>CEVS01198239.1_pt1 | contig 12164 bp, 5 predicted proteins | sample 361571 | NCBI WGS metagenome assembly CEVS01 (sample SAMEA2623850, study PRJEB7988) | marine metagenome | isolation source: saline water (ENVO:00002010), including | reverse complement strand
TCATTCGTCAAAATGGATACTCTCTCGATTTCAGAAAATTCCTATGGGGCATTCTTACGGTCAAGTAGTGGATATCTGACGAATTCAACCATCACTACGAAGTGTAATGCTATCGATACAAACTCCCACCTTGTAACCAACGGACAGAACTATACTTTCGTAATCTCAGATAACACGATAACCCCTGCAGAAGGAGCTGGAATTACTGCTTACGATGGTGCGATTGTTGTCGCTGAGAGAAACACCATCTCTGGATCTTCTGAAGGATCTGGATTTGGTATCAGGTCATCCTTTGTTACCGCAAATAACAACGTAATAGGGCCTATAGGTGGCTGGAATGGTATTTGGATATACGGTGAATCAGATGTATCCGCTGAAAACAATACCATCCTAAATACTGCAAAAGAACCAGTTCTAATTGGTGAATATCACCACAAAGACCAGGGATGGAATGTACCATCTCCTACAAAGGCACGATTGTACTTTGCAAACAATATTGTTCAAAATAACACTGGAACTTGTAATTCTGTAGAAATGTACGGAGGAGACTTCCCTTGTCCTGCATTCCATGTATACATGTCATCTGCTACATTCATGGACAATACTGTTACAGGTAATGTGGGTGATGGTTTTAGAATCAAGGGTGGAATAGTAAACGCTCAAGGAAATGATATAGAGGTTGGCGGATTTGCTGCAAACATTTCTCTGTATGATGACAACTATGGAAACAAGTATGGTTCAATCGCTTATTTCTCAGGTAACACCTACACAGGTACTCCTGGTCAAATATACAACGTTACAGAGTCCAGAGTCGCAGTTCAGAGCGAATTTATGCCAGATCCAGGTGCAGGTCAAACTCACCCAGTGATGTTATCTTGGTTAGGTGCTGAATGCCCTTGGGATACATCTGAATGTATACAGGCACCTCTTACTGCAGATTGGCCACCAAGATTTATGCCACTCGCTATGGATTTAAATCCCAACGCAACCACATTTACATATTCTGATATTCAAAACTTTGATCGCTCGAAGATTCATATCCAAAACCAGAATACTGCCTGGGGTGTCCAAGTAGAGCAAGGTGAGCTAGTTCGCTACCAAGTTAAAGCAGATAACTCGCAAGTTTATGATGCTCTAGTAACTATCAAGGATGCGAATGGAAAGCCACTGTACAATATGACTACAGATCCTTACGGATATACTCCATGGGTCACACTTCCTTCCAACTTCCACATTGATACTAATTGGAATCACGTTGCTGTTGATACCAATGAAGACTCATGTGGCGATGGTACGGATAATGATGGTGACACACTGATTGATGGTCAAGATCCTGATTGTCAAAATGGAAACCGTGAGATGCCAACATATTCGGTTGTAGCAAAGAAATTCACCAAAGGTACATCAACCCATGATTTCACCCTAACAGGAATGATTGATGAAGTAATCAATCTAAACAACTTGGCTCCTTCTGTAAGTGCGGACCAAAATGATGGAACTTCATTTGCAAGAACCATTTCACTAACAGGTTCAGCTCACGATGGTGAATCTGGACCTTACTTCAATGACTACGATTCATGGCTGAAACAATTTGGTGATATCAAGAGGGTTGAAATCCAACCACATGGAAGTATTGATTGGTATCTTGCCACAGATACATCTGGGGCCAATGGCGAAGTCACAATGACAAATTGGCCATTTAAGTCATGGAGTTTCGATTGGGACATGGCTAATCATTTCGAAGAAGATGTGACCTTCAGAATTCGCTCGTATGATGGTTTGGATGAATCGATTGTAACCACTCGAATCTTCAAGTTGAACATAAATCCACCAACAATCAATCTAGATTCTCCTATAGATGGAAGTACTCACGATGGGCAAGAAATACTGTTCACAGGGACAGCATCTGACGATTATCAAGGAGTACAAGGTAGCGACATTAGAGACATTTGGTTTAGCGTTGAAGGACCGAATAATTACTCAGCAAATTATCCTGCAAACAATGGCGGAGGAACTGTTTGGTCGGATTCCTGGAATTTCTCATCTCTACCAAGCGGCGACTACACATTTACAATTTGGGCAAGCGATGCAAATTACTGCCATGAAATAGTTGATGTTTGCTCACCTGAAGTTATTACAGTCACAATAGATAATGATAACAGAATTCCAATCATTCAAGTCAGTGAACCACTGCCAATGGAAAGAGTTCGAGCTGATGAACAGACCATAATCAGTGGTGTTGCTAGAGATAACGATGGACAAGTTACGCGCGTCGAAATATCTGTTGTCGACTTAGCTAGTGGAATTGAACTGAACAATGGACCTGATCCAATTACATCTTTCCAACCGAACGGTGCATGGATGCAATATTGGGATACCAGTAACCTCATCCATGACCAACAGTATGAGATTCAAGTGAAAGCATACGACGGTGTAGATTACTCGATGATAGAAACTGTTCGAATAATCATTGATAATCCGGCTGATGCAGACAACATTGCTCCAACATTTGACCCAACTGGTTGGATTGAGACAATCACAATTTTCTGCGATGAAAAATCTAGTTCATTCGATAAGTGTGGAGATGGAGTCGAAATTAATTTACTTGATTTCTTCAATGATTCTGATGGAATTGGTCCAGAATCAAGTCACATGGTTTTCGATATTTACAACGATCCATCAACGGCAATAGATGATGATTATGCTTATCACATCAGAATAACACCTGATGGAGTCGCAATCTACAATCCTATGGATTCCATGTACCAAACTTCTGGCGAGATTTCAGAATGGTCAATGCAAAGTGTGACATTCGAAGCTCGAGATGCATTTGATTCAGCATCTTATTCTTATCAGGTGAATTTCATCGTAAGAGGGGTAGAATTTACTGCACAGAGGGAAGATTCAGGATCAATTGAACCGGGTAATCCAGCAATGTTTACTGGAACTGGATTGCCTAAATCAGTAGTTTATGCTAAACTTCTTGATGGTGGTGACACTCTAAATTACACAGTGGTTCGCGATGATGGAATCTGGGCTATGGAAATCTCTTCAACCGATCTTGCCGATGGTAGTTTCGACATATATTTCGAACAGGATGACGATCAGACTCTCGGCTATGATGATGGTAATTCAATAACTCTCACAAAGGGCGATGAAGGAGGAGATGGAGTCGGAACTTGGGTATGGGTTGTAATTGCAATTGTCGCATTTACAATATTACTCGGAGTAGGCGCATTCTTCTTCCTTGAATTCGAAGAAGAATTTGAGGATGACCCAGAAGCAGTAATGGAACAACAAAAGGAAGAAGACCCATATGCATGGGCTAAAGCAAGGGCTGCTGAACAAGCAGCAGGTAATCTAGCTCCTGCTCCAGCACCAGTTCCTGCTGCAACACCACAACATCCTGGATGGATTTGGGACGCACAATCCAATCAATGGGTTGCAGATCCTAACTATCAACCGCCACAGCAGTGAATACCTACACGGGTATACACAACACTCTAAGAGGACTAGGGGAATGGAATATTATGGTAAGCAGACCTAAGCCAGGTGTCCAGGAGAGAATCCTACTGCATCTTTCTGATTTTGCAGACTTCATGAATTCTGTTGAAGTTCCTTTTGCTTTATCTCAAATGGGTATAGCAAATGCTGTTGCAATTGCCAGATCAAATGTTCCACGTGCGATTGCCGGATTAAAGGACCAAGGACTCTTAATCGAGCGCCAAGCTCACGTCCAGGGTGTTAGTCGGAAAAGGAAAGCATATTTCTTGACAGACCCAGGTATGAAACTAGCAGAGGAAACTTGGAAGAGACTACGTGAATTCCAACTTAGAGCGATTTTACCGGGAGGTAATACTATCTCTTCTACACTTGGTGAGATTCAGGACAAGTTACCATTTACTATGCGCCCAGTTGATGTTATCCGATATTTAGATGATAACGCGGTGTTAGATGCCCGCTCACTTTCTGCTGATTTAGTGGAAAGAGATCTTTCCAAGCATGTTGAAAAACAACTTGTAACCAGCCTAGGAGATTTACCAAGGTTGAGACATTTTTACGGTAGGTCGACTGAACTTGAAAACATGGTTAATCTGCTAGAAGCAAGGTCAACTACGCTAATGATACCTGGAATTGCAGGGATTGGAAAAACTTCAATGGCAGCCAAGGTGATTGAATCTTTCATGCACCGAAGAAATCTGATGTATCACAGATGTCAAGATTGGGATGGCAGTAGAGCATTTTTTGAGAGTATAGCAGATTGGTTGTCAAACATCGGAGATTCAATGCTGGCAGATTACATCTCTGCCACTCCAGTTCCTAAATCCGCTGATGCGGCTGGAATAATCGTGGACTCACTATCGAATTCTCCCGCCTTGATTGTGATTGATGACTATCACAAAGTTTCTGACAAGACCTTGCACCAAACCATACAAGCAATCTCTCGAGGACTTGTAGAATGTGAAGGTGATGTTGGATTGGTTATTTTCTCCCGTTCTTTCAAAGAGGTAGTGCCCTTGAAGGACGCAGATGGAAGAATTGTGTCTTTAGTGCTACCTCTTGAAGGGCTTGACCAAGAGTCTACTCGATCGTTGCTTTCTGCTTTTGATGATCTAAATCAAGAGAAGTTACTGTACATACACTCTCTCAGTAGAGGCCATCCTCTCGTTTTAGAATTGATTAATCGCGGCGCTTCAGCTGGAGCATTCCACGAATCTCTAGAGAATTATGTCAATATCGAGATTTTCTCCAAATTATCTGGTGAGCAAAAAAGACTGCTCGGCGCCCTTTCAGTATTCCGTGAGCCAATTGAACTCGAGGCATTAACCGAACAGGGCCTGAATATCGATGAATTGGATACTCTTGTCGAATCTGGCCTGGCAAGACATGCTGATTCTGATACATATGACGTACACGATCTAATAAGAGAATTTTTGCTTCAGAGTTTAGAGAAGCAAGCGAAAGAAGAGCTCCATAACAAAGCGGTTTCTTGGTATCAAAAGCAATCCTCAGGTAGCCAAATCGCTTTGGAACTTATTCATCATTTGATTTCCTCATCAAGACACGAAGACGCTACTAACATCATTGTCGAACAGGGCCGGGATTTGATTAAGGAAGGGCACATCGAATTATTGGGATTATTAGAATCGGTTGATACAAAATCAGTAGGCGCTGAAAGCGCTTGTAGAATCGATAGGCTTCGAGGTGAAGTGCTGGCTCTACTCGGACGTTTCGATGAAGCTGAAGAAGCATTTAGCCAAGCAAGACCACCTGCAGAGGCTGCTGGCTTAGAAGACGTAATCGCTGATATTCTTTCCAACCTTGCAGACATCGCTTTGAAACGGGGAGATTCAGAATCTAGCCTCGGAATGCACAGGAAAGCGTTAGAGATTTTCATCTCGCTAGGAGATGCAATCGGAGCAGCAAGGTCGTACAATAATATGGGTTACATCTTACGCCGAAATGGTGACAAGAACAAAGCCCTTGAAGCATATTCAGAAGTTGAAAATATATTGTCAGGAAATGAAACTGATGAACTCATACCTGCACAAATAGTACTTGCTCGCTCATTATTGGACCTTGGAGAACATGACCGTGCTAGAGATCATGCACTTTCATCTTACGAAAGGTCTGAATCAAGTGATGACAAGATATTGCACGCTAGGGCTAGAGCGGTACTTGGTAGGTATTATGCAAAAACCGGAGATGCAGATCTTGCACTTCACCATTACACCGATGCACTTTCAACAATGGGAGAAGCAGGAGACCCTCTAGCATTAGTTGAGGTCTCGATTCTTCTAGGTGAAGTGTTGCAGGATAGCGGCCGTATCGAAGAAGCACTGGAGCGCTATCGTGAAGCACTAATCATCTCTGAAGCTAATGACTTGAGAATGCAAATTGGAGAACTTCTTGCAAGACTTGGTGGAGTTGCACCAGATCGGCAGAGAAGAATGGAATACCTACAAAGGGCTCTTTCAGTTTTCCGTGAACTAGGTGCACAAACAAGAATGCGTGAAGTGCAAATGATGGTTCACACCGCTGTTATGGGACGTTGATTAAAAATCAGGTCTAGATGTAGTGAGATAAGTTACTCCCTCATCGTAAACTACCCAAATTTCAGTTGTACCTGAAAGGTTGATTCGACCATCATAAGTTCCTGAGCCAGTGGCTGAAATCGAGACATCTCTGTCTAAATTATTTTCAGAATGGTCAAGGTGTAATCCTTCATCATCTAATGTTAGTATGAATTCAGATTCATCTGCTTCAGTCAGTCTCCAAGAAACAACCTCAGCATAACTTACACTACTATCTTCTCTGCTAGCAAGGTCTGCCCTTTCAACAGCTGCTGCGATGTCTGCCATGTTGATGTCAACAGCAGTAGTGTTCCAGTTTTCACGTGTCGATGACTCCAAACCAAAAGACCACACACTGAACATAGAGAGAAATAATACTCCCAGAAGGAAAGTGAAAATATAACCAAGTTCTGTGCTAGCACCCGATTGGTCACGAACTAATTTTCCTCTCATGATATTGCCTCCGAGATTTGAACGTCAAGACTGCTAATTTGTAAATTAAATTGTATGGGTTCACCGGATGTATGCCATACTGCTTCACTTGGCCCATAAGATGGGACTGGAACCCAGCCTACATAGTCAGTCAACAAATCAATGCGTCCAGGATTAACTATCCAATCTTCAGACGCATCAAGGCCATCGCTTGCCCATGATGATATTGCATCGCCATAAGGTCCAACCCAACCCCTTCTTACATCATAAGCAGTTGTAGAGGCTAAGCTTTCTCTCATTGACAACTGAATATCTAGGTTCATGGTTCCGCTACCAGAGACTGATGTTGATGTTGGGTGCATTGATGGTATAGTGGCACTAAACCTTGGCCCTGGTCCTTGTCTATCTGTCGGGCCAACTAGAATTGTAGGTTCCAATTCTGGATGATTAGTAACTATTGCACCAGCGCTCCATGCAACTTCTAAGCCGGTGATTGAAGTATCGAATTCATATGTCAGTCTAGAAATGTGGAAGGCCCATGCTGTTGCGAGATTTGCATGTGTTGCATCACCTTCAGTTCCAATCAACGTTATTTCAATACTCGCCGGATGTGAGCCATCTCTCCATGATGTGATAATTTGGCCTTCAGTCAAACCGCTCATAGATGCCCATGGCAATGTGGTTGAGATCCATCCTGAAGCAGTTTGGTCAATAGCGATACAACGCATTGCCCCTGTGTCTTCAAGCATGATTATACCGGAGTTTCCATCCATGGAAAGTTTCGATGAGTAATCATCAAATTCCGAGGTGTAATTTACGACTTGTGACGAGTCGTCCTCAATGAATTCTAGTCCAGTGATTTGTCCGGTGTCTATTGCAGGAAGCATATTCATTCCTTCAGCACCTTTTCTCCACTGGACGAGTACATTTTCACTGGCCTCGATTATTGAAGCATTATTGATGTTGCTGGGTGGCCATTCTACGCTAATTGTCTGATTAGCAGGGACTGATAATCCTCCGTTCTTCCAAGTAATTGTTGCAGCATTTTCATTAGGATTTGAAAATGTCAAATTTCCAGATTGTGCTGGCGCAATGAAATGCTTGGAGAAGTAATTGCCTTCCTCTCCTAGTAGTGACGTTCTACCATTGTCTCCAAATGTAATTAACAGATGTGCATCTACATCAGTAATGATTTCAACTAATCCATCAGCAGACAAGTTTACATTTTTCGTCCATGAGTTTGCAATTCTAACTGCGGATGATTGTATTACTGCTTCTTTTCCGTTAGAATTTGGAGTTTCCCATTGAACTAGTAAATCATCATCAGATATGATTTCGATAGTTGTCTCTCCAGACGGCAATGGAATTGCCCAATGTTGTCCTTTTCCTGTGCCTGGTGTTGCTTTACTGGGAGGGATCAATGATGAACCTGAATCGCCAGAAATTTGCAGTCCAACTAAATCATGACTCGATTCAATTTGATTAGAAGAATCCAATCTCATGACTTCTCCTATTGACAACGAATATTCATTTCCACCCTGTTCTATTAATACAGGTCCAAGAGGTATTGTAAGACCGTGTTTTGGTGTTACAAGTATTGAATCACTTTCCTCGCTAGGAGAAAATATGAACGGTCTGTCAGGGCCAAGTCTCATATCTTCATAGCAAATTGCCTGGACATTACTTTCCGGATGTCTAACGTCGATATTCCTATCCAAGTCCAATGCTCCTTGAATTCTGAATGTATCTCCTTCATACCATGATGCTGAATACCACATCCCGCCGCGCATTCTGTCCCAACGTAATTCACCATCAACAGGAATTAATTCAATTTGCGAGGAGTCACCGGGTAGTCCTGATTCTGTGAGTAAAGTAACTTCATGACCTAAGATTTCCATTTGTGCTTGCATATCATTGCGTTTTAGAGAACCTTCTAATTCTTGAATAATAGGCATAAGTGAAAGTAACATTATTCCTATGATTGAGATTACACCGCCAAAGAGTAGAACCGTGGCGACAGCAGCACTTACTGCATCCTCATCTCTCCTCATACCAGACGGCGTCATCTGCTGACCTCCACTAGTTGCAAATCTATCTCCAAGTCGATTGCAGAACCGGATTTATCGATAGTTAATCCATCATAGCCACTAGCTCTCTGCCATGGGCTGATGCCTCTGTGTAAATCGAGGGTGTCTGACGCACGATTTAGATTGTAATCTGTCAGCCATCCCTCACTCATCTGTGGGGTTATTGTAGGCCCTAGTGATGACTCAAAAGTGAACCTAAAGTTCCAAGCATCACCGCTGAATAAGGTGATTGGTCCAGCCGATCTAATGTCGAATCTAGCGTCATTCCCGTCGGGCATAGAACCGATAGTATCTACGTCACGAAGCGATAAACTTGCTCGCATTGTACCGTCAAACAGTTCTTCAATATTCAAATTTGGAGGTGTTGAAATACTCCAAGTTTCGCCCGAGAATTTGTCATATCTAGCATCATTCAATAATGCGATAGAGTGCTGACCATTCTGGACTTTGGTGTTAATTTGAATTCCTGAGATTGGGATCTTAGCATGCCGGTGTATTGCTTTCTCATCGCTGAATACAGTGACGATATAGATGTCAGCGACATTAAGTTCATGTTCGATTATTACTTCCTCATTACTTGTGTTGAATACGACTTCATGTTCGCCATCTTGTGTCCAAACCAGTACCTTTTCAGCGGTTTCATTTTGGGCAAAAATACTGAAACTAGACTGGTTTAGGTAGGTCACGGTAACTGTGTCATCTGCAGTAAGATCGGCAGCGACTGTCCATTCTTCAGCATTGATCAATGGTCTAATGGAACTAGTTGTTGTGGAGATAGTTGTCCGCAATCCTGTATCTGCACTAGCTCCTGCAACAACATCAATTCTGCCATCGAGCCTTTCAGCGATACCATTTGCGTTAGACCAAGAGGTATTGTCCTGGAAATCATTAACGTAAGGTGTTAGGAAAATGAAAACACCCCCCATCATCGTAATCACCATCGCTAGTAGCATCACTACTCCGATAACTTCGCTCACGGCGAGGTCAGCATCGGACTTGCGGCGAGACCTCATCATGCAGGAGAGAACCAACCCCCCTCTTAGGGTTTCACCACTTGCAAGCCCTTACAGGGCTTATCCTCGAAGGGTTAAGCCGCTTCGAGAAATTCTTTCACTTTCACTTTGGCCTATGTGGTGGGTGAATTCAGGCCCGTCTTGAAGAGAAATCTGAATATCACCTTCAAATACCTCGTCTAGGTGATAAAGAACTGTAGATTCTGCTAAATGTGGAGCGTTATTTTTCTCCGACAAATGTGTCAATACAATCGACCTAGTATCTTTGCCTACAACATGAGATAAAAATTGGCCAGTTTGGTCATTTGAAAGGTGACCGCCTCTACCTGCAATTCTATCTTTCAAACGCATGGGGTAAGGGCCATTCCATAGGCGATTATTATCATAATTAGCTTCTATCGAAATATGTTGGCAACCAGATACATGATTGATCAATTCGTCGGTCCATGAACCTAGGTCTGTAATCACGGCGCCTCTTTCCCCCTTGTGGCTTGCAATGAATGCAACATTGTCTGCTCCACTATGCGGGACTGGAACTGGCAATAAGGCGAAGTCATCAGCAAAACTCAGTGCCTCGAGACTTTCAAAAAGATGAACATTTCTAAGGTCTAAATTCAGAGCGGCTGCAGTCCTATCGTTACAATAGATTGGTATGCCCCATCTTCTTTCTGCAATTGCTGCCCCTCCTCCATGATCACCATGGTGGTGAGTTAGGACGATTGCATCAATTTCATCAGGTTTAATTTCCATTCTTGCAAGTCTTGTTTCGAGTTGTTTTCCAGAAAATCCTTGATCGATTAGAATTTTAGCATCACCACTTTCAACCAGAGTTGCGTTACCGCGACTTCCAGTTCCAAGGTGAGTGAATGCTAGAGACATGCCGAACTCTCCGATGGCATCGCGTTTAGCCCTTGAACCCACCCCTAGAAAACAGTAGAAAAGTACGGTTTTTGTAATAAATTTTGGATTACCGTAGGTAATCCGAGTCTGAACATTGCTCCATCACTCTATTAAGGCTGATTCAGTAGTTCCTGTCTGCATGGGTGCTACCGCGCTCATGGGTGATTACGATGCGACGCTCCCAATCAACTCTTCTAATGACGGTTCTTGTGGTCCTAGGTTTGTTCTTTGTATCTCAGTTACCAGCTATCTCAAATGTAGGTACTACCGACCCTAACAAAACAGACGGGGAAAGGCCACCTGCTACTGATTCTGATGGTGACAAAATCCCGGATGTGCATGAAAATTTGTTCAGCGATTGGATAAATTTCTCTTCTCCTGATAATCGAGCAGTAGCCATGAAAGGCCTAGACAGAGATGACGCTTCTGATGCTTACATCGATATCGATTTGGATGGTTTGAATGCGACCGAAGAATACTGTTGGCCCTACCCTGCTCAGTGTGTCGACCCTAGTTTCACCAGAGGATTGACTGGGATTATCAATGAATCAGGAGAAAGATGGTATCTTGATCCAAGAGTTTCAGATACTGATGGCGACGGTCTACCGGACGGGTTTGAAGCACACATGTGCGAAAAACTAGGTGGTTACGATCGAGAAGAACAGAGATATGTTTGTGAAGAATTTGATCCTCTAAATGCCAGTGATGCTGACTTAGATCCAGATAATGATGGATTTGATGTAAATCGAGACGGATTTTTGACAGTAAATGAATTGCTAACCTCTCCTGAAGAATACATGTTTGGTGCCCCTTCAAATTGGACAAATGAGATAGATGGTTTGCGTTGCTATGCACCTAATCCAGAGTCATCAATACTTAGTGATTGGCCGTTTATCAGTGAAAATGCCAATGTCACTCTGCTTACAAATATTCTAGAAGCATGTGCTAGAAATGGTACAGAAAACATAATTGACGAATATATCTGGTTGGGAACTAACCCAATTGAAGAAGACAGTGATCGATTCAATTATGATGGTGTAAAACATCGACGATTATTCCCATCAAGCGGTGATGGAATTACAGATGGTTGGGAAATACACTTTGGCCTAGACCCTCTAAATCGTTCCAACGCACTTATGGATTTGGATAATGATGGCTGGGATGCTAATCGAGACGGAATTATCAGTGTTGATGCCGCCCGTTCTGAAGAAGCATTAGCGGTAGGTGAGCAATTGTCTACACTTGAAGAGTATTTTGTCCACCTTGATGATGGCAATATGGTCCGTTCTGGAATGCGCTCGGTAGAATTAGGCGCAAAAGAAGGAACTTACACAGAATACCTGCTTACGCCAGAAGCAAATTCTAACGAGATTTCTGTTCTACATCATGACATTCGTGACTTGTATGATGATGGAAGTTATCTTTGGGTTGGGTCAAAACTAGGTGTTACTGTGATTGACTTCGAAAATGAATCCTCTGTTGATTACAGTTTGCCTCAGGGGCATGACCTTCACGATATGATTTTGTTAGAATCACATGTTGTAATGATTACCGAAAAGGGTGTTTGGATATCTGGATTAGGTGATGGTACATTGGATGATATAATGCAGTGGCAGTATTTCCCTGGAAGGTATACAGCAGGAGCTCAATTAGTAGCA
>CEVS01024209.1_pt1 | contig 12178 bp, 10 predicted proteins | sample 361571 | NCBI WGS metagenome assembly CEVS01 (sample SAMEA2623850, study PRJEB7988) | marine metagenome | isolation source: saline water (ENVO:00002010), including | reverse complement strand
TTCCTAATCTTATTTATAGCTAGTTTAATATCAACATTTTTCTTTCCAGTATGGCAAAAAATAGAAATGTCTGAAAACAATTCGCCAGAAATTATGGTAACAGGTTATATCTCAAGTAGTTCTGTGGAAGAGATCTCTAAAGGTTCGGGGACAGTTTACGATTACTTTTATATCTCAGGCATTATAATCCTTTGTTGTGTGCTCTCCCTATATTCTATTTTCAGTTATAAGAACAGACTAACACAAATAAAAATTGGTACAATCAACTCTCTTCTTACATCTTTAATTATCTTTTTCTTTTTATATCAGGTATTTTATGATGAGACATACATTAATATCAATGATAGAATCAGTTTTCTAATTTCATTTTATTTGATATTTTTGGCGATATTTTTCAATTTCCTATCAAATAGGTTTATTAGAAAAGATGAATTATTAGTAAGAGAATCTGAAAGAATTAGATAAAATATTATGAAAGAAAAAGGCAACATCTCAATTAACACAGAAAACATATTCCCTATAATTAAGAAATTCCTGTACTCAGACCAGGATATCTTTCTTAGAGAACTGGTATCAAATGCCGTAGATGCAACTCAAAAAATTAAAAGCCTCTCACAAATGGGAGATATGAAAGATGAGCTTGGGGATTTAACAATTGAAATAATATTAGATAAGAAGAAAAAGACTATAACAATATCTGATAAAGGTATTGGCATGTCTGCCGACGAGATAAAAAAATATATAAATCAAATTGCATTTTCTGGAGCCACAGAATTCATAGAAAAATATAAAGATAAAGATGACTCCAGCCAGATAATTGGACATTTTGGCCTAGGGTTTTATTCGGCTTTCATGGTTTCAAGGTACGTTGAAATAAAATCAAAATCATACATTACTAAAAATAAAGCTGCATACTGGAAGTGTGACGGTAACACTGAATTTGAGATAAAACCATCCAATAAAAAAGAAAGAGGCACCGAAATAATTTTACATATAAATGATGACTCTAAAGATTTCCTAGAGGAAAGTAAGGTTGAAGAAATTTTAAAGAAATACTGCAGATTCCTACCAGTGGAAATCAAGTTTGGTCAGAAAGAAAAATCAATTGAAGATGGTAAAGATAAGGATGGCAAGCCAAAATATAAATCTGTTAAAGAGGATAACATTATTAATAACCCTAATCCAATTTGGAACAAAAGTCCTAAAGATCTAAAAGACGAAGATTATAAAGAATTTTATAAAGAGCTACATCCATTCTCAGAAGAACCTCTTTTTTGGATTCACTTAAATGTTGACTATCCATTTAATTTGACAGGCATACTTTTTTTCCCAAAAATTAAAAATGATTTTGAGGTACAAAAAAATAAAATTCAACTCTACTCTAGACAAGTATTTATAACTGATGAAGTAAAAGACGTTGTCCCAGAATTTTTAATGCTACTTCACGGTGTTATAGATTCTCCTGACATACCTCTGAATGTATCAAGAAGTTATTTACAGTCAGATGGAAACGTAAAAAAAATAAATTCCTACATTACAAAAAAAGTTGCAGATAAACTCTCTGAACTATTTAAAGAAGACAGAACTTCTTACAATGAAAAGTGGAAGGATATAAATCTTTTTGTAAAGTATGGGATGATATCTGAGGAAAAGTTTTATGAAAAGGTTGAAAAAATAGCTCTGCTACAAAGCCTAGATAATAAAATGAGAACTTTTGATGAATACAAAAAATTTGTTTCTAAAACTCAAAAAGATAAGGATAAAAATACTGTTATTTTATACTCAAATGATCCAGAGAAACAAGACTCTTTTATTGAGGAAGCAAAAAAAAGAAACTACGATATTGTGCTTTTTGATAATGTAATTGATAGTCATTATATAAATCATATAGAACAGAAACTTGATAAAGTACAGATTAAAAGAGTAGACTCAGATATCCTAGACAAATTAATTGATAAGGATGAGAAGAAAGAAGCTGTTATCTCTGATGATGAGAAAGAATCATTAAAAAAGATATTTGAAAAAATAATAAATAACCCTTCAACTGTTATAAATGTAGAGTCACTGAGTACTGATGAAAGCCCAGTAGTAATTACTCTTCCAGAATTTTTTAGGAGAATGCAAGACATGGCAAAATCAAGTGGGAATAATCCTATGATGATGGGGGGGCCTGGTGAGATGGTTTCTGTGAGTATTAATGGCAATCACAAACTAATTGATAAGATTCTGAAAGCTAAAACAAATAAGACAAAAGAGAAGATTGCTTCACAGGTTTATGATCTTGCACTTTTATCTCAGAATATGTTAACTGGATCTAAACTAACTGGGTTTGTTCAGAGGAGTATTGATATACTATCAAAGTAATTTTCCGTTATAGAGTAACATATTGTTTATGAGATTAACATTTATCGTTTTCTTTACTACTATAAATTATATTTCCTTTTCTCAGGATATATTCAGGTTAAATGCAGACACGATCTCTGGAGATGATCTTCTATTTAAAAGTGTTGATGACACTCTATCAATAAATAATAAAAAGAAGACTAAAAAAAATATTTTCTTTGGTATAAAAACAAAAAAAGGATTTATAAGGGTACCTCAGGGAAGAAATAATATCTATGAAAACTTTCACTTTATTTTAAGTTCTGAGATCAAAAACCCCTACGCCCAAGAAATACATTTTTTTGATAAGAAGTCAAGGAAAATTATACGATCAAAGTCAATTTCTGATAATACCCTTCTTTTACATGGACCCTATATAAAAAGGCTTAACAACCAGGTAATAGAAGAAGGATACTTCTATTATGGACTAAAACAAGGAAGATGGATTAGGTTAAATAGATCCGACATCCTACAAGATAAAGAGAATTACACATTAGGTTGGCAGAATGAATCTTTAAGGTATTATTGGGATTATGATAAGGTAAACCTAAAAGAAATTATTCCCATAAAATATGGGGAGATGCATGGTAAATATTATGCTTTCTTTAGAGATGGAAAAGTTGCTGCAAGAGGAGAGTACATTAATAACTCAAAGGTTGGTACATGGACTGAGTTTTTTAATTCAGGTAAAAAGAAAAGAGAAATTAAATATGACGACTTGCCATTTTCTACAAATCCCTCGTTTATAATAAGGGAATGGAATAATAATGGTAAATTGATTTACGATAGAAATCTATTCACAAAAAATTAAATATAAAGAAACTTTGAAGGTTTGAATTCAGTAATAAGTAAGGAAGTAGAAGTTTTAAAACTAGGTGAAATTAAGTTTAAAGATGCTTGGGAGAGACAAGAAGAAAAATTCAATAGCATCATAGATACAAAAATTTATAATAGAAAGTCTAAAAGTCAGAAAAAGACTAAAAACTATATTATAACATGCTCTCATCCCCACGTCTACACACTAGGCAAAAGCGGAAACGAAAAAAATTTATTGATTGATAATGAGGAGATTGAGAGAAGAAATTTAGAATATTATAAAATAAATAGAGGAGGTGATATAACATATCACGGACCGGGTCAACTTGTTATATATCCAATAATTGACCTTGAAAATTTCTTCACAGATATTCATAAATACCTTAGATATTTAGAAGAGTCAATAATATTAACTTTGAAAGAATATAATATAGAATCTGGGAGAGTAGAAGGTTTGACTGGTGTTTGGATAAATCACAAAAAAAATAACCCAAAGAAAATTTGTGCACTTGGAGTAAAAACAAGTAGGTGGGTTACGATGCACGGTTTGGCATTTAATATTAGTCCCGAATTAAAATATTTTAAAAATATTATTCCATGTGGAATTGAAAATAAAGATGTGACTTCTCTTGAGAAAGAGTTTAATAAAAAAGTTTCATTAGAAGAAGTTGAAAAAAAAGTAATTGAAAACCTTTCTAAGGTTTTTGATTTTAAAATTTTATGAATTGAAAAGAAATAAGAACAAAAGAAGAGAGTCACTTAAGTTAACTGGTATCGTTGATCATGTTAAAAAAAGATTTTGTTTTATATCAGTTGAAGGAATGACTGAAGATATTAAAGTTAAAGCTCAAAATATGAATGGTGCAATTCATGAAGATGTTGTCGAGCTAAATATATTAAATAATTTTTCTACAAAAATTGAAGGAAAAATAACTAAAGTAGTTAATAGAAAATTATCTGAATTTACAGGAACAATTGAAGATAATAAGGACTTCGCGTTCTTTATTCCAAATCACAAGAAAATATATTCTGACTTTTTTATTAAAAAAAGAAATTATGAAAAATTTAGTAAAAATAAAAAATACCTAGCCAAGATAACTAGTTGGACTGGTGGCAAAAAACCATTTGCAAAGGTTATTAGGTGCATTGGAGAGATTGGAAGTAATGAGGCTGAAATACATACTATTATGCATGATTTCAATTTACCCATTAAGTTTCCAACTGAAGTAGATAAAGAAGCTGAAAAATTAAATTCAAAAATATCAGAGAAGGAGTTTGAAAGAAGAAAGGATTTAAGAAAAGATATCACCTTTACAATAGATCCAGATGACGCAAAAGATTTTGATGATGCACTTTCTCTAAAAATAAATAAAGACATATATGAAGTAGGTGTACACATAGCCGACGTGTCTCACTTCTTTAATAATAAAAGTTTATTAAATAAAGAAGCTGAAAAAAGAGCAACCTCGGTTTATCTGGTTGATAGAACTGTTCCAATGCTTCCCGAAAAACTATCAAACGACCTATGTTCATTAAAGCCAGATATTGATAGATTAACTTTTTCTGTGATTATTAAAATAAATAAAGACTTCAAAATAATTGATAAATGGATAGGTAAAACAGTAATCCACTCGAAGAAAAGGTTTACTTATGAAAGCGCTCAAAATGTAATTGATAAGGGCGAAGGTTTATACTCTAAAGAATTAATAGGTTTAAATAAAATCGCAAAATACTTCAGACAAGAACGTTTTAAAAATGGATCTTTTAATTTTAAATCGAATGAAGTTAAATTTCAATTAGATGAAGAAAAAAAGCCAATACAAATTGTTAAAAAAGATAGAAAAGATACACATAAGTTAGTCGAAGAGTTTATGCTTCTAGCAAATAAGATTGTTGCCGAACAGATAAATGAATATGAAAAAAAATATAATAAAAAATTTACTTTCGTATATAGAATTCATGAAGATCCAGATAAAGTTAAATTGATAGAACTCCAGAAATATATTAAACAATTTGGCTATACAATTAATATAAATGAAAAAAACTTATCTACATCTATAAACGACTTAATGAAAGAGATAAAAGGTAAGCCAGAAGAAAATTCCATAGAGAAATTTGCTATTAGGTCAATGTCTAAAGCAAGATATTCAACTGAAAAAGAAAAGCACTTTGGATTAGCTTTTAAAAACTATTCACACTTTACTTCTCCCATTAGAAGGTTTCCTGATGTAATGGTACACAGACTGCTACAATATTATATTAATGGGAGTAAACCAAAAGACAAACTCTATTATGATATTCTTTGTAAACATTGTTCAAAAATGGAAATAAATGCTACTAAAGCAGAGAGAGAATCAATTAAGTACAAACAAGCCGAATATATGGCGAATTTTATTGGGCAAGAATTTGAAGGGGTTATCTCTGGAATAACTGAGTGGGGTATTTATGTCGAAATAGTTAAAACAAAATGCGAAGGTTTGATTAAAATTTCATCACTTACAGATGATAAATATGATTTCGATAACGAAAAAGTTATTATAGCTGGTAGAAAATTTAAAAAATCATTTGGTTTAGGACAGCCAATAAAAGTAGTTGTTTCTGGAACAAATATTGAGAGAAGAACAATTGATCTTGATTTAATATGAAAAAGAAAATACTTAAATATCAAGAAATTTTAAATCAGGAAATTGATAAAATAAACTTTTCTAAGCAACCTGAAAATCTTTATGAGCCAATTAAATATATACTCTCTCTAAAAAGTAAGAGAGTAAGGCCCACCCTATCAATTTTATCTTATAAATTATTTAAAAATGATTTGGATAATATTCTTTTGCCTTCAATTTCTCTTGAACTCTTTCATAATTTCACTTTAATCCATGATGATATCATGGATAACGCAGATTTAAGGAGAGGTAAAAAAACCGTTCATAAAAAATGGAATAAAAATATTGGTATATTATCTGGGGATATCCTTATGATTTATGCCTATAGTCTTTTGGAAGGATTAGAAACAAAAATTTATGGAAAAATATTAAAACGGTTTAATGAGATATCTATAATGGTTTGTGAAGGACAACAACTTGATATGGACTATGAGGAGAGGCCACTCATAAAAGAAAGAGAATATATTGAAATGATTAAATTAAAAACTGCAGTCCTTATTGGATTCAGTTTAGAACTTGGAGGAATGGTTGCTAATGTAGATGAAAATACCACCAAAAAGTTATATAGTATTGGGGAGATGATGGGAATAGGTTTTCAGTTAATGGATGATTATTTGGACGTCTTTGGTAGCCCAGGGTTTGGTAAAACAATTGGGGGAGATATAATAGCTAATAAGAAGACTTATCTGATGATTAAATTATTAGAAAAATCAAATGAGGAAGATATTGAAATAATTGAAGGACTGAAAAACTCCAGTAACGAAAAAGAAAAAATTAAAATTATTAGTGAGTTGATGATAAAATATGGAATAAACATTTTAGCCAAGAATACAATAGAAGATTATTTCAAAACTTCCCTAAATCAGCTACAAGGGATTAAGAGTGATAGTAGTTATAAGGTAGTATTAACAGAATACTTTAATGAAATGATGGTTAGAATTGATTAGTTAGCCTGAGCAACTGATACGAAAGACCTATTATTTCTTCCTTTCTTAAATTCAACTACACCATCAGTAAGTGCAAAAAGTGTATGGTCTTTACCTATACCAACGTTTTCACCAGGATGATGTTTTGTACCTCTTTGCCTAACAATTATATTTCCAGCTATAATTTTTTGTCCACCAAAAATTTTTATACCAAGCCTTTTACTATGAGACTCTCTTCCGTTTTTTGAACTTCCAGCTCCTTTTTTATGCGCCATAATATTACTTTATTTCCTTTATTAAAATTTTTGTTAGTTCTTGTCTATGACCATTCTTTACTTTATAGCCCTTTCTTCTTTTTTTCTTGAAAACAATAACTTTATCGTCTTTTACTTGATCAAGTACCTCTCCCGTAACCTTTGACCCCTTAACCGTAGGCTTACCAATTTTAGCCTTACCTTTATCAGATATGAATAATACATTATTGAACTCAACTTTTTTTCCTGACTTAGGCACAATCTTATCTGTATAGATAAATTTATTCTTTTCAACTTTAAATTGTTTTCCTGAAATATCAACTATTGCGTACATACCTTTTTTTTTAACGTCTGCAAATTTATGATTTTATATCAATTATTCAAATCAAAAAAATCAATTTAGAAAAAATTAAAAAAAAACTAAAAAACGTTTTAAATATGTTTTGATATTTTAAAGTCTTTTTATAATATTTGTATTGCCTAGGTCGAGAGAATTTTTTTTATAAGAAACTCACGGCCACAGCTTCCAAACACAACAGATTATAAACCACTTATTGACTAAATTTTTTAGTCATTATGTTATTAATTTCTAATATAATGACTCGGGGATTTTTTGTCATTTTTTGAATGTTAAACGTTATTAATTATAAAATATAATGGCAGATGCAAATTTAAAACCAGAACCAATCCTTCAAGATAACGCAGATAGATTTGTCTTATTTCCAATAGAACATGACGACATATGGCAATTTTATAAAAAGGCTGAAGCAAGTTTTTGGACAGCAGAAGAAATTGATTTAAGTCAAGATTTAAAAGATTGGGAAAATTTAAACGATGGTGAGAGACACTTCATAAAACATGTTCTTGCCTTTTTTGCAGCAAGTGACGGTATTGTCAATGAGAATCTAGCTGAACATTTTGTATCTGATGTCCAGTATACAGAAGCAAAGTTTTTTTATGGGTTTCAAATAGCAATAGAAAACATACATTCTGAAACATACTCTCTTCTTATAGACACCTATGTTGATGATTCCAAAGAGAAAGACACATTATTACATGCAATCGAAACTCTTGACTGTGTAAAGAAAAAGGCAGATTGGGCTTTAAGATGGATAGATAATGGGACTTTTGCAGAAAGGCTAATTGCCTTTGCAGCGGTAGAAGGTATTTTCTTTTCAGGTAGCTTCTGTTCAATTTTTTGGCTTAAGAAAAGAGGTCTAATGCCAGGACTGACTTTTTCTAACGAGCTCATCTCAAGAGATGAGGGTCTTCACTGCGACTTTGCTTGTCATATATATACAAAACATTTAATTAATACACTTCCAAAAGAAACCGTTGTAGAGATTATAAAGGATGCTGTTGATTTAGAGAAAGAGTTTGTAACTGATGCTTTACCTGTAAAGCTTATTGGTATGAATTCTGATCTAATGTGCCAATACATAGAGTTTGTAGCTGACAGACTTTTAGTAGAGCTTGGTTGTCCAAGAGCATATAATTCATCAAATCCATTTGACTTTATGGATATGATTTCTCTTCAGGGAAAAACAAATTTCTTTGAGAAGAGAGTTGCAGAATACCAAAAGGCAGGAGTTCTTAAAAAGGATGAAGAAGCTGACACACCAAAATTTTCATTAGAAGAAGACTTTTAATTTATAGTATATGTTAGTAATAAAAAGAGATGGCCGAAAAGAATCTGTAAAGTTTGATAAGATAACTGCAAGAATCGAAAAATTAAGTTACGGACTTAATACGGAATTCGTTAAGACAATTGAAATTGCAAAGAAAGTAATAGACGGTCTTTATGACGGTGTTTCAACCCAAGAACTTGATGAGCTTGCATCAGAAACAGCAGCAACTCTTACAACTAAACATCCTGATTTTGCAACACTTGCGGCTAGAATAGCAGTTTCAAATCTACATAAAACAACTAGCAAATCATTTTCTTCAACAATGAAGAGACTATACACATATATTAGTCCAAAAACAGGTGAGAATGCTTCTTTACTATCGAAAGAGGTATATGGTGTAATTAATAAAAATGCTGCACTTCTTGATTCATCCATTATATATGACAGAGATTTTAGTTATGACTACTTTGGCTTTAAAACATTGGAGAAATCATACCTATTAAGGCTAGATGGTAAAGTAGTTGAAAGACCACAACATATGTTGATGAGAGTTGCTATTGGTATTCATATGGATGATATGGATAAAGTTCTTGAAACATATAATCTCTTATCTGAAAAATGGTTTACACATGCTACTCCAACATTATTTAATGCTGGAACCCCCAAGCCTCAACTCTCTTCTTGTTTTCTTTTGACTATGAAGGATGATAGTATCGACGGAATTTATGATACCTTAAAACAGTGTGCAAAAATCTCACAATCTGCTGGAGGTATAGGCTTAAGCATACATAATATTAGAGCTACTGGATCTTATATAAAAGGAACTAATGGTGTTTCTAATGGGATCATTCCTATGCTCAGAAATTTTGATATGACGGCCAGGTACGTAGACCAGGGAGGTGGTAAGAGGAAAGGAAGTTTTGCCATATACATAGAACCGTGGCATTCCGATATATTTGAGTTCCTTCAACTAAAGAAGAATCATGGTAAAGAAGAGCTAAGGGCTAGAGATCTGTTTTATGCCATGTGGATTCCTGATCTCTTTATGAAAAGAGTTGAATCAAATAGCGATTGGTCTTTATTCTCACCTGATGAAGCTAAAGACTTACATGAGACATATGGTGAAGAATTTGAGAAACTATATGAAAAGTATGAGAAAGAAGGCAAGGCAAGGAAGACAGTAAAGGCTCAAGATTTATGGTTCGAGATATTAGAGTCTCAAATTGAGACAGGCAACCCATACATATTGTATAAAGATGCTTGTAATATTAAGTCCAATCAAAAAAATCTTGGTACTATAAAATCGTCAAATCTTTGTACAGAGATTGTAGAGTATACATCTCCTGATGAAGTTGCTGTTTGTAATTTAGCGTCAATAGCTTTAAATAAATTTGTTAAAGATGATTTGACATATGACCATCAGAAGCTATATGAAATTACAAAAGTCATAACAAGAAACCTAAACAAGGTTATTGATGTTAATTACTACCCAGTTGAGGAAGCTAAAAACTCGAACATGAGACACAGGCCAATTGGAATAGGTGTTCAAGGACTTGCGGATACTTTTATTCTTATGAGACACGCTTTTGATTCTCCAGAAGCAAAAAAATTAAACGAAGAAATTTTTGAAACTATTTACTTTGGTGCAATGGAGGCTTCAATGGAGATTGCAAAAGAAGAAGGTCCCTATAAAACTTATGAAGGATCACCGGTCTCTAAGGGTATTTTCCAATTTGATATGTGGGGAATTGCTCCAACATCAAAGAGATGGGACTGGACTAAGTTAAAAAGAGAGGTAAAGAAAAATGGAGTAAGAAACTCACTATTACTAGCCCCAATGCCAACTGCTTCAACATCTCAAATTCTTGGTAACAATGAGTGTTTTGAACCATATACATCAAACATATATACCAGAAGAGTTTTATCGGGAGAATTCATAGTTGTAAACAAACACTTACTCAAAGATTTAATAAAACTGAAGCTTTGGAATGAGTCTATGAAAGATAAGCTTATGGAAGCTAATGGCTCAGTTCAAGGGATAAAAGAAATTCCTGATAATATTAAACTGCTTTATCGCACCGTCTGGGAAGTATCACAGAAAAGTATAATTGATATGGCTGCTGACAGAGGTGCCTACATATGCCAAAGCCAGAGCATGAATATTCATATGCAAGATGCCAACTTCGGAAAGCTAACATCAATGCATTTCCACGCATGGAAAAAAGGACTCAAGACCGGACTTTACTACTTGAGAACAAAAGCTGCCGCTGACGCAATTAAGTTTACTATAGTTAAAGATGAAAAGTCTCAAACTATAGAAGAAAAAGAAGCAGCAATGCAATGTTCTATTGACAATCAGGATGACTGTGAGATGTGTGGAAGTTAGGAAAGTATTTACCTAATATCTTAATTAATGTTATTAAAATTCGTAATACTTATATTAAATCTGACTTCAATTAGTCAAGAAAAGTATATAGGATCTGTAGAAAGATTATCTCCTGAAATTAATAATCTAATTGCTAAAAATTCGAAAATTGAAATTATCGCAGAAGGATTTGAGTGGTCAGAGGGACCGATATGGTCTAATAAACTAAACTCTGTTTTATTTTCAGATGTTCCTGAAAATGTAATATATATGTGGAATGAGGAGAATGGTCTAAGTGTTTTTACAAAACCAATAGGTTACAGCGGAGAGGTACCAAACCTCAAAAAAGCAGGCACGAACGGTCTGACAATAGACTCAGATGGGAACCTTATAATCTGTATGCATGGTGATAGAAAAATTGCTTCTATGGAAGACTTAAATATTGATAAGATGACTACTCTTGTTAGTAATTTCGAAGACAATCTTTTTAATAGCCCAAACGATTTAGTTTATGATTCGAAAGGAAACCTTTTCTTCACTGATCCACCATACGGACTCCTTGATGGTGATAATGATAAATTAAAGGAAATTCCATACAACGGTGTCTACAAACTATCTCCTGACGGGAATGTAGAAGTTCTCGTAAAAAATCTGACTAGACCAAATGGGATAAGCATTTCAAATGACGAAAAAACTTTATATGTTGCAAACTCAGACAATAATAATCCTATAATTATGAGTTATGATTTGACTGAAAATGGTGTCAAAAATCCTAAAGTGTTTTTTGATGGGAAAGAATTAGCAAAAAAAGATATAGGATTATTTGACGGACTAAAAGTTCATCCAACTGGAAGTGTTTTTGCAACAGGACCAGGAGGTGTACTTGTTATCAAAGAGGATGGTAAACATCTTGGTACAATAAGAACAGAGGTAAGAACTGCAAACTGTGCTTTTGATGATAAATTTGAGTATTTATACATGACATCTGACATGTTCCTTACAAGAATAAAAATTCTTTAAGTTATAAGGATAAAAATTAATTCGAATTTAATTATTTATCAATTTTAATATAAGGTTTCAATTCGTTAGAAACATATGTTTTTATTACCCCACTTTCCTTATATATAAAATAACCTAAAAGATC
>CEVS01038093.1_pt1 | contig 12185 bp, 10 predicted proteins | sample 361571 | NCBI WGS metagenome assembly CEVS01 (sample SAMEA2623850, study PRJEB7988) | marine metagenome | isolation source: saline water (ENVO:00002010), including | reverse complement strand
TTAGCCAAGATGGAATTTTAGATTTAGATAAACATTCTAAGGCCTTTCTTATTCTTCAGGAAATCAGAGACGAATCGCATAGATTTGCAATGAAAGCACAAAGAAATAAGAAAAGAAGGAGAACAAAAAAATCTGAATTAGATTATATTGCTGGTATAGGTGAAGTTTTAAAAAGTAGATTGCTTAAAAAGTTTAAGAGTATCAAAAAAATTAAAAATGCCTCTATGGAGGAGTTGATGACTGTTGATGGTATTAATGAGAGAATAGCAAAATCAGTAATAAAAGAATTGAAATGATTAAGATATTTATTAATTTATTAACCTCAATAAGAATTATTTTTGCTTTCTTTGTCTTTTTACTTATTTCACTAGAAAGCAATTATTCTATTGCATTTTTACTATTTTTTCTTGCAGGAATTACTGACTATTTTGATGGATTTTTAGCAAGAAAATATGATGCATCTTCAGATATTGGAGAAATATTAGATCCAATCGCTGACAAGATATTAATCATATTTATATTATTTGCTCTAGCAGTTAACTTATCAAGCTATCTTATAGGTTTCATGAGCTCTATTATTATTTCAAGAGAAATATGGGTTAGCGCCTTAAGAGATTACAATGCAAGAAATAATAATATAGATGCAACAAAAGTTATCTATATTGCAAAGATGAAAACTACGATTCAATTATTTACAATTTCAGTTTATCTTCTTGGTTTAGCGTTATCCAATATGCTCATCCTGATTATTGGAGACATATTTTTAATAATTTCCACATTAATTACTACTTACACTGGTTATCTTTATACAGTTCAATCATTTGCAAAGAAATCAACTTATTGATTTTTTTTATACATATTAAGAATAAACAACCAAAGTGCGTTAGAATACTCAAAAAACTGGGGTGAAATGAAGTATTTTATTTTGGATGTTGATGGTGTTATGACAACCGGACAATTCTTGTATGATTCATCTGGAAAAACACATAAGATTTTCGGCCCTGATGATAGCGATGGTCTTAGTATTATAAGAGACCATATGGAAATTCATTTTGTTTCTGCCGATAAAAGGGGCTTTGAAATAAGTAAAAAAAGGATTCATGATGATATGGGCTATAAGATAGATTTAGTGCCATCCAGCGAGAGGGTTAAATGGATTGAAAATAACTATAACCTCATGGATACAATTTATATGGGAGATGGCTTTTTTGATGATTTGATTATGAGTAAGGTAGGATACTCAATTGCACCATCAAATTCAGATGAGAACGCAAAAAAACAAGCTGATTATGTAACTGTGAGATCTGGAGGGGATCGAGCGGTTGCTGAAGCTTGTATTCATATATTTGAAAAATTTATTAAATAATTATGAAACCTATTTTAGATGAAATGAATAAGATGGTTGATTCCTTAGTTGAAATTGAGGTTGAAAGCTATATTGATTTATTAACAGAAAGACTTTCTTCACAACCAAGAGATATTATTGGTTTAGCTGCAGGAAGAATGGGCTACTCTCTTAGAGCCTTCATTATGAGGCTTAATCATTTAGGATTTAATGCCTCAATGATAGGAGATACAAATGTACCTAGGGTTAGACAAAATTCAATTTTATTTATTAATAGCTCCTCTGGCGAGACTCCATCAATTCTTTTATTTGCTGAGCAAGCAAAAAAAGAACAGGGAGAAATTTTTTTAACTACATGTAATAAAGACTCATCTATAGGCAAGCATGCAAATAGCATTATACAAATTCCAACCATTGAGTCTGTGCAATTGATGAAATCTCCATATGAGCAATTTAGTATGTTACTGTATGATTACATTATTTTTAGATTGGTTGAAACACTTGGATTGGATGAAGAGAAGGTTTCAAGTAATCATTCAATTCTTGAGTAATTTATGAATAATTTTCTTGTATCACTAATAACAATGGATCATATAAATTTTGAACGTGATATAAAACTTGTTGATGAAATCGGCGTCGATGGTTTACACATTGATATAATGGATGGCCATTTTGTTCCCAGATACGGGATATACCCAGAAATTATTGAAAGAATTTCAAAAATTTCGTCACTTCCTTTTGATTTGCACATGATGGTTGATGATGTTGAGTTTTGCATTGATCAATTCAAAAATACTTCTAATATTTCATATGTTCATTTTCATGCAGAGGCTTGTTTTGGAAATGAAATGAGAGTAATAGATAAGATTAGAAGTATTAATGCAAAGCCAGTTATATGTATTAATTTGGCTACAAGTTTCTCTGTACTTGATAGGTTAATTTCAAACAATGAAATTGATGGTGTCATGCTTATGGGAATTCATCCGGGAGTACTAGAGCAAGATGCAAGACCAAAAAATATATTAAATGACTTAAAAGAATTAAAAAAAATTATTTCCGGAACAAATTCAGAGTCATTCATTGCTCTTGATGGAGCAGTAAGTATGGACACAATAAAACCAATGATGGAAGCTGGAATCAATCATTTTGTTGGAGGCACTAGCTCGATATACAAAAATGTTAACAGAAATGACGATTGGACCATTCAAAATAAAGTTATTAAAGAAAACTGGACTAAAATAAAAGAATTAATTGGCAAAGAAGCATAAATTAAAATGTACAAGGTGTTAATAGCTTCCGCTGGTCTTGGTAATAGACTAAAGGGTATTACAAAAAATATTAACAAAGCTCTAGTAGGTGTAAATTTTAAGCCTGCAATTTCACACATAATTGAAAAATTCCCTGAAGAAACTGAATTTGTAATTCCAGTTGGATATAAAAAAGAATTAGTTACTGATTTTTGTGAAATAGCCTATCCTTCTCGAAATTTTACTTTTATAGATATAGATTTATATGAGGGCGAAGGATCAGGTCTTGGTTATTCTATTCTAAAATGCAAGGAGCATCTTCAATGCCCATTTATTTTTTCATCAAATGATACTATTGTTTCTGAAGATATCCCAATTCCTGAATTTAATTGGATCGGGTATTCAAAACATGTCGATCCCAAAACATATAGATCAATTGAAATAAATGATGACAGAGTTTCAAATTTATTTGGAAAAGGAGCAGAAACTGAGGCATACGCATATATAGGATTGTCTGGAATATATGATTATGAAAGATTTTGGTTAGAGATGGAAAACGGTATTGAATCTGGCTCAATTGAGATTGGAGAATCTTTTGGACTAAGAGCCCTTCTTAGTCAAGATATCAAACCAATTGAATTCACATGGTTTGATACAGGCAATTTAAAAAAATTACAGGAAACTAGAGAGGCTTTTGCAAAAAAAAGCAAAAACAAGGATGAGCATATTATTTTAGAAAAAGAAGAAGAAGCAATATTTTTTGTAAATAAAAAGGTTATTAAATTTTGTGTTGATAAGGATTTTATAGCTAACAGAGCATCAAGAGCTTCAGATTTATTTCCCTTCACTCCAAAAGTACATGACGTTAAGGATAATTTTTATTCGTATGAATGGATAAATGGATCTGTCATGTCAAAATCTCTTGATAGCTCAGCATTCATTGCTTTTTTGGATTGGATAAAGGAATTGTGGGTTGAGCATAAACTGACAAAAGAACAAAAAGAGGATTTTAAAAATGAAGCATATAACTTTTATAAAGAAAAAACTTATCAAAGAGTCAATGATTATTTTAAATTAGCTGAATCATATGACGCTCATGAAATAGTAAATGGTATAGATACTCCAAAAGTATTTGAATTACTAGATTCTATTGATTGGAATAAAATTTTGCCAGATAAATCTACAAGATTCCATGGAGATCTTCATTTTGAAAATATAATATGCAACAAAAATGAAAATGATTTTGAATTTAAACTTTTAGATTGGCGACAGGATTTTGGAGGTAATATTAATTTTGGCGATATATATTACGATCTTGCAAAATTAAATCATGGCTTAATAATATCACACAGAAATATTCATAATGAACTCTATAATGTTTCAAAACAAGTAGGTAATGTTGAATTCGATTTTCAAATTAACTATAAAAATAGTGAATACAAAAAAATTTTTTATAAATGGTTAAAACAAGAATCTCTCAGCACGGATAAGGTTGATATTATGACTTCTCTAATATTTTTAAATATTGCTGCTTTGCATCATTTTCCATACAACCACTTATTATTTTATTTAGGAAAATCATCTTTACACAAGTATTTACAAAAAGAGGAATTATGGAATTAATAAGAGACAAAGACGTTATATTTGAAGATTCAAACCTTGAGAATTTATTTAAGCTAGAGAATTTTCCAGTATTTATGGGTTGTATGGAAAATTTGAATCCACAGGATGATCTTTACGAAGATTTTATTCTTGATATCTCAAAAACCAACGGAATAGTTCAAGTCAGAAATTTGATTCAGTTGGAGATTTTGTATGATACTGAACATTCTTCCGGGACTGTTGGAAAGATTTGGCATGATCATCATAAAGCGTTTGCAGATTTTATGTCTTCGTCAACGAATCCAAAGAGAGTTTTTGAGATAGGAGGATTGCATGGAATTCTCTCAAAATACTACAATCAAAATAATGAAATATCTTCATGGACTATTGTAGAACCAAACCCAATTCCTGTTGACGACTGTCCTGCAAATTTCATTGAGGGCTTTTTTGGAAATGATTTTGAACTAGATGAAGAATTTGATGCGTATGTTCATTCTCATACCCTTGAACATATATATAAACCTGTTGAGTTTGCAAAGAAATTATCTGAATTTATTCCAGAGGGTAAAGATTTATTTTTTTCTATTCCAAATATAGAAGAAATGATTAAAAGAAAATATACAAATGCAATAAATTTTGAGCATACATTTTTTCTAACGACTGAATTAGCTATTTACCTAATGGAGTCGAGTGGCTTTGATCTCATAACTCGTAAAAAATTTATGGATGACCATAGCATGTTCTACCATTTTAAAAAAACAACAAAAAAGAAAGTTGATACAAAAATTTTTGAGAATAAATATGATTATAATAAAAAACTGTTTACAGAATGGTTTGATCATCATAAAAAAGAAGCAGAGAATTTAGTAAAGAAAATTCATGATACTAACTCACCTGTATTTCTATTTGGAGCTCATATTTTTTCACAAACCTTATTAAATTTTGGACTAGACGAAGAGCATATTAATTGTATTCTTGACAATGACGATAAAAAACATAACAAAAGACTATACGGCACCAATCTAATAGTTAAGTCGCCTAATATACTTGCTGATCATGACAAGCCTATGATTATTTTAAGAGCTGGTGTGTATAACAATGAAATCAAAGAACAGATTCTAAATATCAACCCATCATCAATCATTATTTAAATTTGCAATTATGACTTTGCATATAGATTTCATATACAATATCTTCGCGGCTGGATGGCAGAGTGGTTATGCAGCGGCCTGCAAAGCCGTTTACGCCGGTTCGATTCCGGCTTCAGCCTCCATATATTGTTCCAATGTTTCTTGTAGGTTCTTTGAGAAGAAAAATCAAGTATAATTTCCAAATAAAACTTGCCCGGGTGGTGGAATTGGTAGACACAAGGGACTTAAAATCCCTCGCCAGCAATGGCGTGCCGGTTCAAGTCCGGCTCCGGGTACCAACAATGTTTTAAAAAAGTTTCAAGAGAGGAGCTATGTTAGAAAACAAAACAATATTAATAACTGGGGGTACAGGCTCGTTTGGAAGTAAATTTGTTCCAATGACTTTGAAAAAATTTAATCCAAAGAAGATAATTATTTTTTCACGTGATGAAATGAAACAATGGGAAATGGCAAAAGAATTTCCCAATGAAGATAGAATTAGATTTTTTATTGGTGATGTTCGAGATAAAGAAAGACTATATAGAGCTCTAGATGGAGTAGATTATGTTATACATGCAGCTGCAACAAAAATAGTTCCGACTGCTGAATATAATCCCTTTGAGTGTGTTAAGACGAATGTTATTGGAGCAATGAATGTTATTGATAGTTGTATTGACAAAGGAGTAAAGGGAGTTGTCGCATTATCTACTGATAAAGCCAGTAGTCCAATAAATTTATATGGTGCAACAAAATTGACATCAGATAAATTATTTGTTGCGGGCAATGCATATTCAGGCGAACATCCTACAAAATTTTCTGTAGTACGATATGGAAATGTCATGGGTTCTAGGGGTTCAGTTATACCATTTTTTAATTCAATTAAAGGATCTGGCGAAGTTCCAATTACAGATAAATCTATGACTAGATTTATGATTACTCTTGAAGAGGGTGTCGAACTTGTATGGCATGCACTTCAAGATATGATTGGTGGTGAAATATATGTAAAAAGAATACCTTCTATGAAAGTTACTGATTTAGCAGAAGTAGTTGCTCCAAACGACAAACAAGTTGAAGTTGGCATAAGACCTGGTGAAAAAATCCATGAACAAATGATTGGAGAAGAGGATGCAATGTTTACATATAAATATAAAGGATATTTTAAAATTCTTCCCAGTATTAATGATTGGGGTGTCGATACTTCAAGAATCAAAGATGGAGAAAAAGTCCCTGATGGGTTTACCTATAACAGTCAAGATAATTCTGAATGGATGACTAAAGAGGAATTAGAAAGTTGGCTAAAAGATAATATTAATAATATTGGCATAAAATAAAAGATGATTCCTTACGGAAGACAGGAAGTAACTGATGAGGATATAAAGTCAGTTGTAGATGTTTTAAAATCAGACTATTTAACTCAAGGTCCACAAGTACCAATTTTTGAGGATAAAGTAAAAGAATTTTGTAATGCAAAATATGCAGTTGCTTCAAATAGTGCTACAAGTTCATTGCATGCAGCCTGTTTTGCATTAGGAGTATCTAAAAATGACATTGTGTGGACATCAGCAAATACTTTTGCTGCAAGCTCTAATTGCGCAATATATTGTGGGGCAAAAGTAGACTTTATAGATATTGATCCGAGAACTTATAATATTTGCAATTCTAAACTTGAATCTAAGTTAAAGAGTGCTAAATCTAAAGGCAAATTACCAAAAGTTGTAATACCTGTTCATTTAACAGGTCAATCTTGTGATATGAGAGAGATTTATAAGCTTTCAAAAGAATATAACTTTAGAATTATTGAAGATGCCTCTCATGCTATCGGAGGAAAGTATTTAGATAACTTTATAGGGTCTTGTGAATATAGTGACATTACTGTTTTTAGTTTTCATCCTGTAAAAATTATTACTTCAGGAGAGGGGGGTGTAGCAACTACAAATTCAAAAGAAATTGCAGATAAGCTATCAATTTTTAGAACACATGGAATTACAAGAGATGAAAATTTAATTGAGAATAAATCCGATGGCCCTTGGTATTATGAACAAATCGATCTTGGCTATAATTATAGAATGACTGATATTCAAGCTGCACTTGCCAATAGTCAGATAAAAAGGTTATCAAAAATTGTAAAGAGAAGGCACGAAATAGCTGATATTTATAATAAAGAGCTTAAAAACCTTCCAGTAAAACTTCCATGGCAAGACTCTAAAACATATACCTCATTTCATTTATATGTAATCAGATTGAAACTAAATGAAATAGATATTTCTCATGAGGAATTTTTTACAAAGATGAGAAAAGCTGAAATTTTGGTTAATCTTCATTATATTCCTGTTTATTTTCATCCATATTACAGAAGGCTTGGATTCAAAAAAGGTTATTGTGAAGAAGCTGAAAAATATTATTCTGATGCGGTAAGTATTCCAATGTTTCCATCGTTAAAAGATGAAGATCAAATGAAAGTAATAAAAACAATTAAATCTATAATTTGATGTCAAAGCTTGCTCTTGGATCTGCCCAGTTTGGAATGCAGTATGGAATTACAAACACTTCTTCTAGGTTTACAGATGCTGATATTGAAGAAGTTCTTAGAATTGCAAAAAAAAATCATATAGACACTATTGATACAGCCATAGCATATGGTGAAAGTGAATCAAGACTTGGCAAACATGATTTAAAAGAATTTAAAATAATTACCAAAATTCCAAAATTTTCGTCAGAAGTAACTAATATTAAAAAATGGATCAATGAAGAAATTGAATCCTCATTGTTAAGATTAAATAAAAACAAGATTCATGCTATTTTGTTTCATCATCCGAATGATCTAAAAAAATCAGAAGGTAAAATTATTTATGAGTCTTTAAAAAAATTTAAAGATCAAAATATAATATCTAAATTGGGAGTCTCAATTTATTCACCAAATGAGTTAGATACTATATTTAGTAACTTTGATTTTGAAATAGTTCAGGCGCCTTTTAATGTGATTGATAATAGTTTAATTAATTCAGGATGGATGAAAAAGTTGAATGATAATGGAATTGAGATTCATACTAGATCAACTTTTTTACAAGGACTCTTATTATGTGATTTAAATGAAATACCATACAAATTTAACAAATGGAAAGACATTTTTGAATCATGGGATTATCAAACATCAAATATTAATATTTCAAAAATGGAAGCATGTTTAAATTATTCAAACAGTTTTAATGAAATAAATAAGATAATTGTGGGTATTGATAATCTTTCTCAATTTAAGGAAATATTAAGCTATGATCTCTCAAAAGATTATCAAAGGCTGCCAAGTTTTAACTGTCTTGATAAAACGCTGATTAATCCATCAAATTGGGATTCTTTATGAATACTGTAGCTATTGTGCAAGCAAGAATGGGGTCAACAAGGCTGCCTAAAAAAGTTATGAAAGAAATTAATTCAGTTCCAATGATTGGTCTTTTATTAAATAGATTATCAAAAAGCAAAAGAATATCTGAAATAGTTCTAGCAACATCAAAAGAAGATTCAAATAAACCTCTTATAGATTACGTTAATTCAACAGGAATTCCTGTTGAATGTGGCAGTGAAGATAATGTTTTAGAAAGATTCTACAAAGTAGCTAAAAAATACGAAGCTGAGATAATAGTGAGAATTACAGGTGATTGCCCACTTGTAGACCCTAAGATTGTTGACTCTTTAATAGAAAAATTTATATCTAATAATGTAGATTATGCATCTAATGTAAATCCACCAACTTTTCCTGATGGAATGGATGTTGAAGTAATTTCATTTAGTTCTCTTGAAAAAGCTCATATGAAATCTAAGGATAGGTTTGATTTAGAGCATGTAACACCTTTTATTAGAAGAAATGAAAAGAAACAGTTTAATTTGTCTTATAAAGAAGATTTTTCAGGATTAAGATGGACTGTAGATGAGTATAAGGACTTAAAAGTTGTCGAAAAAATTTTTAATAATTTTCATCCAAACATCCATTTTGATTGGGAGGATGCTTTAATATTTCATCGTAGTGATGGCTTTATTGCTGAGAATGAGAATATAATTCGGAATCAAGGATTAACAATGAAGAAAGGACCTAAACTATATAAAAGAGCTAAAGAAATAATTCCTGGAGGAAATATGCTTCTTTCTAAAAGACCTGAGATGTTTTTACCTGAAATATGGCCCTCATATTTCAGCAGAGCAAAAGGGTGTAAGGTTTGGGATATGGACGGAACTGAATATCTAGATATGTCTATAATGGGGATTGGCACAAACATTCTAGGATATGGTCACGAAGAAGTAGATGAAGTGGTTAATGAAGTTATAAAAAAAGGAAATATGTCTACATTAAATTGTCCCGAAGAGGTTTATTTGGCAGAAAGATTAATAGAAATTAATTCTTGGTCTGACATGGTTAGACTTGCTAGAACTGGTGGTGAAGCAAATGCAATAGCAATTAGAATAGCTAGAGCAGCTTCTGGTAAAGATAACGTTGCAATATGTGGCTATCACGGATGGCATGATTGGTATTTAGCTGCAAATATTAAATCAAAAGATGGATTGGATGAGCATTTACTATCAGGACTTGAAACAAATGGTGTTCCAAAAAGTCTTGAGGGTACTGTTTTTCCTTTTAGATACAACGATTATGAAGAACTTGAAAAAATTGTTGATAATCATGATATTGGCGTAATCAAGATGGAAGTAATTAGGAATAAAGGGCCTGAGGATAATTTTCTAGAAAAAGTTAGAGAATTATCTTCAAAAAAAGGGATCGTATTAATATTTGATGAGTGTACTTCTGGTTTTAGAGAATCTTTTGGCGGTATTCATAAGAATTTTAATGTTGATCCGGATATTGCGATGTTTGGAAAAGCATTAGGAAATGGATATGGTGTTACTGCAATAGTGGGTAGGAAAGAAGCTATGGAAGCGGCTCAAAACAGTTTTATGAGCAGTACATTTTGGACAGAAAGAATTGGTCCAGCCGCTGCAATTAAAACTTTAGAGATAATGGAAGATATCAAATCTTGGGAACAAATATCAAAAACTGGAAAATATATCAAAGAAGAATGGCAAAAATTATTTTCTACATATAATCTTGATGTTAATATTTCAGGAATATCTGCACTTCCTACCTTTACATTTCAAAACAAAAATCATCAAGCATATAAGACCTTTATTACTCAAGAAATGCTTAAGAAAAATTTTATAGCTGCTACTAGTATTTATGTTTGTATAAATCATACAAAGGAATTAATAGATAATTATATTTCTGAGCTTGAACCATTACTTAAAACAATTGAAGAATGCGAAAATGGAAAAGATATAAATGATCTTCTTGATGGTCCAATAAGTCATGATGGATTTGCGAGGCTTAATTAATGAGTAAAAGGGTATTGGTTATAGCATCACACCCTGATGATGAAACTATTGGATGTGGGGGTGCAATTTGTAGACATGTTAAAGAGGGAGATGATGTCGGTGTCATCACTTTAACTAATGGTGTTCACTCAAGAGATAATGCAAATGACGATGATATAAAGAAAAGAAATATTGCAGCAGAAGAAGCAATTAGCACATTGGGAGCAGCATGGATTGGCGCAGGTGATTTTCCAGATAATAAGATTGATAGTGTACCTATAATAGATGTCATTAAATTTATTGAATCATTTAAAGATACTTTCTACCCAAATATAATATATGTTCATTCACCAACCGATTTAAATATTGACCATAGAATTGCAGCATCAGCAACATTGACTGCCTATAGACCAGAGCCTAAAGAAAGTTATGAAGAAATTCGTTTTTATGAAGTTGCTTCTTCTACAGATTACACTGTGAAGCAACTTGAAAAGAAATTTGAACCAAATTTATATATCAATATCGATGCATTTATTGAAAAAAAAATTAGTGCTTTAAAGTTCTACGATATGGAAATGCGGGAAAATCCTCATTCTAGATCATATGAAAAAATTCAATCTTTAGCTCAACATAGAGGGTCTGAATCAGGTATGAATTATGCAGAAGCTTTTGAGGTTGTTAGAAGAATAATAAGATGAAAATCTTATACTGTATTCAAAATACGATTCTAGAAGAAGTATTAAAAAAGAAAAGAATTATCAATAAAAACTCCTTAATTATCAGAGATAGAAAAGAGTTAACCTATAAAAAAGTACTTCAAATAAATCCAGACTTTATAATGTTTCCTCATTGGTCATACATTGTTCCACAAAATATAGTAAGTAATTTCAAATGCATTTGTTTTCATTCTTCACCATTACCATATGGAAGAGGGGGATCGCCCATACAAAATATGATTAAAAGAGGTTATAAAAATACAGAAGTATGTTCTTTGTTAATGGAAAAAGAATTGGACACAGGACCTATTTACTTAAGATCAAAGGTAAAGTTATCAGGTTCTTTGGATGAAATTCTTTTAAGAATATATGAAGCAGTTGCTAACCAGATTAAAGTAATAAAAAATAAAAAAATTACCCCAGAGGTTCAGACTGGGAAAGAATATATCTTTAAAAGACTTAACACAAAAGACAATCAAGTTAATTTTAAAGATAGTATGGAAAAAATATACGATCAAATAAGAATGCTTGATAGCTCGATATACCCTAGCGCTTTTTTAGGTTCCGGTAATCATTTTATAAATTTCAAAAACGCAAGACTTAAACATAAAGATACGTTGGTTGCTGAGGTAATCATCAAAAGGAAGATAACTATTAGAAAGGCAAAAATCTCTGACTCAAAGTCAATATGGAAGTGGAGGAATGATCCGTTAACAAGATCTATGTTCATTAACAAAGACTATATTGAATATAAAGATCATTTAAAATGGTTTAAATCAAAATTAAAAAA
>CEVS01073434.1_pt1 | contig 12192 bp, 9 predicted proteins | sample 361571 | NCBI WGS metagenome assembly CEVS01 (sample SAMEA2623850, study PRJEB7988) | marine metagenome | isolation source: saline water (ENVO:00002010), including | reverse complement strand
CCTACTTTTTGATTTTTTTTATCCCATAGATCTACTTCTTTTAAAACATCACTTATTCTGTTTATGTCTTTAAGTTTAGACATTTTATACAATATCTTAAGATTGTCATAAGCTGATAAATTTTTGTAAAAGTCCGGTTTCTCTATTAATGCCCCAATTGATGTTAAAAAATTCCTATTTGATCCTGAGTTGCTTTTTCCGTTAATTAAAATCTCACCACTGTCAGGTTTAATCAAACCCAAAATCATTCTTAAGGTTGTACTTTTTCCAGCACCGTTAGGACCTAAAAAACCGTAAATATCGCCCTGATTTACTTGCAGGTTTATATTATTTACAGCCTTAAATTCGCCAAAAGATTTATTTAAATTTTTAACAGATAAGATTTTTTTGTTTTCCACATTTCAAATTTATAAAATTGTTTAACTTATTGAGTAAATATTTAAACAAAATTAACTTTTACAGCGTTTACTGCAGTAAATAACCTCATTCCAATTTTTTTCCCATTTTTTTCTCCATGAAAATGGTCTATCGCAACTTTTGCAAATCTTATAGGGTAGTTTTTCTTTATGTCCCTTCATTAATCGAAGTTTGGAACATCTTTTCTTCTAGCATATGGATAGGTATCAATTTTTTTAAGTTTGTAATAACTATTTAGTCCTCCAATCCCAGTCGAATTTAATTTTTCTAAATCTATATATCCTTCTTCACTTATAGATTCTTCGGCAACAAATACGTGTTCTACACTCCCTACTATCATAATTGTATTGTTTATTTCTATTGGGATACTTTCTTGGAATTTCATTCCAATTTTTAATGGACTTTCTTTGACAAATGGGGCATTAAAATCACTATGAAACCATTCTGTGAAATTACAATAATCAAATTCCGATTCGTTGTTTTCAAACTTTGCAGAAGTATAATGGCCATTTAATGTGCTGTCATTTGGTAAATGATTGATGGTATAATAACCATTGCTCATTATATTGTTGTAAGTATCTCTTCTTACATTAACCTGTGGTCTGAGAATAAAACCAAGTAATGCAGGATGACTTCCTAAATGAACTAGACTGCTGAAAATGGCAAGATTGGTATTTTTATTATTATCGTCAATAGTTCCAATTAAATTTCCAGGCTTTATCCCAGTTATACTATTGATAATATTTAGTCTTTTAACTTTTTCTAGTTCTAAAATATTTTGCTTTGAAAAATGTTTCATTTTATTTTTTTTATTCCCTTGTTCCAATAATTAAAAAAGGATCCATTTGCATCTAAATCTTTGAAAATCCAATCTCTTTCTTCTTTATTTCCATTGAAATGTCTAGAAAACGGATGCTCTTTGTAGTAGATTTTTGCATGGTTGTCAACATAGGATTCAAATTCACTAAACTCCATTACTGCAATTTGTAAATCTTTAATCTCCTTGGAAAGTAAAATGTAGAAATCCATCACTTTCTTAGAAACAGGATACTTTTTAAAATGAGAAGGCTCCAAAAGTAAAATTCTGTTGGCTTTTTCATCTTTTTTCCAATTAGAATCTAAATTATAAGGAGTATAAATAAATGTTGGTAATTCATCATCAATATTAATTGGCTCTTTATTTGGAAGTTCTATGTCAAAACTAAAATCAGTTTCATCTTTAATTTCCAATGGGATTTTTTCAAAGGCAGACAGCTCAGGATAAGATTTGTCTAAAAAAGTATTTTCATCTTTTGTAAAGCAATATTTATTAATATTTTCTTGGTTTGCTATGTATTTCTTATGACTATTTGTTCCTGCAACCCATTGCCAACTTAATGCATTGCTTCCCCAATCTCCATCAAGAAGATGATAGTACATCCATTTTGCAGGTTGTAACCAATGATATTGACCTATATTACAACAAATTCCTGCTGTATACATTCTTAAATGGTTGTGCATGTAGCCAGTTTTATACAATTCTTTTATTCCATCATCAACAGCTGTTATTGATGAGCAATGTTCAATAATTGAAGTGGGAATTTTATTCTTTGAAACAGGTTGTTGTTTGGTTTTTAAATCAACGTCTATATCTCCAGATATTTGCCATTTTTTTTGCCAATAATCTCTCCATGCCAACTCTTGTAAAAATTTTTGTATTTGATTAAAATTATATCCAGAATCTAGTAATGTATTAAATATAGTTTTGGTACTTATTAATCCTCTAGATATATAGGGAGATAATCGACTTACGTCGCCATTCACAAAATTTCTATTGGATGCGTATTTAACGGGATTTAAATTATTTACTTTTTGGATTAATTTGGTATAAAGACTTTTCACATTGCAAATTAAAATTTATGATTCATTTTCTACCCGGTTGTTTAATTAAATAATGGAAGAAAATCAATTATAAATTAAATTCTTCCATTTGTTTTATTTTTAACGAACAATTAAGAAATATTTACGTAAGGATAACTTTAACTTTAAATAATTTTAAGAACCATAATATCTAATGAAAAACTTTTTAAAAAATAAAGTAACTATTGCTTCTATTTTAATTCTGGTTATTTCATCTGTATTATACCACAATAAATCTTTTTATAATTTTTTTTATACTAAGATAAATCCCTCTATTTCTGAATTAGTTGGAAAGAATATATTGTTTGGTATAAATAGAGTAGTTCATTGTGTAGATATTGTAGGAAAAGTAAAACAACTTTCAAATTCTTTAAATGAAGATGATTTTATTGACTTACAAATAAAAAAGAAAGAAGTTAAGTTCCTGAAAAAGTTGTTAAAGACTCGCCCGGTAAAGAAAAAATGGGTAGATATTAATTTGGTTTTCAAGGACTTAAAAACCCCAGCAAAATTGAAATACCATGGTTCTAGTGATGCACAATATAATGGAGGAAAATATTCTTACACTGTAGAAATAGAAAGCGGTCATGAAAATTCATCTCTTTTCAAAAGATTTAAACTTATCAAAGGGCAAGAAGCCGATCCAACTCTTATTTCAATTAATAAAATAGCTAATTCATTAGGTTTAATATCTGCCTATGGAGAAATGAAGATCTTAAGGATAAACGGTGAAGAAATTGGAGATTACTATTATGTGGAGGATATTAAGAATGATTTTTTATCACGAGAATACCAAGTAAAAAATTATTCCACTATCTCTCATATATCAGATTGGTCAAGAAAGGAATATATAAATGGCAATGGACACAATAGCGACCAAGATTTAAAAGTCATTCATATTGAAAAAAAGTCGGATTCTTTACACCCTTTCGCTATTTACAGATACCGTAAAATGTGTGCATATATTCTGGATAATAATATTGACTCTCTCAAGACAATGATTGATATTGAATATATGGCCAAGTATTTAACCCTTGCATCTCTATTTAACGATGTTCATTTCATGACGGGTGATAATTTAAAATTCATATATAATTTTAATAATAGCAAGTTTTATCCCATTTTCAGGGCTGAATCTGGAGGTTTTCCTATAAATGTGGAATTCCCAGTTAATTATGTCAATTTTGATAAGTTTCTCTTCAATTCTAGGGGTTTATCTTACTCTAAATCTCAAACTGCAAAATATTTTAAACTATTGCTTTCCGATAATGAGTTTAGAAATTTGCGTAACAAAGAGCTTTATAAGCTTACTAAATCTAAAGACAGCCTCATTGAAGAAATTTATAAAACTTACGATAACAACCGTATTGTAATGCTTCATTCTGGTAGATCAAGAAGAGCCTTTAGCTATCAAAAACAACAACAGATTGAAATATTAGAAACAACTTTTGACTTTGCCAATAAGTATTTAAATTATTGTCATATTTATGGAACTTACGATGTTTTTACAAAGGAAATTGAAATTTTAACAGATGCTTTTAGTTCTATTAAAATTCTTAAAAAAGATTCTCTAATTGCCAATCATATCAATGGAATTAATTTAAATAAGAATCTTGAATTCAATTATAATTATGAAAAATATAAGATTCAAAGCTTTTCAAAAGAGGATTTTATATTTATAAATAATATAACCAAGGACACCATTGTAGACCATGTTTATTTTAATTACATGAATTCATCTCCTTTATCAGATAGCAGTTTGCTAAAATAAAGAAAGCATACTTTTGAAGGTGTTACAATGTGCTTCTACAATATCATATATTTTTTCAGAATAACCTCCACCCATAACAGTAACAATTGGAGCTTTACACTTTTTAGAAAATTCAAAAACCATTTCATCTCTTTTTTTGCAATCTTCTCTTTTTACTGCCAATCTTCCGAGCTTATCTGTATCTAAAATATCAACTCCCGAAATATAAAAGATAATATCAGGAGATAGTTCTTCACTTAAAAAGTCTAGATTTTCTTTAAGTTTTTTTAGATATTCTTTCCCATTAATTCCATCTTTTACGGGTATATCTAAATTTGAATTTTCTTTGTGAAATGGATAGTTTTTTTCTCCATGCATACTAAAAGTGAAAACCTTATCATTGTCTTTTAAAATAGAAGCAGTGCCATTTCCCTGATGAACGTCTAAATCTAAAATCAATATGGATTGCATTTGATATTTCTCTAACGCATAATAAGATCCAATTGCTACATCATTAAACAAACAAAACCCTTCTCCTCGATCTCTAAAAGCATGGTGGGTTCCACCAGCAATATTTGCAGATGCACCATATTTAATAGCAAAATCAACACAATCTAAAGTCCCTTGGGTAATTATATATTCTCTGTTTACTAGTTCTTTAGATAATGGAAACCCAGTTTTTCTAATTTCACTTTTTGAAAGAGTAAGATGGTTTAGTTTGGATATGTATTCTTTATCATGTGCTTTTTCAATCCAAAAGTCTTTTGCAACGTTAGGGGAGAAGAAGCTCTCTTTTTCAACCAATCCTTCATGTAGAAGTTGTTGGGGAATTAGTTCGTATTTTTCCATTGGAAAACGATGGTTTTCCGGTAATTTGTGCATATAAATTGGTGAAAAAGCTATTTTGAGCAACTTAAAGTAGAATTTCTATTTATTAAACTTTCAACTATTTTCTATCTTCTATAAGTTCGCAGTAAAAATTAATTGCTACATCATCACCTACTGATACTACGTGCTCCATACCAAAATTAGTTCTATCAATTTCAAAAGTTCCTTCAAAAATTGCTACTTTAAAACCACTACTATTGTTGGTAATTCCTTTGTGTTCAAAAGAGAATGCTAAATCTTTACTTTCCCCCATCATATTTATAATACCCTTTGTAGAATATTTATCTTCAATTTTTTTAATTCCTTTAGAATAAAATTCAATTAAAGGAAATTTATCTGTGTTGAAAAAATCGCTTCCAATAAGTTCTTCGTCTCTTATATCATTATCTGTATTGATACTTTTAACGTTAATTGATACTTTTATTTTTGCTTGTTCAGGATCGTTGTCAGAAACTTTAAAAACAATATCAAAATCTTTGAAAAATCCCTTGGTGTCTTTTAAACCTTCAATATCAAAACTTATCTCTGAACTCGTTGGATCAGCGCTATTATTAATCCATGTTGTACCTAAAATAGAAGCAAAATCTTGAGTTTTTACTTCTTCAACATTTGTTTTTTCAAGTTCACTTTCTGGATTGCCCCAATTTGAAAATATTAAAAAGCCAATCACTAAAAATATGGCTCCTACTACTAAAACTTTTATTTGGTTATTCATCGCTGATTCTTTTTATTTAAATTTGTAGAATATTTTAAAATATTTATCATTTGTTAATTAATTTTTTTGATATTTGGTGTTAATTATACACTATGAGGCAAATATTTTATTCAAAAGTACAAATTGTCTCAATATTAATTGTTTTATTTTCCTATTCTACTCATTTTTCTCAAAATCATGATGTTTTAAATGCTGTTTTTACCAGCAATCAAGCAAAAATAAAAGATCCAATAGATCAACTTAGTTTTTCTGGAAATTATAGATTTTTAGGTTTTGTTAGAAATCAACAAGAAGTTTTCCCAAATAATAGTGGAAAAACCACAGCAATAATGTCTGGTGATTTTTTTCGTGAACCAATGTTTCTCTTAAAAGTTAAAGGTAAAACCAAAGACAATGTATCTTTTGGAGCAGACTTAATGATAAATAGTTTGTATAAAGGTCCTTCTGAAGAGTTTACAAGGACAGTTACACTTGACCTAGGATTGAATCTTAGGACTTCAATCAATACAGATTTTGGTGTTTTTAATTTTTCATCAGGTGGTGTTTCTTGGTACAGACAAAGCCGATTGACTGTGTGGGGAAATAGATCTTTTAATAGAATTTCAATTTACGACCGTAGACCCCAAAATGCCTTAACCAATAATCCTAATGACAGGTACAATGATTTTTATAAAAATGGTTTGATTGACCAAGGAATTAGATATGGAAGTAGGGCATTTCAAGGATTGTTTTTACAAGGTAATAAGCTTCCTCATAATTTTTCATTTAAAGGAGTTATTGGCAAGAGTGCATTTAACCGATCTTTTTTAGAAACCTCTGATAATTTCACAACTTGTTTGCAAATAAATAATCGACCCAATAAAAACCTAAAACTTTCTTATAATTTTCTATCCTCATCTCAGGATTTAGATTCAATTAATAATGACAAAAGACAATACAATATTCACACATTTGAGCTATCCCAAAAATGGAAAAAAATTAATATTCATTTAGAATCAGGATTTGGTAATTATACAAGTATTGACGAGGATTTGGGTTTTGGTGAAGCTATTATTTTGGATGTTAAAACCGATAAATCTTTAAAAATCCCATTGGATTTTCAATTTTATAGAATTTCTCCCCAATTTGTTAATGTAACAGGAAACTTTTTAAATACTTCAGTTCTTGAAATTTTTCCAAATATACCAGGTGTTGGTACAACCATTAGAACTCCTTATAAAAGTCCAATGGTTGGATTGGGTTTTCCTGTGAACAACCGTCAAGGGTTTTCTATCAATTCAGATATAGATTTTGGCAAACTAAAACTAAATGCAGGAATCGGTTTTTTCTCTGAAATTGACACTTCCTATGCAGGAATATCCTATAGACACAATGTAAATAGTCAGACTCTATCTAGAATTTATTTATTTGCACAAGGTTGGGGACCTTATAATTTTCTAAATTCTACCTACAGAGGAGTTTTTGAAGAAGTCTCCGTAAGTGATACCAATATAAATGGGCTGGCAAATTTTAAAAAGTTCTATAACACTATTGAGTTTCAGGCAAAATATTCCAACTTATTATTTGGACGTAAATTTTACTTATTTCATTTAGCAAGATTTAATTCATGTCAAAGGAAACTATATTCTCTTCCTCAGTTTAATGACAAAGCACTTATTAGTCAGCTATCTAACGAAATTGATTTTAGCTATGAAATGAATGAAAATGCAGTTTTGGTATTATCTTACGGTATTGAAAGAGTCTTAGGCAATAGTTTTACTGATTTAGGGGATAATAATGAAGCAAGTTCTACAAATTTGCTTTCTGAGTTTTTAGGAATTGATAAATTTAACAATGTTAATAGAGCTAGAAATCAAAGAAATAGACTTATAGGAATAGGATTTGACTATAAAATTGGAGAAAATGCAATGTTGTTTTTTCGTCACAACAGATACAGGTATTTTGATCCTAATTTTGTTGACAATCATCTTCAGGGAACGGAAAATATGTTGGAATTAAAAATTACTTTTTAAAAATGAATAAAGCCTTAAACACCATACTATTACCATTGATGATATTTTCATTTCATTCATTTTTAAATGCTCAAACAAGTAATGAAACAGTTTGGTTTAATGGTTTAGCAAGGTCTTATTTTTCTAGAGACGTTCTTGGAAATACAACAGATACTTTATACCCCCGAAATTCTTCCAATGGTTATAATTTAGTGGATTTAAATATTCATGCAAATCCAATTAAGACTATTGAAATATTTGCACAACTTAGAGTAAGAAATCAGTTTGGTAGTTTCTTTGGATCAGGAACTAATATTGATGTAAGGCAGTTGAGAGCTAGCGGAACAATTAATAACAAATTTAATTTTAGTATAGGAGATATTTTTCTAAAACAAAACCGTTTTACACTATATAATTACAACGAAGAGTTGTCAAGTTTTGAAAATGATATGTTTAAGCCCTATAGAGATATCATCCATTATGAGAACTTTTACATAGATAATCGCTGGAGATTACAAGGTTTACAAACAGATTTTTCTTTACAGTTTGATCGTTTTATTAGAACACTAGAATTTGATTTTTTTATAACAAGACCTCGTGGTTCAACACAATTAGGTTCTAATACTTATTCTCCAGATTTAATACTTTCTGGCGGATCTATTGTTTCCAAAATAACCAAAAAACTATCTTTTGAAGTCAATTATATTAACCTTTTTGAGATCCCTAGCAGTGGAAATATGAATATTTCAATTAATAATCCTGTTTATCATTCTGGTTTAAATTATAAATACAACAAAAATAATTTTAAGATAAGTCACAAATTGCAAACAGGATTTTCAGAGAGAAACTGGTTGTTCTCAGAATTAGATAATGGTTCGGATTCTACTGGATTTACCACTAGAGGAATGTTTTTTGAATTTGAAAATGAATTTTTAGTAAAAGATTCTTCTTTTAGGTTGGTTTTAGGGGCTCGCTATGTTGATCCTAATTTTAGAAGCGCAGGTTCTCAAACAAGAAGAATTGATTTTAACACTGAAATACAAAATACGGTTTATCCTTTTCATACCAACGATTATATTCCTAGACCTTCATCTGCATTTGATTTACTTTCTGATGAAAATCGTTTTAACCAAGATCTTTCGGGTACTCTTATGAGTTTTAATCCTATTTATTCCAATGTTTTACCATATGGTGATGCCACACCAAACAGGACGGGATTCTATCTTTCTGCAAGTATGAATAAAAACCAAATTTTATTTTCAAATATTAAAACAGCATACTTTAATGAAGTTATTGGGCAAGGGACTACAGAAAAGAGAAATTTTTTATTATTGGCTGGTGATCTGAAAATTAATATAAATGAGATAATAAAAAAACCAAAAGAATTTAGCCTATCGTTCTCTTACTGGAACGAATTAACAACAAGAGATGGAGATGTTGTTGAAGAGCTAAATCTAAATTCCAGTCACATTAATGGTTTTATAAATCTTGAATTTTCTAAAAAATTTTATTTACAGTTAGGACTTAAACAAATCAACGCGTCTGGAAAAGAATTCATTACTCAAAGAAATGAATATGGAGTTATTCAAAATTTTTCATTAGTCAATTATGATCAAAGTGATTTTATTTACTTTACTGGTATTAATTATAAAATTAAAAAGAATATTTATGCCAATATTCAATATAATTGGTGGGGAGAGGATTTGAATAATCCAAATAATCCAACTTTTAATGATTTCAATTATAGACGATTATTATTTATTTTTTCAGTTAAGTTATGAGAACTATTAAACACATTATCCCATTTTTTGTCATACTATTTTTTTTCAATGGATGTACCAAAGACGATGTTGAAGGACCTTCAATAACAGATTTATATGGAACTTTTTCAATCACTGATGCTTTTTTGTTGGTTAATAAAACACCAGATTTTTCTTCAGGAGATATAGTAAAATTTAACTGTGGTTTTAATAAAACTATCGATTGGAAAATTACCATCACTGGTTTACAGTCTAATAGTATTAAGGAAATTTCAGGTTTTTCTAATTTGATAGACTCCAATATTGTAACATGGACTGGAAACACCTCTCAACTTCCATTTTTTGAAATAGAAAATTGTGTAGTTGAACTTACTTTTTTAAATGAATCTGACACTCTAAGAGATACACTTAATATTATTGGATCTAATACTTACCAAGATGGAATTTTAGTTGCTGATTTTGAAAATGGTCTTCCTTTAGATGCGTTAGTTTCATGGACTCCAAACATCGGATTTAGGACTTTTGATATTTCAAATGATGACCCTCTTTTAGGAAATTCATATTTTAAAATGGGAGGAAAAGTAAATTGGGATTGGCCAATTGGAAAATTGGATTTAAAATTGAATTTATCTTCTATTACAGTACCAGCTGAAGAGTTCTATATTAATATTGGAATACTTTCAGACTCTATAGATATTCATACTGGACAATTTATTAATATTATGATTTCAGAGTCTACTTTGCCATTTAATGATGATTTAACACCAAATCAAGCAGGACATCAGCTGGCTGATATTTTTGATGCGACTGATGAAGTTTATAAAATGAAAATTCCTGTCGACTGGCACGGATGGCGAATATTGTCTTTTCCTTATTCAGATTTTGAAGAGCTGTCTCCAGGTGCAAGCGGAGTGATTTTTAACAAAAATCCAAATAATATAAGTGGAATTAGAATTGCCTGTCAAGCATGTCCATCAGCGGGTGCCAATGTTAATTGTCCAGAAAATTTAGACAAAATAGTTAGAACAGATATTGATCACATAATATTTACAGAAAATTCTGCTCTTTTAGGAAATTAAATGAATTTTATTAGAATCATATATATATCATTACTGTTTATTTTAATTTCATGTGATTCATTTAAAACAGTCAACCTTTATGAATCGGTAATTGATCAGCCTGACCCATACGAGTCATTTTCTTATAAAGATATTTTTATAGATTCTTATAAATCTAAGGTTTGGGGTGTAAAGTCAAATAATTGTAAGCAAATCTTATTTGACTCTATAAATAATTTTAAAGGTAAAGATCATTTACATCTTATTTGGAATCAAAATAAAGAATGTAAGTATATGGGTTTTGGTTTTGCTTGGGCAAATTTTAAAGGCAAGAATTTATCTCCAATAATAAATAATTCTGCAATTCAATTAATGATTAGAGTAGATTCAGGTTCGTTTTCTAAAATTCCAATGTTTTTTTCATTAGTAGATTACAATGAAAAACAATGCTATTCAAGAATGAATATATTGGGAATTGAGGGTGGAGTAATTGATCAAAAATGGAGGAAGGTGATAGTGCCCTTGTCTACATTTAAATATCAAAAAAAAGGAGTAAATATTTCAAATATTAAAGAGTTAAGAATTCAACTTGAAAGAAAAGGAAATGTGCACATTGATGATTTAAAAGTGATTTCTCACCATCATCCATTTAAAACTCAAAAAAGTAATTTCAATAAAACTTTTGAAAATTTTCCTGTAGCTCTTGGGAAAGTAAAGAAATATTGGTGGGGAGTTAATGAAAATTATTCGGATAATTTTAAGTTTATTACTAGCACATCATTTATTTCTGATGAAAGTCAAGAAAAAACTGATTCGCTAATAATTTTGCCTGAGTTTGAAGTATCCCTTTCATTAGATGTAAATTATGATAAAAACTCAGAGGATAACAAATGGAATAATTTTGGCTTTCCATTTAATAAATGGGAGTATGCTGATTTATCTAATATATACACTACTTCGGCTATTCATTTTAAGATTAAAAGCTCAACGGTTCCCAAAATACAACTAGTAATTGTTGCTTATTCTGGAAAAGTAAGACGATTAACAAAAAATATTCAATCAGAGAATATTATAAAATCTTCCGACAATCAATATTTAATCAGTATCCCAATAAAATCTTTTAAAAATTATGATCAAATGAATTGGGAAAGTTTAAAAGAGTTAAGGTTTAAGGTTTTAGAATCTTCAAAATTTGAAATCGGTGATTTTAAGATTGTTGAATTTAGAGGAAATCCAAAAAAGCCAAATAAATGGAGAGGAATATGAGAATACTATTTGTTTGTTTTTTTTTATTTTTTACTGTAATTAATTCTAATCAATACTATAGTCAGGTAAATAGTGTTCGAATTGAAAAAAATCAAAATGGTTTTGAGCTATATAAAAATAATGAGCCATACTATATAAAAGGAGCAGGAGCAAAATCTAACTTTAATGAAGTTAAAAAAGCTGGCGCAAACTCAATTAGGGTTTGGAGTACTAATAACAAGAGCTATTTAGATTCAGCCCATAAATATGGTCTTACTGTTACCTTGGGTTTGTGGGTTGCTCAAGAAAGAAATGGTTTCAACTATGATGATGAGTACGCTGTTGCAGGTCAAATAGCATTGCTAAAAAAAGATATTTTAAAATTAAAAGACCATCCTGCATTGTTAATGTGGGGTATAGGAAATGAAGTTGATTTACAATATTCCAACTTTAAAGTATGGGAAACTAT
>CEVS01198372.1_pt1 | contig 12196 bp, 15 predicted proteins | sample 361571 | NCBI WGS metagenome assembly CEVS01 (sample SAMEA2623850, study PRJEB7988) | marine metagenome | isolation source: saline water (ENVO:00002010), including | reverse complement strand
AAACTCAGATTGCATCCTTTTACCTTGATAAAGATTTGATAATTCTTTTTTTGATAAAAGATCAATTTTATTAAAAACAAAGAGCACGGGTTTTCCTGCTGTAATTATCATATTTATAATTTTTAGATCTTGATCAACAATATTTTGACTAGCATCACAAAGAAACACGACAACATCTGCTTGTTCAATTGCATGAATTGCCCTTACATACGAAAAATACTCAACTTTATGATTATATTTGTATCCTTTTCTTATTCCAGCTGTGTCTATAAAAGTAAATTTTTCATTATTAATCTCAAATGGAATACTAATGGCATCAATTGTTGTCCCAGCAATTTCACTAACTATTAATCTATCTTCATTCACTAATTTATTTATAAATGTTGATTTACCTGCATTAGGTCTTCCTAGTATTGCAATTTTTTTATCATCAGATGATTCAATACTGATATCAGGAATTCTAGATGCAAGTTCAGATTTTAGTTCTGATATATTAATTGAGTGTTCTGCGCTAATTTCATAAAAAATTTTTATCCCAAGTTTTGCAAGATCATCTTTAATGGTTGAATCTGATTTCTTATCAGCTTTATTTAAAACTGTTAAAAACTCTTTATTAAGCTTCCTTAAATTTTGCACGATATCTAGATCTTCTTTTACAAGATCTTCAGAGCCATCCAAAAGAAGAATAATAAGCGAAGACTCTTCAACTGCTGTCCATGCTTGTTGCGAGATTGCATCCTGCATAGTCTCCTTTGAATCAACAATCCCACCAGTATCGATTAAAAGGGTTCTTTTGTCTTTTACTTCAAAATAACTATAGTTTCTATCTTTTGTTAGACCAGAAAAGTCTGAAACAATTGCATTTCTTGATTTTGTTAACTTGTTAAATAGTGATGATTTCCCTACATTGGGGCGCCCTATTATTGCAATTGAAGTAAACATCTTTTATCTGCATTTTATATTTTTATTGAAAATAAATTAAATGCTTCGTCGATTGCATATAAAGAATTACTTCTGCTAAAAATAGTTTTAATAGGTTTTTTTGAGATTTTTTTACGGCCGATTGTTATACCGTTAAGAGGATCAAGTACATGTAGGTAACCTTCTAGATCACCAAATATTAGGTTACCCTTAAAGCTAACAGGATTTGAAATATCTCTATTGATATAATCTTCACTTGACCAAGATTCCTCCAAATTTTTAGAGGAAAATGATTGTAAATTTGAATTTGATTCAGCAACAATAATCATTCCACGAGTAATTACTGGTGAAAAAAATGAAGAAGCATCGTATGACCAAACAGATCTCTTTTGAGCAATATCAAAGATATTTAACTTACCTTGATAATTTGTTGTATAAACTAATCCACCATCAACAATCGGACTTGAATCTGAATCCACCAGATTTTCTAATTCTGAATTACCACTAACATAAGAGATAGCTCCATCCCAAGCCAAAAGACCTGAATCAATATTAAATACGCCAAGTCTTCCATTATCAAAGGTTACATAAACTTGATTATCAGAAATTACTGGGCTACTACTTCCTCGTATTGTAAGTGTTGGTAATTTTGATCTATATGACCAAGTAATATCTCCAGTGGATTTATCTAAACCAATTAATTCTCCTGAACCTGTCTTAACAACTATTGTTTTTGGGTCTATTGCTACCTTACTTAAAACCTCACCTTTTACATTTGTTGTCCAAATCATAGAGCCATCATCTTGATTTAATGCGATAACATTACCATTAATATCTGCAACTATTGCAACACCAAAACCAGCTGCTACTCCAGATGATAAAAAGTCTAATTCTTTTTTCCAGTTCTCCTCCCCTGAGGAAGTTTTAACTGAGACTACGTTACCTTCAGCATCTGCAAAAAAAAGATCTTCTGAGCTGAATCCTGGTTCAAAGCTTCCAATTTCATTCAAACCATCAAAAGATAGATTCCATTGAACTTGCAAGTATTTTTGTTCGTTAAATGACGATAACTCTCTTGGTTCTTCAGGATCTATATCATCTTTTTGCCAAAACCTCATTCCATCAAAAGTTGAACAAGATGCTAAAAATATCGATAGATACGAAGCAATAAAAATATTTTTGTAATTTATATCCAATTTATGTCCCTAGATTTGCAATTTTCATAGATACAATTGATATAGATGGTTGATCGGAATATTTTCCAGATGCGGTGCTATATTGATTCCTTGCTAAATCAAACTTTCCTTGTTTGGCTAATATATCTCCGGTAAGTTCATGTATATAAGCATTTGTTTCAGACGAGGAATACCGCTCTATCATAGTGAGAGCATCTTCAAAGTTCCCCATGGCCAATTCTATTCTTGCAGCGCTTACTCTGGCCATTTTATTGAAAACATCGTTACCTCTAAATCCATCAGTAAGATTGATCAATTTATCAAAATTTACTAGCGCCTCATTAAGCCTATTTTCTTTGGCATCAAGATTAGCTTTTGTTAAAAGTGCAACTTGTGCATATCCAGTTTTACTGAAGTCTTTAGTTAAATTTTCAAGCATCGTTTCTAGTTTGTTTAGATCGGGTTCTTCGTTTGAAATTTCAATTAGCCATTTGCTATATATTTCTGCTGCGTTTTGATGATTTTGTTTACTAATTTGAGCTGAAATTAAGAAATAGGCAGTAACTGCAATTGCTATAACCAATAGTGAAATAAGTCTTGATTTGTGTTTATCAAGAAACTTCAAAAAAGGTATAAACCTCATATCGTTATCATAAACCTCATTCATTGTATTGCCCCTTAATCTATTGATTTTAAAAAATCTTCTAATTCATCAATAGTTAGTTGTTTCTGATTCGAATTTTCTTCTTTTAAAGATTTTAATATTACTGTATCAGAATCAAGTTCATCTTTTCCTATAATTATTGCAAAAGTAGCATTATCCTTATTTGCTCTTCGTAGCCTAGATTTTAGACTACCTCCTGATAATTGAACTTCAATAATTAGTTTTTTATTACAAGATCTTAAATTGTGGGCTATTTTATATGCTTTTTCTTCAATTTTGTCAGATAAAATGATGAAAGATACCAACGTAGATTCAAGATGCTCATTGTTTGCTATATAAGAGAGCCTCTCAATACCTATTGCCATTCCAATTGCCGGTAGGCTTTTTCCTCCAAGATCCTCAAAAAGCTGATCATATCTTCCACCACCAAGATAAGAATCTTGCGCTCCAAGATTTTCTGAAATGGCTTCGAAAACAAAACCAGTATAATAATCAAGACCTCTTACTAAGCTATGGTCAATTTCTATTTTATTGTCAGGATATGTATTTTGTATAGTATTCAATAAATTTGATGCTTCGTCTGAAATGAAATCACTTATCTTTGGTGCTTTTTCAAGAATATTTTGTGTATCTGTATTTTTTGAATCTAGTATCCTGAGTGGATTTTTATTAAGCCTATCAATATCTTTTTTATCGAGGTTTGATGTGTGAGGCTCTAAATATTTTTTTAATGATTTACAAAATTTTTCTTTAGTCTCTTTGTCGCCTAAGTGATTAATTTTAATTATCGAATTATTTATATTCAATTCTAAATTAATGGAAATAACCATCGAAATCATTTCAAGTTCTGAAAGACCTTCCTCATATCCTAATAACTCCACTCCTGCTTGATAAAACTGTCTATATCTTCCTTTTTGAGGTCTTTCATAGCGCCACATTGGACCAAGATACCAAAATCTATGATTCTCATTATCAAGTTTCTTTTCAATGATTGATCTTACAACTCCTGCTGTTCCTTCTGGCCTTAGTGAAATACTTTTTTCATTTTTATCTTTAAACGTATATAGCTCTTTATTAACAATATCGGAAGAATCACCTACGGATCTATTAAAAAGTTTTTCACTTTCCAAAGCTGGAGTTCTAATTTCCTGAAGTGAATAATTTTCAAAAATTTCAACTAATTTCTTTTCAACTTGAAATATTTTGTCTGATTGGTTTGAATCTTTATTCTTTTCGCCTATTAAATCTGACATGCCAGTGAGTGAATTAATCTTTTCCAATTTAACCTCTCAATATAATCTTTTCAGATTCTGTTTTTGATTTAGCAACTTTTCTTCTAACCTGGTCTTCAAGCTCATCAACAAGGTTATTGTTAGCAATTTTTTTATTTGGGGTTCCATCTACATAGAGTAAATTATTTGGGCTTGCGCCTGTTAAGCCTATATTTGCTGCTTTACTTTCACCAGGCCCATTGACGTAACAACCAATTATTGCAACTTCAATATTTTCTGATATGTCCTCCAACCTTTGTTCTAATTCATTAACAACTTTAATGACATTAAAATTTTGCCTAGAACAACTCGGGCAAGCAATAATTTTTACACCCCTACTTCTTATATTAAGGCTTTTAAGAATATCCCATCCAACTTTTATTTCATCAACTGGGTCCGAAGCTAATGATATTCTAATCGTATCTCCTATACCCTCAGAAAGAAGCATTCCTACGCCAATAGAAGATTTGACAGTTCCTGCTCTATAACTACCTGCTTCTGTTATACCCAAATGCAACGGCTGATCAATCAATTTTGATATTTTTCTATATGCATCTACGGTCATCTCAATGTTTGAAGCTTTTAAGCTCATTTTATAATTATCAAAATCGAATCTATCTAAAATCTCAACATGTCTTAATGCTGATTCAACAAGTGAATCTGCATTTGGTTCTCCATATTTTTTTTGAAGATCTTTTTCCAAAGATCCAGCATTTACGCCAACCCTTATAGGTACATTATTATCACGAGCTGCGCTGATAACTTCACGAACTCTATCTTCTTTCCCAATATTTCCTGGATTTATTCTTAAACAATCTGCACTATCGGCAACCTCTAACGCGATTTTGTAATCAAAGTGTATATCTGCAACCAATGGAACAGAGACAGCTTTCTTAATTTCTTTAAATGCTTTTGCTTCATCAAAGCCTGGAACTGAAACTCTAACTATATCAGCCCCAGCGTTTTCTAGATCTTTGATTTGATTTACTGTTGAAACAACATCAGACGTATCAGTGTTGGTCATCGATTGGATACTAATAGGATTACCTCCTCCTACGAGAACATCTCCAACTTTGATAACCTTAGTATCTTTTCTTTTAATCCAATCAGTCATTATTAAAATTTACAGTACTAACTCCATTTAACAAATTGATATTATTTTTAAAATCAATTGTTTGACCATTATATGTTCCTTTTACCAAATCAGCATTACCTACCACTACTTTAAAGGGTGCAAAAGCCTGTTTAATATATATATCACCATCACTAAACTGCTGTGCTTCAACAAGCTCGTTGTTTACATATATTTCGATCCAACACTCTCCAATAAATTTTAGTTCAAGCAATTGTTCATTTATCTGCTTATTTTCAACTAAAGGTGGGTTTACAATTTCATTTCTATTGAGTGCAGCTTCCATAAGCTCTAAGCTCTCAAAGTCTAATTCATATTCCGATTTAGCTGCTTTAGGTTCAAAATTATTAAGTGTATTTATTAAGTAAAAACTAAATGCACTAAAGGTTATGACTAATGAACCTAATATTAATTTCTTTGTTTTATCATTTAAAGCATATGGGAGTTTGATTTCTCTTTTAATTTTTTTATACTTTTTTTCTTTTTGTTCATCATAAATACTTGGAAATTCGCATTCTATATTTAAAAAATTTTTATATTTTTGGAAATAAGCTTTTGCAAATGCCTCTGATGGAAAAATAGAATAATTACCTTTCTCAATAGCAAGAATATAGTCTTTGTTAATGAAGAGACTTTTTGCAATGTCATCAACTGAATAATTAAGTTCTTTTCTTAATTCATTGAATTTTTTGCCTGTTTTAACAGAGTTAGCAGATTTTAAATCGTTACTCATTACAAAGATTTATGCGAAATTAATTTTTTTCCTTTTACTGATTTTGACAAATTTCCAACAAGTTGGCCACATGCAGCAGCTACTTCGTCCCCTCTTGTTGTTCTTAATGTTGTTATAAAGCCTTTTTCTGCAATATAAGATTTAAACAAATTAATTTTATTATTGCTTGGTCTCTCATAGTTAGAGCCATCAAAACTATTAAATGGTATTAAATTAATTTTGCAGGATAATTGTGACAATAACTTAACTAAATTTTTTGCGTGATCAATTGAATCATTTATGTCTTTTATCAAAATATATTCAATCGTGATGTGTCTTTTATTGCCGTAGTAATTAAGAAAATCCTTACAAGAATCAATTAACATCTTGATGGGATATTTTTTGTTAATAGGAACAATCTCATCTCTTAGGGAGTCATTTGGTGCATGTAGTGATATTGCAAGCGAAACATCTACATGATCAGAAAGTCTCTTTATGTTTGGAACTATCCCAGAGGTGCTTATGGTTATTCTCTTTCTTGATAAGCCATACGCGAGTTGATCTTTCATGATTTTTGCAGATTCGATTACAGCATCAAAGTTTAGAAGCGGTTCTCCCATACCCATAAAAACAACATTTGTAATTGGTTGGTCGTTCCTGTTCATAAAGTTTGCAAGCCATAATTGGCCAATAATTTCGCTACTATCTAGATTCTGATCAAATCCTTGAGCTCCTGTAGCACAAAATGTGCACTGCAAAGCACATCCTGCTTGCGAAGAGATGCATAAAGTTCTTCTTTTTCCTTCAGGAATAATAACCATTTCAACCATTGAGCCTGAAATTAGTTTGATTAAATACTTTTTAGTTCCTTCATCAGAAATAAATTCGTCCTCAATGAATGGTGGTTGTAAAATAGCTGTTTTTAAAAGTTTTTCTCTAAGATCTTTATTAAGGTCTGTCATCAAAGAGAAGTCGGTTATACCCTTTTGATGGACCCATTTAAAAACTTGCTTTGCTCTGAATTTAGATTCTTTAATTTCTTGAAAGTATTTCTCTAGGGACCCAAGCGAGAAACCCAAGAGATTTTGTTTTACTTGCAAACTACTTAATCAATATCTCTTCAGGACTGAAAAAATATTCGATTTCCCTTTTTGCGCTTGTTATAGAATCTGACCCATGTACAGCATTTGCATCTATACTATTTGCAAAATCAGCTCTTATTGTTCCAGCTGCTGCCTCTTGAGGATTAGTACTACCCATAAGGTCTCTATTTTTTTGAACTGCATTTTCTCCCTCAAGAACTTGAACAAATACTGGTCCAGAAGTCATGAATTTTTTTAAATCTTCAAAAAAAGGTTTGCCATCATGCTCTGCATAAAATCCAGACGCCATATCATCTGATAGATGAATTAATTTTCCAGCAACCAAATGCAATTGATTATCTTCAAATCTTGAAATAATTTTACCAATTACATTCTTACCAACAGCATCAGGTTTAATTATTGATAATGTTTTTTCTATAGCCATAAAGCATTCCTTAAAAAATTAGCTGCTATTATATATTAATCTTACTGATATTCTTCAATCCAATGTGATTGTATTGCTTCTAGGATTTTCTCGTTAGATTTACCCGGATCTCCAATAAAGTTTTCAAGTTCACAAACTTTTTTATGCAAATCTGGAAAACTAATCCATTGAGGGTCAGTTGTTGGATATGCTTCATAAAGCTCTATTGCAATATCTAGAACGTCTAACCAATCTAACTTCATTATTAATGATCCTCAGAAACCATATTAATATTATATTTAGGTAATTCGATTTCTATTTCTTCATTATCCGGAGGAATTGCTTGGCAGCTTAACCTTGAGGTTTGCTCTAAGCCCCAAGCCTTATCAAGTAAATCCTCCTCTATATCACTTGCTTCTTCTAAAGATTCGAATCCTTTTCTTACAATACAATGACATGTTGTGCATGCTGCTGACATTTCGCAAGCATGTTCAATCTTAATATTATTTCTTAGAGCAGCTTCACAGATGGTTTCCTTTGGAAGCGATTCTATCTGAGCTCCATCAGGACATATTTCCTCATGAGGCCATATCTTTATTTTTGCCATTTTTTAAACGGTAAAACTTTCGCCACATCCACAGACAGCTTTTGCATTTGGATTAACAAACTTAATTCCTTTATTAAGACCATCATCAACATAATCAACGAGACTGCCTTTTAGAAAATTCAAACTTTTAGTATCTACAAATATAGTAAGGTTTTCTTTTTCAAAGCTTTGATAGTCGTCCAATGCATCATCAACAAAATCGAAAGTATATTCATAACCAGAACAGCCTGCTTCTTTTACGCCTAGCTTTATACCAGCACCTTTTCCTCGTGATTCAAGCATATCTTTGAAATGGCTTAGCGCACTATCAGAGAAGTTAAGTTCACCTGGATTGAAAGTACTCATTATTTATTGCTTAGCTTCGTAATCCTCAATAGCTTGCCTAATTGAATCTTCGGCCAAAACAGAACAGTGAATTTTTATTGGTGGAAGCTCAAGAGCTTCAACTATTTCAATATTTTTTATAGCTTTTGCTTCTTCGAGTGTTTTACCTATTAACATTTCAACTAGTTCGCTAGATGAAGCTATTGCAGAACCACAGCCGTACGTCTTAAATTTAACATCTTTGATGACATGGGTGTTTCCTTTAGGCTCACATTTGATTTGCAATTTCATAACATCACCACATGCTGGTGCCCCAACCATTCCAGTCCCAATATTAGATTCTTTTGGATCAAACCTTCCAACCTTGAATGCCTCAGGATTGTTTAAAGTATTCTCAAATTTTTCAACAACTTTTTTACTGTATGCCATATTAATCTCCTAGTGCATATTCCATTCAACTTCATCTAAATCAATGCCGTCAAGATGCATCTCCCATAATGGAGAAAGCTCTCTTAATCTATGCACAACGTTTCCTAAAATATCTAAAGTATTCTTAACATCATCATTACTGGTAAATCTACCAAATGAGAATCTAATTGAACTATGTGCTAATTCATCTTTTCTTCCTAATGCTCTTAATACATATGAAGGCTCTAAGCTTGCAGAAGTGCACGCAGAGCCTGAAGATACAGCGATATCCTTCAAACCCATAATTAGAGACTCGCCCTCAACAAAATTAAAGCTTACATTAAGAATATTAGGAACTTTATTATCGAGATCACCATTGATGTATACATGATCAATTTCTTTAACCTTTTCTAAAAAATCTTGATGGAATTTATTTACTTTTTTGTGATCTGCAGGCATTTCTTCGTTTGCGATTTTAAAAGCTTCTCCCATACCTACAATTTGATGTGTTGCAAGTGTTCCAGAGCGCATGCCTCTTTCATGGCCACCACCATGAATGAGCGCCTCTAGTCTTACTCTTGGTTTACGTCTTACGTATAAGGCTCCAATACCCTTAGGACCATATGTTTTATGAGCTGAAAATGACATTAAATCAACAGGCAAATTTGATAGATCTATATTTATCTTCCCCGTGCTCTGTGCTGCATCAACATGAAAGAAAGCACCTTTTTGTCTTACTATTTCACCAATCTTTTCTAAATTATTAATAGTGCCTAACTCATTATTAATATGCATAATAGATACTAAGATTGTTGAATCTTTGATGGCTTCCTTGACAGATTCAGGGCTTATAACACCGCCCTCATCAGGGTCTAGATATGTTACCTCAAAACCCTCTCTCTCTAGCTGTCGACATGGATCTAGTACTGCCTTATGCTCAATTTTGGAAGTTATTATATGATTCCCTTTATTTTTGTAGAATCTAGCGACACCTTTAATGGCTAGGTTATCGGCTTCTGTAGCGCCAGAAGTCCAAACTATTTCACGAGGATCGCAATTCACAAGATTAGCAACATGAGATCTTGCCTCCTCAACAGCTTCATCAGCTTTCCATCCAAATCTGTGAGATCTGGACGCAGGATTTCCAAACTCACCTTCTGGAGTTAAGAATTCCATCATTTTGGATGCTACTCTAGGATCAACTGGTGTGGTTGATGCGTAGTCCAAATAAATTGTAGATTGTGTGCTCATCTAGTTTATCTCTTTAACTTTAATATATGGGCTATCATATGATTCCACAAGGTTATTTATGGTAATTTTTTCTAAATAATCCTCAACTATATTGTTGAGTTCATGCCATAAGTCGTGAGTACTACATTTTTTTCCATTATGGCAAGCTGAAGTTCCATTACATTTAGTGGCATCGAGGACTTCATCTACAGCATACATGACTTCTTTTATAGAAATAGATGCAGGATTCTTGGCGTATAAATATCCACCATTTCTTCCTCTAATACTCTTAACGATTCCAGCTAGTCGAAGCTTTCGAAAAATCTGCTCTAAATATGTAAGCTCTATATTTTGATTATTAGATATATCACTTAGAGAAACAGGTCCCGATGACTGTAAAAAGCTCAATTCAGTAAGTGCACTAACAGCATATCTGCTTTTTGTAGTTAATCTCACGTGTGAATTATAAATACCCGACTATTTTAGTCAAGTTTCTATATTCATACCCAGCCTATCAGCTACTTGATGATATGACTCAACAACATCACCCAAACCCTGTCTAAACCTATCTTTATCCATTTTCTTCATGGTTTGAGAATCCCATAATCTACAACCATCAGGTGTAAATTCATCTGCTAACAGAATTTTATCTTTGTAAACACCATACTCAACCTTAAAATCAACAAGTATAAGACCAGAGTCAAGAAATAATTTAGATAAAATTTCGTTAACCATATATGTTTGTTTTTTCATTTCTTGTATTTGCTCATCATTTGCCCAATCGAAGGAAATAATATGCTCATCATTGATTAAAGGATCTCCTAGATCATCATCTTTTAAGAAAAACTCAAATAAGGGACTCTCAAAAATAAGACCGTCTTCAGTACCAAGTCTCCTGCATATTGAACCTGAAGCCCGATTTCTGATGACACATTCTATTGGGAACATATCTAATTTATAAACCAACGAATCAGTATTATCTATTACCTCAATAAGATGGCTTTCAACACCATTTTTCTTAAGATGCTCCATGATAAAGGCATTAAATTGGTTGTTAACTGCTCCTTTGCCTAAAAGGGCTTCTTTTTTCTTTCCATCAAACGCAGATGTATCATCACTAAAGTGCATTATGAGGTGATCTTCATTTTCAGTAGTAAACATTGATTTTGCTTTACCTTTTGTAATTTCTTTTAATTTATTCATTAGCTTAAAGACTCATTAATTTTGGATAAAAGTTGTTCTGAGCTTTCAATATTACCATCTTTTGAAATTGCTCGAACAAATGTTTTATCATTTTCTTCTGTAATGGTAATTTCAAATTCTGATTCCTCTCCAATAATAATTTCCTCAGGATTGACTGTTTCGCTTCTTCTTCCAAAAAGACCAAAAAGACCCCTATCCTCCTCTTCAGAATAACTTACAAAAAATACACCTTTAGTTCTATCTCGATCATTAGTAACAATATTTGCCTCGACAAGAGCCTTGCTCACAGAAGACCAAGCCCTATCAAAATTTAAATCTAATGCAATTACTGTCCTACCATCTTCACTAAAGATACTGGCTTTTTTCATTTCATTAAGATTTTGAGCAGCTAAAGAAGTTCCTGAAAAACTACTAATTGATTCAGCAAAATATTCAACAATATTAGACATTTCTGATTGCAATAATTCAGGATTGCTAATAATAGTTCCATCAGATTTATTTATTTGATATAAAAATATTTCTGTTGATGCTTCTTTAATACCATGCTCGACCCGCATTTGTAGTTTTGAATCCTGATCATAATCAATATCAATTTCTCCGGTGTTTGGATCAGCTTTTGTGACTTGATATATAGAAGTATCCCAGTAATTTTTTGAGATTGGCCAAGATGTTGACGGAAGAGTTTCTATGTAAATCCACATTAGTTCTCCTAACCGTCGCAACTGGACTGAGCTATTACCTGAAGATGCAAAAATTTGTCTTGGTTTGGGTACTTCTAATTGATCACCAACATCCTCTATATCAATTACTGGATAATGGTTCTCAGTCTTTAGATCATCTAAAGATCCTGGTAATGAAATATCATCTTCAATCTTTTCTTCAAGAAAATCATATTTTTTTTCAGGAAATAATTTTTCTGAAGCACCAAAAATTGAACATCCATTTATTATAAAAATGGACAAAATAAAAGCAGAATATCTAATCATATCAATCCTAATTTTAGCATTTCAGCGGAAATACTTTCATGGTATTTTTTGTCTAAT
>CEVS01163220.1_pt1 | contig 12230 bp, 14 predicted proteins | sample 361571 | NCBI WGS metagenome assembly CEVS01 (sample SAMEA2623850, study PRJEB7988) | marine metagenome | isolation source: saline water (ENVO:00002010), including | reverse complement strand
GGCATGGCTGAACTCAGCCGTAGACTTAATGAAGTGCACGGTAAAAACATAAACCCACCCCCCGGTTTGTTTGAAGCCATTGATTCTACCAACGCCAGTTCTACTGTCAGTTTAGGTGGCGGCATGGCTAAAATGGCACAGATGACTAAATAGATTTATTACCATAAACTACATATAGTTGTGCAGGGAAGTTATATCTATGGGTAAACCTCAAGAGAAATTACAGGACCCCAAGGATCGTGTCCTGTTAGGCAAAGATATTCATTTCTCTGCCTATGGAGATGATTCACTTATCTCACAGGTTCTGTTTATTACTGGTAAGCGTGGTAGCGGAAAGTCATGGACTGCTGCGGTTCTGATGGAAGAGTTTGCTCGCTTGGGATTACAATTCGTTTGTTTTGACGCTCTGGATGCTCACGGTCATTTAGCAGAACAGATGCCCGGTGTCGTGCCACTCAAACCTACTCTGGGACAGACTATCAACATGAAAGAATTAGTTGATACTCTCAAGACCACTTCTAACTCAGTTATTATTAAGTTGGCGGGACTGCCACTCAAGAAGCAACAAGAATTGATTGCTGAATATTGTGAAGCCCTTTTAGAAGCCGCACTTGGTAAAGGTATTCAAACAATCGTGGAAGAATGTCAAGACTTTATTCCACAGATGGGAAGACCAAGTTCAGCCGACCCCATTATTCGTCTTTGTAAATTAGGCCGTGCTCTCGGTTATGGAGTTACACTTATCTCCCAGCGTCCTGCGGGCGTAGGCAAGGAAGCCCTATCTCAAGCCTCTATCTATCTCGTTCACAACGTTATCAACGCTCGTGACCTCAAGGCTCTGGACGATCAGTTATCTTTTGGAACTGATAAGAAAACTATTAAGCGTATGCTGGACGGTATCGCTAAAGCCCGTAAAGGAGAAGTTATTGCTTATGCACCCGAGTTCTATCGTGACCGAGGATATGTAGTCATCGGTAAAATCCGTGGAGACCGTAAGACCGAACACAAAGGACACAACGTTAACATTCAAGATTCACGGTTGAAGTTCCATGATGAAAATCCTGTAGCCTCGCCTCAAGACTTGGCAGCCTTAGATGTAGAAGTAGATGTCAATCCCAACCACAAGCAACCGATGGCTGCAGAAGCATCTTGGAGAACCCCTCCCCCTGCAACCCCCTCCCCAGTAGGTAATCTGCCACCGGCACGATTAGTTAATAATATGAGTTGGGATGCTGAGGCGAAAGCCGAACCTGAAGTAGAATATGATGTTGAGGTAGAACCACCAGAACCCGAAAAAGATGGTAGTATGATGGTCACCGGCATCGTAGTAGGTGGTTTAGTAGTGGCTGGAACTCTTAGTTATGTCGTTTATCGTGGTTTAGCCTCCAACTAAAACTATACATAGGTCGTATCCACTAATCATTCCTGATGGAAGCAGGCGACATTGTATGTTTAGAAGGCGACATCTCTGGCAGAGGTGTTCTCGCCAGTCACTTTCGTGATTTAACAGATACTCAATTCGCACAGTCTTATGGAGTTACTAAAGAACAATGGTTTATTGAAAACAATGTTCCCGCCATGGTTTACATCCGACCCACTACTAAGAAAAATGGTAGAACTCGTTCTCTTATCTCACCCGATCGCGGCAAGAACTCCCAACTGGCAGTATTTGATGACGAAATCTTCGGAGTCGGAAGTTATGAGTTTACGGCTTTACCTGAACGGTGGTGTCCTATTTGGTCACACACTACTCAATGTCCCGAAGGCGGTGGCCCTTTGAAACCCATCCAAAAAGGAGATACTTATTTAGCATGGTCACCCCAACGACAAGAGTATCTTTGTGTTCCTACTCGCTGGCAACGTAATCTCATGTTTTGTCGTCCTTATGAGAATCCTAAATGGGAAGATTTTGAAATGGAGTTACTTCCTGCTGCCCCCGGAGTTAACGGAGCCAATTTCCGAGTAAATGGGGGCGGAAGTAAAACAGGCAGACCTAAACTGGGTGCAGGTGTGCGATTGTTTAACGCCCAAGCCGAACCAACTTTTCCTGAATGCCATGATAATAAATATTTAAAACATCATCAAGACCAACATCCTCGTGAAGCCGAAGAATGGTATATTCCATGGGGTGAGTTCCGACCTAAGTTCCGTTGGTGGTCTGACCAAGTTACTAAAGGTAGCCTGACTATCAACTTTCCTCTCACTGGCATTGGTAAACTCGTTAGCGGTATTGAGCGACCACCCCGAGGACGTGTCACCACACCCCGGCCTCAAGAAACAGATTCTGATTATTACCATCCTATGCAACCACGAGGTCAAAACTATCCACCCGTGCCTGCTAAACAACGACAAACTGGTAATCCATTTATGAACCCTGCTCGTGCTAATCCTTTTTCTACTTCTAACACTCCGGCTAACTATTATCCACAAGGTTCTACTAATTCTCCTCAAGGATTTGTTCCACCCACTCAACCTTCTGATGCCAAGACTGCTCGCCAAAAGATAGACGAATTAATGAAAAAACTAATGTCTGGTGAGTCTTTAACCACTGAAGAATTAATGAGTTTACAACGCTGGGATTAACCCCATTGTGTGCTAAAGTATAAGTAGTCGGCATGATGATAATTTCTTATGCACCCTTTCAACGAACCGATGATTGTAGATCCTAATACCGTAGTAAATCACTACTCTTGGGAACGTAACTCTGATGCTATTCGTGCTTTCATGAACACTAACCGTGATGTTATGACTGACCCAATGACTCAAATGGTATCTCCTCAAGACGCTACTCAAGAATCCGAAGTAGTAGATATGAAACCTGAAACTGATACTCCAGAAGGTGCCGATGAAGGTCAAACTGGAGACCAAGGCGGAGATGCTGACGGCCAAAACTTTGGACAAGACCAAGGCGAACAAGACCGCATGGGTGCTGAACACTACCGTGCTGAAGGTGAATCCTCTGGCAATTCCCTCATGAATCTCTTAGGATTTGCATTAGTTGGAACCGGCGCATTCTTGGCTGTTTCCTCTCTCATGAACAAGTAAGTATAAATAGTTGAAACAAGGAGTAATTAACATGGCACGAACAATCGGAAAGAATACTGTCCTTCCAGACATCCCATATAGCCCCAATATGCCAGCACTACCACAAGTTAGTTTGGTTAATGATACTCTACCTGCTCGTAATGCTATGGGTCAAGGTTTGACACAGGCTGGTCCACGACCGAGTGCACCACAAGTAAATATGCCTGCTTTCGTCGTTCCACCTACTACTTCTATGGACATGGCTGCCATGGTTAGCGGTGGCGGATACGGACAAGGTGTTGTTCCAAACATGCCTCGCCCAGCACCTGCTATTTCTACTATGCCTAAGTTGGACCTTAGTGCTTTAGCCAGTGGCCGTGATGCAGATTTCGATCTCTCGGCTTACGGAGTTATGGGACAAAGACTTACTCCTGAAGCACAATACTCTCGCCCATCTCACACCGCTGAGATTTACGGCGACCAAAACTTCGGTCCAGATGTTTCTCACATGAACCGTATGAAGGCAGAACAAATTATGCCTAAGATTAACGCTCACCAACCTACTGAAACTTTCGGTGCTTCACCTGCGTTTGAAGTAGACCGCACATCTATCCGCCCGAGCAACCCTCGTGCTATGTTTAGTGGTGCACCTAAACTGAATGTTCCTGCGTCCAGCACTCGTATGCCAATCCGAGAGCGACCAATCATTCCAGCATCCACACAACCTATGCTGAACCACAACAAGGTAGTTCGCAGTATCAATCCACCCAAGAAGATTCGTATGGAGGCTAAACACGTTGCCCCACCAGTGCGAAACGCTGACTTAGGTGGTTTCGGAGCAGAAAACAGTAACGGCTTCGGAACTGGAATTGGCCGTGCTTTCGGTGCTAACGCTGCACTACACAGCCCGTTCTGATAAAACAAAAATATAAATAGTAAAACATAGGATATGATAATATGATGAATGCAGTCACAGATTTCTTAAGCAACAAAATCGTAATTGGAACAACACTAACTTTGATCGGTCTACACCAGTTCTCTGGTCCACTACCTTTCTTTAACAAAGATGCTTTCGGTAGCATGTCCTTTGGCGAACTTCCTCTCTTTGGTGGAGTAACACCACTTAAGGTTCTCGGAACTATCGCAGTTGGTAGCGGATTGGTTATGCTCTTCGGTAAGAGTATCGTTCTAAACCCTACTCAATTCGTAGATATGTCCGCTGAGATGATTGAAGGCGCAAAAGCCCACGGTCACCTTTGAGTTCCATAACTATAAATAGTTGTGTTGATAACTTTACTACATGGTGTTAACCAAGACTGAGGCTGAAGCCCGTAGAACTTGCTCGCTTGGAGTATCTGCATATATTTCAGAGCGTCATAAGGCTCATCTCAATAAATCTATCGCTTACGGCGTTATCGGTGGTTTAATTCCCACAGGTATTCTTTTTATTAGTTCTCAATTTATTACTATGAATCGTTGGATGGCTTTAGCCCCACTTGGTATAGGAATGATTTCTGGTTGGGGTTATGGAGTTTGGTCTTCTGATAGTAATGATGATCAGCACCGATTAGATTTTGAAACCGTTTGTTCCGAGTTTGCCGAAGAAGATGATGAAGCCGAAGAAGATGAATCTGATGGCTCTGTCGTCGGTGATGAACAATGAATATCAAAAATATAGGTATTATGGCCTTCATAGGTGGGGGATTAGCCTATATTATGTCTACTTTTAGACCTTCTTTAACATACCAGAGTGAAACTAAACTTACTCGTTATGCTGTGGCAGTCATGGCACCTAATGATAATGGTGTTACTGGTGTCGTGCATTTTGAAGATACTTCTCAAGGTGTAGTTATTAAATATAATATTGAGGGTCTTGCCGATGGCGAACATGGTTTTCACATTCACGAATATGGTGATTTAACTGATGGTTGTCAATCAGCCTGTGCACATTTTAATCCTTTTGGCACAAACCATGGAGGTTTAGATTCGGCAGAACGACATGAAGGTGACTTAGGAAACATTACTTCTACTAATGGAAAAGCCCGAGGCGAGTTAACTGCCCCGACTTTAAGTTTAGATCCTCATAGTATTACTTTTATTGTGGGACGTATGATTATTGTTCACCAAGACCGTGATGATTTAGGTTTGGGTGGTTTAGATGCCAACGGTAAAGTAGTTAATGAAAAAGTGCATCAAGAATCATTAAAAACAGGTAATGCTGGAAAACGTATGGCTTGTGGAGTTATTGGATTCCAAGAACCCCCTACAGAATAATTACAAAAGTATAAATAGTAGAACAAAGACATATCTATTACCACAAAGGTGAAATTATTATGACTGACAAGAGTTCATCCAATCTCCGAGGAGCAAAGAAATCCACAAAGAAAGCCGGTATGCTGACTGTTGTTCAGCGATATGTATCAAAATATGGTATCCGTGAGGGTGTCAAGCGATACAAGCAAGACGGCTGGAAGCAAAAGAAAGCATCTAAGAAAGTTCGTGCACAAGTGTCCAACACTAAGCAAGGACCTCGTAGAATCTCTGAAGGAACTACTGGTATCGGTCAAAAGCGAACTGGTGGTCGTTCTCAACTTTACAAAGATGGTGACCGTGTAGGAGCATGGACTCCTTCAGGTGGTCAAACCAAGTCAAACGCATCCCGTGGAACCTCATGGTTCACAGACCGTGGATATGGAACACTGGACAAGCCTGTTCCTGATACTCCTCTTGCTCGCAAGTTGGGAATCGCAGGTGCAACCGACCTTAAGGTTACTGGACAAACATATACCCGTAGCCAAGATTGGGAGTTCAAGCCCGGTATGAACTGAGGGGGTTTTGAACTTGATTAGTGCAAACCATGTGATGTCTTTAGTTGGTCTCGGCATCGCAGCATTTGTTGTCTATAAAGTTATGACTCCTGCCGACGATGAAGTTGATTCACAAATGGCTGCTGAAATGATGGAAATTGATGGTGTCTCTACTCGTGCCCTTCCTTTTTCTGACATGGCTATGACTAATGCCCAAGAGCGAAGTGTTGCCAATGTAGAACTTAACCACCTTTACGGTGGAGTTCCTAACCCCAGCCCATCTGGTATGATTGATTATATTACTGGCACCCCATCCTTTTTACAGGGGGCTTAATCATCGGTGACTGCAACTGTGGAGACAAATCCCAAGAGGTTGTAGAACCTACTTTCATGGATCGTGTTCGCTCCTTATTTGGCTTTTCCGAGCCAGTAGAGGAAGAAGAATCCAGTGCTGAAACTACTGCTCAAGAAGTTAACGATTTAGCCAATTGGTATAATTACCCACAACGAGAACAATTTTTGTTTAACTCCGAAATGACTGAGGATGTGTCTGGTTCTTCTAACCACGTTAATCATCTCAATCCTACTGAAGTGCAAGGTTCCGAAGATATCATGGGTGCTGAAACCGTAATTTTCCCACAGTTTACACAAAACATTAGTGGCCAAGGTCGCACCTTTGCTAACACAATTCATCCCGGCATGGTTATCCCCAATCCTGATAATTATCCCACACCCCAAAGTAACAATCCATGGGAACCTTTTGTAGATATTCAAACTTATGGCGATATCAAGAATGTTCCCTTCCAACCATATCCTTCGGCTATGCAGTGGGCAACCAATCCTGATAATTATCAAGAGTATCCTTCTACTGATTATGCAGCCGAAGATAAAGAGTTTGGTGCTTATGATAAAGATGGATATTACACCAATGCACCTAAAAATTGGAAAGGGAAAACTTACGAAATCCGGAAGTGTGAAGGCTATTCTTGTAACCAAAATGATTATATAGTGCGTGTGATTGGTGTGCCGTCTTTCAAAGCCCAAACAAATGGCAGATTTAGTGGACAGGATAAAAATGGAAAATATCAAAAAACAGTGATAGTTTCATCTACGGGAAACGCGTCCTTCAAGAAAGGAGATGACATTAAATTACCGAATCAAATACGAATGTTTAAGACAGTGAGTCAGGCGAAACGGTATGTGAATAGCCTTAACCCCAACTTTGGTTTACGAGGTAGTAAGAGACAATTCTATTACAAAGACCTAACTAAAAAACGTGGCATTAATGCCTTGAAGTTTTGGAGAAACTGGGGAAAAAAGTAACCAACTGATATGAACAACTATAAATAGTTGTGCAGACAACTCTTTATTATGCCTACTAACATGGTTGATGGTTACGTCCGTCGTGACTCTAATGTAGGTTCACAAGAAGATCGTGAATCTGGGTTAGTTCTTCCTGATGGTGTTTTTATGCCATCATCGGCTTTTCGTAATAAAGTTCCTCAAACTGAATACACTCTGGCAGAGTTAGGTGTGGATTTAGCGGCTTCTCCGTTTGCACCAGAAGTGCACCCAGTTCCTGAATCCTCTCCCGAAGCAGTCAAGGTTCGTCCTGTAGAAGTAGATTGGAGGGCAGAAGCCCAAGATAATTCTGATTCCAAACCCTTAATGAAGACTGGGACTTTAGCCGAAGTAGAATGGATAAACAATATTAACAATGCTATTAAAGAATATTGGGGTCTTATTGTAGTCGGCGGCGTGATTTTGACTGCTGGTATATTTATTGGCAGGCGAGGTCTATGAAGTGGAACTTAGGAGATAAAATTACTTCAATTGCTATTGAAGGTTATGGTTCTATTGGCACTATTGTAGATGTAGACTTTGACCGAGTTAGAGTTATCTGGGAAGACCAGAAGCAATCCTATGAAAACTACGATGATTTAATTTTAATTCGTCGCTTTGATGATGTTACCGATTATCTACGAATCCGTGAACCACCCATTATTCACGAAGAAGATATTCATCCTGCTTATGAACCTTATTTAGAGTTCTATGCTGAAGGCGGTGTTCCCTTTTCTACCCGTAATGGACCTGATTTATCTGGTTTAATTGACGACCGACCCCAACGAGGAATATCTGATCCTATTATTCTTAACGCTTATTATAAGGCTCGTGAAGAACGTCAGGCTCGTGACATCAATTTAGCCTTGTTGCGAGAAAGAATTGCTCCCGAATCTGAGTATACTAAACCACAAGCAGAAATAAATATTGCTAAACAATTTGCTCACAAGAAAATTGGCAACTATGAACAGTTGAGTCGTGATTGGGAACCCGGTGACGTAGTATCGGTTTCACGCCCCGGCAAAAATGCAGGACATTTAACCACTGCTCATATTTATCGTGTTCGCCCCACTACTGCCGACGTTATTTGGATTGAACCTGTTAGCGGAAAAGAACTGCAGACCACGGAAGATCTTAATGAACTTATATTTATTCGTCACGACTTAGCATGGAGAAAAGTCCGTGAAGATGCTGGTGAAAGATTAGAAGCCGAAGAGTTCAATGCAGGATTCGTAGCCTTGAATCATAAAGACCTTGGTTATGATGCCATGAATTATGGTTATCCTACCCAACTTATCCCGAATGAATTAGATTATGAAATGTTTTTCAACCGAAATGTATTGCGAGATTATTTAGGTAATCAAGTTAAGAAACATCCTGTGGGTGACAATCGTTTAGAAGATTATAAACTTATGGAATTACAATATGGTGGAGTGCAACAAGGTTATCAACCTTTTAATGGCTTTGAAAGATTTGCTGATTATTTGTGGAGGTAATTTCATGATTATCAATTGGATAGATGGTTTAGACCGTTGTTTTGCAGGGATTCAAAAATCTCTAACTTCTGTTCGTAATCTTAAAGGGGAGCGTAAGTATTATGAATATCGTCGCACCGTTTTACCCTATGCAGTTTGGATTAGTGAAAATCTAAACTATGGAGACTTAGTAGAGTTAACTGCTGATTATAATGATTATATTTACGAGTGTTTGGCTGGCTCCAGCCCCGAAGCCAATTACGCACGTTTGCGTAACAGTTTGTTTAACCAATCCGTTAGCACCATCTTGTCCGCAGATTTAGCAACTCAACTTCAGGCCGCAGCCACAATTCAATCCCACCCTAATATGCAAAAGGTTGATTCTCCACATTATGTTGACCAAACTGGGCGTTACCGTCAGTGGAAAGGTTTACCTATGCAAACTCAATTAAGCACCATGGATCCGAAAGATAGAACTGCCTATGCTCATGCTCTTCGTGCTTACCACCTGCTTACCAGAAAGTTAGGTTCCGTAGGATTAATGTATTTGCTTTTCAGAGAGACCAATCATAGAAGTTATTATTTTGGCGGGTGGAGTGATGGTCTAAAACAATTATGGAAAAGATTACCACGGTCTACTCGTTTATGGAACCGAATGAAAGTTAATCGTCTTTATGGTGTAAAAGACATCTGGCAACAAAATTATTATGGCCAGTATGGGACTAATAAAATGATAGATAGATTATTAGAGGAATCTGGTTGGGAAGTAACTTCTGATTTAGATTTCCGAACTGATGATGTCCGCAGAATACTTATGTCTTATTACGATGGTTTATGGAAGTATCATAATGTAGTCAAAACTACTTTAGAAGAATATGATAAATCCCGAAAGATTTATGAAACCCTAACACCTGAAAATATTATATTTATTAGAAGAGGTTTAGAACAATTGCGAGATGCTTTTGAGGTTTTACGCATCGTTGGTGGCATTAACCCTACCACTGATTTTAGATCGGGAAATCGTTTAGGAAAAATACCCACTGATTTAGATTATATTGATTTTGAAAAGACTATGAAAGATTTAGGTTTTGAACCAGAACTCCCTACTTTTGAGATTGAACATTGTAATAAATGTAATGGTAAAGGTGGCAGTTCCAACCGAATATGTAAAACTTGTCAGGGTTGGGGTGTGTTAGGACTACCCAGTTCAGTCAAGACTTCAATTCCCAAAATGATGTATAGCACTCAAGATGTAAGTTCCTATAAGAAGCAGGAGGCATTGGAACGAGGATATAATTATATTTATGGTGAGTTAAACTTCGGGCGCACCACTCAAGTGGATTATCAGATAAAACAAATAAATGAAATGTTGAATGGCTTAGACCTTTTAGAAAAAGGTGTTAATCCTAAAGTATAAATAGTCGGGACGAGGAATTACTACCATGCGATTCAGCCCATTAGGTTATTTCTTAGCAGGGGCCGCTGCTATTGTCGGAACTGCTTATGCACTTAGGTCAACTGCAGTAGGTAAAATCTTTAATGCACCTGCTCACTGGACGGCTGCTGATTTAGAAGAAATGCAGATTGAAAGAAGTGGTCAAACTTTAGACACCATTCCCGTAGGATTAACTGAAGCCTTTATGGGATACCAATTCCTTGACTTAGAGCACACCACTATGGTGGCTAATGATGCACCTTGGGGTCCCGGTGTTATTGATGTTCAAGCCGTTTACGAAAATCCATATGATTTAGGCTACAGCGATGACGACCTTATGATGGCTGCTGAAGAAAATTATTTGATGGCTGATATGAATCGTCGTAGCCACCCTATGAAAGAATACGTTCCTAAAGAACTGGCTGCTGAAATGCCCGGACACCGTTCCTTTGAATCAGAAGCCCCCGGCCAAGCACCTTATCTAACTTCCACAGGTCAACCACCTTCTTATACTAAAGTGCGTCATCCCTCTGTCCCAATTTCACAAACCCCCGGCGTTGGAGTTTACAACAATTCTCCTCGTGCATTAGGAGTTCCTAAGCCACCGCCCGAAGCGTTTGTAGATATGCCTTACATGGTTTCTATTGTAGATGCACCATTTATTGTTAGTGATGCTCCCGAACAAGGGGCCAACCGCTTTGGTAGCCTCTCTCGTGAATCCGGAGAAGAAAACTACAACGGTCGTATGGGTAAACTATCTTTAGACCCATCGGTTAACGCCAGTTACACTGGACCTGATGGAACCACTGCTTCTTTAGATCAGTGGAGTCGCACCCACACTCTATTACGACATAGTGATACTACTGTGCAAGCCATTCCTCAGAGTGGTGGTTTTGAAATTATGCTCAGGAGAGTATAAGTAAATTATAAATAGTTAAGAAGGAGAGTAATTGATATGGCAGAATCCCGAGAGCGTGTATATATTCTATCCCAAGACTACTGGGGCTTTGATGCATCATCAAAAAATGATACTTTAAACTTTTATGATAACGTCTGGATTTTGAAGAAGAACCAGTATGATGGATTGCCGGAAGAGGTTCGTAACCAACTCTACCGATGTGCTCTTTTCTACCATAAGTCCCGTGTGGACAACCATGGTTACACCCCACTTGCTATTCGTGACGAAGGCACCACCGTTAAGGTTCGTGGACCTAACCGACAAGGTATGGTTGAAATGCGAACTTACGACGAAGGCGGCCAAAGCCCACCCTATGTTGTTACTGATGGAACTGATACCATTACTATGAGGGAAGCCGACCCAAGTGCTGCCGATATGTCACAGTTGGAAGCCGTTGGCGCAAATACAACCCCCGGCACATTCTTGATTAACACATTTATTTACGAGGAGAAGGATATCTTGGAAACTATAAACAAATTAGAAAGCGAAATTGGCGATGTTATCAATCAGAAGTCAGCAGAGTTCGTAGACCCAACATCGGTCGCACCAACTCCATCTTCTTACGATGAATCTCGTCCACTAACCGAAAACCCACAGAATGAAGGATTTTCTGCAGAAGCAGAAGCAGCCCCTGAATCAGAAGCACTTCAAGTTTCTGACCCAATGGCAGATAACCCACCGGCTGAAACCTACAGCACGGCTAACGTTAAATACGATCCTTCTGGTGTAGAAGGAGGATACACTCCTCAAGATACTTTTGATAACGCTGCTGAAGGCGAGGTCGGACACGTCAATCCTATGAAGACTGATAAGATGGGTCCCAAGTCGGCAACTCTTAAACACCGTCTAAGTGCTAAGGCACGAAGCAAGGCTCGTAAGGCTGCTCGTGCTGCTAAGGCTATGAAGTTTGATGCTGAAGTTGAGGCTACACCACTGACTGAAGTTGTTCCAATGGGAGAAGAAATGCGTCAAGTTATGACTACTCAAGCCTTTGGACAAGCCGGTGGCGATTACGATCATATGATTCACTACTCTGCAGATGGAATTGAGCAACCCGGCTCTGACGAAAACTTCGTTATGATGCCTGATGCGGGCGTTGATATTCTTGCTCCTGCTAATGCTTATGGAACCAACTCCGCAATTGTTAGTGGACAAGGTGTTCCACAATGGTATGGTAGTGCTGAAGTTAA
>CEVS01041788.1_pt1 | contig 12286 bp, 11 predicted proteins | sample 361571 | NCBI WGS metagenome assembly CEVS01 (sample SAMEA2623850, study PRJEB7988) | marine metagenome | isolation source: saline water (ENVO:00002010), including | reverse complement strand
GAGTTGATTCTTGCATTTGTACTACTTCCTGTAACTGGTTTAGGACCCCTAACAGGTACCTTGGCTGTAGGGATACATTCCATAGGGACACTAGGTAAATTATCTTCAGAAGTAATAGAAGGGATTGACGAAGGGCCATTGGAGTCAATAAAGTCCTCAGGAGGATCTAAATTAAATGAATTATTTTTTGGTGTAGTCCCTCAAGTAATGCCTACTATAACTTCATACTGGTTGTATAGATTTGAAATAAACTTAAGAGCTTCTGCAGTATTAGGAGTAGTTGGAGCTGGTGGGGTTGGTGCAGAATTAATAAACCAGCTTCGATTCAGAGATTTTCCTAGGGCTGGAACAGTTTTAGTTGTAACTATTCTAATGGTCTTAATAGTTGATACTATATCCGCTGCGATAAGAAGAAGAATAATAAAAGGTAGATCAATTAAAGTTTAGGCTACTCAAACCAGCTATCGTCATCTAGATTTTCTTGATTCTCATCTTGTATTTTTGAAACATCATCGATGTCTGTAAAAGACTCATCATCTGTTTTAATTTGGGTATTGTTTTCTGAAACTTCTTCTATTGATGGGAAGTTGGAACTTTCATATTCCTCTACAGTGATTAGCACTTGTCGTGCTTTTGAACCTTCGGATGGTCCAACTATTGCTTGAGTTTCTAGTATATCCATTAATCTTCCTGCTCTAGCGAATCCAACTCTAAGTTTACGTTGGAGCATAGATGTAGAACCCATTTGAGAACGGATAACTAGATCTTTAGCGGCTTGTATTAAATCTTCATCTTCACCAAAATCTTCGCCACCGATTTGGGTTGTTTTCTTTTGTTCTTCAATTACAGCAGGGTTATATTCAGCATCTTTTTGATCCTTAGCCCAATTAACAACGTCTTTGATTTCTTTCTCTGTTACCCAAGCACCTTGAATTCTTTCGAGACGTGGATTTGATGCTGTTACAACTAACATGTCTCCAAGACCGATAAGTTTCTCTGCTCCAGATTGATCTAAAATAACACGTGAATCAGTTGTTGATGCTACTGAAAATGCAAGCCTTGAAGGAATATTAGCTTTCATAACACCTGTTATAACATCAACGGATGGCCTTTGGGTTGCTACAACAAGATGGATACCAATTGCTCTTGCCATTTGAGCTAGCCTTACTATTGCTGACTCAACTTCCCTACCTGCAACCATCATTAAATCATTTAACTCATCAATAAAGACAACTATGTAGGGGAATCTATCAAATTTATCTTCATCAAGTAGTCCCGCATCATATTTTTCATGATATCCACTAATATCTCTGACCTGACTATCAGCAAGAAGATCATAACGCCTATCCATTTCTGAAACTGCCCAACTTAAAGCATCAACAGCTTTCTTTGGATTAGTTATAACTTTTGTTAAAAGATGTGGAACATTATTATATTGACCCAACTCAACCCTTTTTGGATCAACCATTACCATTTTAACTTCATCTGGATTAGCTCTAACTAGCAATGATGTAACAATTGAATTAATACAGGATGATTTACCAGCGCCTGTTTGGCCAGCAATTAAAACATGAGGGAGCTCAGATAGATTAATTAAACGAGGTTTACCAGAAATATCTAAACCGAGACCTACTGATAATGGATGTGGGGTATTTTTAGCTTCTGTTGATTGTAAAACATCACCAAGAGAAACTAGTTTACGTTGTCTATTAGGAATCTCAATTCCGATTGCACTTCTTCCAGGAATTGGAGCTAATAATCTAACATCAGGCGTTGCTAGAGCGTAAGCTATATCGTGCGATAAAGATGTTACTTTAGAGACCTTAACGCCAGGTGCAAGTTCTATCTCATAGCGAGTTACTGTAGGACCTGGAACTATGTTAGTTAATTCTGCTTCAACACCATGTTCTTTGAGTAAGTTTGTTAGATCTGTTGCAGTCTGCTGAAGTAACTTTTTAGAGGATGAAACAGAAGAACCTTTTTCTAATAATGAAACTGGAGGAAGTTTATAAGTACTAGATTTTTTTGCTGGAGAAAGCTTATTAGCTACCTTGTTATCTTTTTTAGTTTTAATATTTTCCTCAGATGAAACAGATTTCTTTTTTGGTTTTAATTTAAGAACATTGTCTTTGATTTTTGTTGGTTTAACATCAGTTTCTTCAGATTGGGTTAATATTTGCTCAAAGTTAATCTTTGAAGCTTCTCTTCTAGCCTTATAGAAAGCAACAATGAATCTAAATGTATAGATAAAGATTGCTTGAATGCCTCCAATTAAATCTTTTAGTTCAATATCTGTCATATAGAGTACAGATATAATTAACCCAAGTAGTAAAACAGCATGAGTCATTTCAACATCTATTAAATTATTTAAAGGATAAACAATAAAAGCTGATACAAAACCACCAGCTCTTTGGAGAATTTCTCCACCAACGCTTATTGGTAGTGGTTGAGGATGTATATAGAAGTGGAATAGTGCTGAAGAAAATATCTGAACCCAGAAAGTGCCTACAAGAACTTTTTGAGATTTTATTAAATCTTTATCTCTTACTAAAATAGCTGCGCCGTAGATCATAAGGATTGGAAGAGCTAAAGCTCCGTATCCAAAACACCAGGTCAAAAGTCCATAAAATAATTCACCTATTGGACCGGCTTTTTGAACACTTGATAAAGCTGAGAATAATCCCAGAATAAACATGAAAGATGCAACTGATTGATAGGAATTAAAGAAGCTTTTTATAACACTAGAAAATGATGAATTAAGTGTTTTTAAGCCCTTGTTAACTTTTATTAAATTGTTTTGTTTTGACACCCGCTTACGCCCATTTACCCTTTTGCGAGTGGATGTCTTAACAGCCACATTACATTATACCATATATTGGGCCTGGAAAAGCTTTTAGTTATTTAATTTAGCGTTAAGATCATTGAGTTTTTTAGCTAATTCATCAGAAACAGCTGTCATTGGCAATTGCGGAACACCAACATTTTCCCAAGAAGTAGTTAATAAATGTTTTACTGCTCCCGGACTAGGTTCTTCAAATAATGCATTTATTAAGGGCATAATGATGGTTTCTATCTCCTCAGCATTTGTTATTTCATTAGACAAAGAATGATCAATCATCTTCCTTATTTGCTTACCTAATATGTGCGATGCAACAGAAACTACACCTACAGCACCATTTTTTAAGAAATCTAAAGTTAGAGCATCATCTCCAGAGTAAATATAAGTTTCATTTTTAAGTTCTTTTAATTCTTTAAGTGAAAATTTAAAATCGCCTACTGCATCTTTTATAGAGTGAACGCCTATGTCTCGAACAAGCGTACATAAAGTTTCAAGTTCAATTAACGTTCCAGTTCTACCCGGGATATTGTATGCCATAACTGGAAGATTGGTATTGTTCATGACTTCCTGGAAATGTTTTAATATTCCTGTTTGTGATGGCTTGTTATAATAAGGGGTAACTATCATCACACCATCCATGCCAGTCTCTTCTGCTAGCTTTGTCAAAGTCACTGTCTCCTTAGTTGAATAAGTTCCCGTTCCAGCAATTAACTTTGCATTATCTCCAACCGCATCTTTAGCTGTTGAATATATATTTAATCGATCGGATTCAGTAAGATTAGGAGATTCTCCTGTTGTACCTGTTAAAACTATTCCATTTGAACCTTCCGAGACTAGTTTTTTACATAGTCTCCAAAAAGTATCTGTTTCTACAACACCGTTTTTATCGAAAGGAGTTATGGCTGCTGTTAATAGTTCGCCAAAATGGTTCATGATTATATATTAAACCTTTCAGACATAATACTTTCTAATCCATAATGAAATCCCTTGAGTTCATCTTGAAGATCTAATAAATAAGCAATGCCATTCAAGTATGCAGTGCGATCATCAACAATATGCTCTATATTAAATTTCTCATCCTTATTTTGAAAATATACAAGTTGTTCAGCTAAATATTCATCTCCTCTTAATGATTTAATATTGACATTGTTAACAATATCAATTTCAGCATTTTCACTATCAGAAAAGATATTAGAAGTTTTCAAGGGATTTGTTAGTGATTGAGCAAGGTCAATAGCAGTACCAGATGGAGCATCTTGTTTTCCACTGTGGTGTCGTTCTTCTATCCTCACGTCGGGGAAAGTATCATTTAATATCTTTGAAAATATTTTTTGCAAAGCAGCTCCAACTGAAAAATTAGGTATCACACATATAAATCCTTCATCATTTGCATTTTTTTGTAATTGACTAAGTGTAGTTTCTAGAATTCCAGAAGAGCCAACTATCAAATTCAAACTAGACGTATCTATTTTTTCTAAATTTAGATTAACATTATCCGAAGGTGCAAATTCAAATAATATGTCAGCTTTAATCTCTTCAATACTGTTAAAATTTTTAAAATTATCACTTTTATTTAAGGGATCATATATACCTGCTAAATCATAATGTTCACTATTAAGAATGAATTCTGTAACCAGTTGACCCATACTTCCCATTCCACCTGAGACAGCTACCTGCACTTTTCTATTATTTTTATCTATTTTTATCATTCTATTTTTTTATATCCACAGTATTTAATGATAATGTTATTAATGATGAAACCTAATGATAAAAATATAGAATCTGAAATTGTATTAGAGTTTGAAAAAATTAAACCAGCTATAACACGACTTATTCAATCGCAAACAAATAACAAACTTCTGACGATCAACCTTGGTAAATCCAAAAATACTAGTTCAAATGATGTAGTTATAAATCCTTCAATTTTAGTCAATTCTGTTTCTACATCGAAATTAACATTTAGAGATTTAATAATTGGAACAGTCGTGCATGAGTCCATACACTCTATACAGGACTACAAATTTGAGATAGATAAAGATATAAAAAAATACACAGAAGAAACAACAGGTTTAAATGATATTGAAGAAGTTTTAGAAATTCTTGCTGGACCATTTGGCAAATATGTCTTTGAGATATTAGTTCATTCCTACGAAGAGTATTTTTTTGTAAAACAATTTAAGGGGTTAAATTCAATATTCGAAGATATATATAAAGAATCGTTTAATCAAACCAAAAATCTAAAAGAATTCAATCAATTCTTAACTCTATTATTTCATCTAATCACTGATTATCTACCGATAGATAGAAGTATTTTTTCAAAAAAGGTTGTAGATAGTATTAACGAAGCTGAAAAAATAGTTTCAGTGTTTGAATATGATAAAGATAAACTTGAAGATATCATTGAGCTGACTATTCAAATAACTAATATTTGCAGAATAAATAATCTACTTCCGGATCTAAAAGAATACAGTCTTGGCGAACAAAGAGAAATACTAGAAACTATGGATGACACAATTATTGATGAACTTAATAAAGTACTAATCCCCTCTTCTACAAATGTTACGACAGGTAATACCTTACAAAAGTTTTTAGGTGAGAAAGGAAATCAGTCAGATGATGAAAAACTTAACTATATGGACGACCACGTTTCAAAAATAGGAAGTTCAGAAACCATATATCTCCCTAATGGGAAAGTATCTAAGTTAATAAACACAAATTTGCCAGAAAGTTTTAAAAACTTGTATTCATCAGGTATGAAAACGTACAAGAGTCTTCTAGAAGAATGGAATCTGCCAATAATGGAAACTACAAATAAAATAAAACCATATTTTATTCATAACCAAAAAAGGCGTCGTATTAGTGGTTATGACCAGGGTGACTTGTCTCCGCATGTTCCTCTTTTACTTGCATCAGGAAGATATGAGAGAATGTTTGAACAAAAACAAAGGTTATCTAATAAATCATACGCCGTCTCGTTATTAATTGATGGAAGCGGGTCGATGTTGGAAAAAAAGAAAAATGAAGTCTACCCATGGTCACTATCTTCAGCATTAATTGGAGCTAATTATTTATCACAGATTTGTCATGAACTAAATATAGATTTTGAGGTAGCAATATTTAATAGAGCATTTTTGGCTAAGGATAATGAAAATGAGGAAATGTATTTAAAAAGAAAAATGGCAGTATCCTCAATGTTGAATACAAACTATGGATCAAGTGCAGAGTATTATTTTAATACTACCAATCATTATTTTATTAAGAAGTTTGATGATTCTTGGAAAAAACAATATGAAAAATTTATTGGCTTAATCGATTTTTCTAGAAATTTACGTTCTTCGCTGGATGCTCTTGATGCTTCAGAAAAACACCCACCTGCGAGCATGTTTGAGAGGGGAACTAACGTAGATGAGAGAAATATTATGTTTTCAACAAAAAGACTTTTGGAACACGGTTCAAACACTAAATTGCTTGCAGTCTTATCAGATGGTATGACGAGAGGGTCACTAAATGATTTAAAAAGCTCGATAGACTACTCAACGAAGTTTGGTATTGATGTTGTTGGTATTGGAATTGGTGACCGAGGCTCTTGGAAACAATATCAAAATAAAACACAAATTAATGAACCGGAAGAGCTTATCTATTCAATAGTAAACATCACGAAGGATATACTTATAAGAAATGTTAAACAAACATCAGGAGCAGCATAAAAATGGCTAAACAGATTTTTAAAGATCCTTACGGAAAAGGTAACTTGTCATTGAATGAATGCAAGTTAGACAAAACTTTAGACGATTATGAGTCGAGGTCCGAGCGTATTCCAAGCGTAGATGAAAATTACGTAGATTTAGGAACTCAATATAAACTTGCGAAGATAATCGAAAGTAAGCAATTAACTTTTAATAATGAAATACCTATTCACGTTGCCCTAAAGGGCCATATGGGGACAGGTAAGGATCATGATATAGAACAGTTAGCAGCTAAATTAAAATTTCCCTATTACAGAATCCCCCTGTCGGGAGAAGTTAGAGATGTTACACTCTTAGGTTCGGTTCAACTTTATGGAGATGGGATTGGTGGGACAGATAGTAAATGGCAAGATGGTGAACTTACTAGAGCTCTCAGAGGACCTTCTTTTGTTAATCTTTCTGAATTAAATGCTGCTGGACCAGAAGTTTTGTTTGCACTCCATTCACTTCTAGATAGACATAAAAAACTTGAATTGCCAAATGGCGAAGTCATTGCATTACGTAATGACACATTTATTTTTGGAACAATGAACCCCACCAGTTTGAGAGATTATGCAGGAACGCAAACACTCAACAAAGCATTTGCTGACAGATGGGTAATTTGGGATAAGCCATTTCCAAATAAGACACAGTTAGAATCAATTTTTAAGAAAAAATACCCATCGTTACAGAAAGAGTTTGTTGAATTAATAATAAAATTAGCAATCGAAATCAATAACTCATTTGTGTCGGATGACATAAGCGTAAATATAGAAACACCTATGAGTCTTCGAACTATTGTTGAAAGAATCCCCGTAGGTTTAGATCTCTATAAAGATACCTCAGATCCGTTAATGGAAACATGGAATAATATGGTTTTACCTCATGTTAATGATGAGGATATTGATCACTACAACACGTTATGGAATACTGTTGTCAGAAGCGGACCAAACTTAAAACCTAAACTTCAATAAATTCAACCAAAGGGATTTTTCTGTTTGTTCTCTCTATATAGTTTTCGAAGGTACTGTATACATTTATTAACAACCCCCAGTACTTCTCTATATCTTCATCTGAAATCAGAATATGTTCAACTTTAAAGCGAGAATTTTCAACTGTAATATAATTGTCATTTGTCTGTAAATTATTATACCAATGTGGAATATCATCTCTTCCCCCATAGGAGGCTGCCACTACAAAACCGTTATCAGTTTTTGCATATGTAAGGGGTGTTTTTCGAATCTTTCCTGTAACAACTCCCCTAGTTTCTAAAAGTAAAATATTGCTACCAATGACATATTTTCCAATTTTCGAATGATTAAATTTAATACTTTTTACATGAAGTAAAGTTATAAATTTAACTAACCATTTTGGCCAGTAGTAGAAACCTTTTCCGAATACACGCCAGATATCAGAACCTAAGAGTCTTGGATGTTATCTTTGAAGCCGTCAATTTTATTTTGAAAATCTTTTATTTTTTTGTCTATATCGACCATTTCAAGTTTTGTGATCTCTTCTTTTAATTTATCAATTTGTGATTTAATTGTTGTATTTTCATTAAATAAATCAAAAAGGACTTTTAGAGCATACATGAATGTTGCTAGTTTAATAATTCTTTTCATGAATCAATTTTACGTCAAATTATGTTATAAATAAAGAAGTTTTATTGTTCATCGCCTTTCGTTTTAATCAATTCACAATTAGAATTAACATGTGAAAGAAATCCTTAGTAGTCTCGTGGCAGAACAACAACTTTTGGACCAATACCTCCAGAGTATTCCAGTTAGAAATTGGAATACTAAAACTACATTTAAAAATTGGACCATTACAGAGCATGTCAGTTATCTTGCGGGACTCGAAGATTTAGCTTTTAATGCTCTTAAAAAGAAAGGTACTGATTTTAATAAATATCGAGGACCTACAGGGTTAGCTAAATTTGAAAAAAATTCAATCAATAATGGTAAAGATATGCGTCCCCAAGATGTAATTGAATGGTGGAGATTATCAAGAGCAAAAGTTGTTGAGACACTAGCTGATGCAACTCCTGGACGTAAGATTAAATGGTGGAACAATCAAATTGATTATCTAACTTTTTCAACTATTAAATTAGCTGAAACATGGGCTCATGGATTAGATATTTATGCTTGTATGAAAAAAGATTACGAAGATACCGTTCGTATTGAACATATAGCTCTGTACGGCTTTTTGAACGCAGAAAGGATCGCAAAATTAAATAAACTTAAGTTTGAAAAACTAAGGATTGAATTAATAGGTCCTGAATATAGAGCATGGCAATTTGGTGATGAAAAGTCTGAAAATACTATAAAAGGAAATGCAAGTGACTGGTGTAGGCTAGTTACCGGGAGAACGGATAGAAGCTTTAAGCCAACTTTATCTGTCGAAGGAGATTTTGCCAAAAAGCTAATTAAAACAAGTCATACGAAAATATAAAAATGAAAATTCTTGGTGTAATACATTTAAAAGGGCTTCCTGGTTCGACTTCTAATACTAAAAAATTAGATGAGATTATTGAACTAGCTCAAAATGACGTTAATGCACTATCAGATGGAGGCATCCATGGTTTAATAATTGAAAATTTTGGAGATGCTCCATTTAGTAAAGACAATTTATCAAAAAGATCTCTCGTTAACTTTACAACAGTAGTTGCTAATTTAGAAATTAAAAGTGAATTAGAAGTAGGAATTAATGTATTAAGAAATGATGGAATAAGTGCTCTGGCCATTGCAGAAGCTTCTAATGCTGATTTTGTAAGAATTAATGTTTTGAATAATCTTATGTATACAGATCAGGGAATAATTGAGGGTAAGGCTTATGAAGTGTCACAATTTAAATCAACTTTATCAAAAGATATTGAGATTTATGCTGATGTTTTTGTTAAACACGCAACACCTCCACATGGTGCAAAAATAGAGAATCATACGAGTGAATTACTTGAGCGAGCTGGTGCAGATGTAATTATTGTTAGTGGAGATGGTACTGGTAAAGTTACCGACATAACTGATCTTAATAAAATTAGAGATATCGTTCCAAAAGGTAAACTTGCAATTGGTTCTGGTTTATCTGAACTAAACATTGAAGAATTTGCTTCAGTCGCAGATATAGGAATAATTGGAACTGATTTCAAAGTTGATGGAGTTTTAGATAACCCCGTAGATACATCGAGAGTTTCAAATATTATTGATCGAGTTAAATAGTAAATATATTTAATTACTAAATAAAACTCGATTAAAACACTATCATTTCTTATTAATGATTAGTGCTTTATTAAATCCAGCTTTATTGACATTTATATTTGGTATCGTCATTGGAAATATATTTAAGAACAGGCACCCCTCACCGCTTCTTTCTAAATATTTTGGATATTATTTACTACTTGGTCTTGGTTTAAAAGGTGGTTTAAGTCTTCAGAAAACCGGTTTAACTAATGATGTGGTAACAGTTTTAACGCTTGGAATCTTCTTTGCTTTTTTAATACCAATAATTTCATACTTTTATTTAAAAAATATTCTTAACTCTGATGATGCAGCAGCACTTGCAGGTACCTATGGTTCCGTTAGTGCTGTAACATTTGTTACTGCAAATACTTATCTAGCAACGAGTAGTCAAATATACGATAATTACATGACTGCTGTTTTAGTTGTTATGGAATTTCCAGCTATATTTATGGCTTTGTATTTAGTGACCAAATCTTCTTCGGGTTCTTCATCTAACAATCTAAAAACTATAAAAACAGCTTTTTTAGAAACTCCCAACGTTATATTAATTGTCTCATTGTTACTGGGGTATTTAGTTAATTTTGAAAATGTTACATTTTTTCAATTAGTAACAGTCACGATTTTTGAATGGGTATTAATAGCATTTTTATTTGTTATGGGATTAAGAGTTTCCAAAAGAATGCATGAACTTTCTGGAAAAAGTTATAAATTAATTACATTTGCATTAGTAACACCGATATTAGGTGCACTACTAGCGTTAGTATTTTCCATTTACTTTGGTTTAAACATTGGGAATACAACTCTTCTAATGGTTCTAACTGCCAGTGCAAGCTATATCGCTGTTCCTGCAGTTGTTAAAGATGCAATTCCTAATGCTAATCCTGCAATATATCTTGGCTTAAGTTTAGGAGTGACGTTTCCATTTAATGTTATTATTGGAATACCTGTTTACAACCAACTAGCAATATTATTACTACCTTAGAATTTAAAGTAAAAATCCGCCATCAATTGTAACAACTTCGCCTGTGATCCAAGAAGCTTCTTTACTAGAAAGAAAATACATAAGATTTGAAATATCTTCAGGTGTGCCAAGTTTTTTTAATGCATGTAAGTCAGCGCTAGCCTGTTCGTCATTTTCCCAAAGCATTGAAGAAAGTTTAGTTTTAACTACAGCTGGAGCTATGCCATTAACACGAATATTGGGAGCAAGTTCCATGGCTAGCTGCTTAGTCATATAAATAAGCCCTGCTTTTGAAACATTATAAGCACCCATGTATGGTGCGGGCTTTATTCCGCCTACAGAAGCAACATTGATTACAGATTCTTTAAGCCCTGCTTTTACGGCAGCTCTTGTCCATAACAGTGGTCCTAGTAAGTTAACATCCCATGTTTTTTGTATTCTAGAAATTTCTACATCTAAAATACTACCGCCAGATGGGTTAGTTCCAGCATTATTAATTAAAACATCTAATGATTCAGTTTCTTTTACTATATTTTCACATGTTTCAATTGCTGCTTCTTCACTATCAGCATTAGCAACAAATCCTTTCAAATTTGGATGATTATTGAGAACTTCTGTAAGGTTTTCATCTTTTCTGGATGTAATATAAACATTCCAATCATTTTCAGAAAATCTGAGAGCTGTTGCTAATCCAATTCCTCTAGTACCACCTGTAATTAATATTGTTTTCATTGTTGTACAAGTATAGTAGTTATTTCACAATCCAGTTACAGTTGATATGCAAATGGAAAGTTTTCAAAAATATAAAATTCTAATTACCCAAAATAATAACTTTAGAAAACTTTTTGCTGCTCGTTTAATCACCTTAGGAGGTGATTGGCTGTTGACAGTCCCTCTTTTGGGTATCATTTACGAACTTACTGAGAACCCATTTATTACTTCACTTGTTCTAGTAGTTCAGAGTGCACCTTTATTTATACTTGGAAGCTTTGGTGGTTATTTAGCTGACAGATTTGACAGAAAAAAAATAATTGCAATTTCAGAGTTTTTATCTGGATTAACTGTTTTGTTGATTCTTTATGCAGTTACTACTGAGAATGTTGTTTTTATCTTATTTTCATTTGGATTACTTTCTGTTGCTGGATCCCCTTACATGCCCACTTCTGATGCTGCTTTACCTAATGTGGTAAAAAAAGAAAACCTAGCTGAAGCAAATGTTATATTTTTCTCTAGTTGGGGTGTTATGGCTGGACTGGGTGCTGGACTAGGTGGCTTTTTAACCACAATAATCAGTAGGAATATGTTATTTGCAATAGACAGTTTAAGTTTTGTTCTTTCAGCGTTAATTGTATTTTCCATAAATAAAAATTTAAGTGAGAAATCTGTGAATAAAAAGAAAGATGAAGATATTAGCTACAAAGAAGGTCTTAAATATGCTGCATCCAAAAAGGAAATATTTTCCTTAATTATTACAAAAGCGACATTCAGCATCTCTGCAAGTGGTTTATTATCTTTATTTACAATT
>CEVS01088412.1_pt1 | contig 12287 bp, 11 predicted proteins | sample 361571 | NCBI WGS metagenome assembly CEVS01 (sample SAMEA2623850, study PRJEB7988) | marine metagenome | isolation source: saline water (ENVO:00002010), including | reverse complement strand
GCCACAGGCATGTCAAATATTCGTGATGTGATTCCTTATCCACGCACTCCTCAAAATGCATCATTTTAGAAAACACCCATCTTCCAAGGTTTTTGTACCTTTCGATTAGTAACGTAAATCGTTGTCATGCTCAAACAACAGCTCAACCTCAAGCTATCACAAAAGCTATCTCCGCAGCAGATTCAGTTAATGAAACTGATTCAGTTGCCTACGCTTTCTTTTGAGCAAAAACTTCATCGGGAATTAGAGGAAAATCCTGCGCTTGAAGCGGGAAAAGAGACTCTTGAAAATGAAGATCTGGACAATCCCCAAGAAGAAGATCGCGAGCTTATAGAAACCGACGATATCAATATCGATGAGTATTTGAGTGATGATGAGATTCCCGCTTACCGTCTCCATGCAAACAATTACAGTCCAGACGATGACGAGAAGCAAGTCCCGTACGCTGCAGGGATTAGCTTTACACAGTTTTTAATGGATCAAATGCGAACCTTTAGCATGAGTGAAACCGAGAGTCAAATCGCACGGTTTTTAGTTGGCAGCATCGATGAAACAGGGTATATCCGAAGAAGTTTACTAGATATTGTGGACGACCTTGCCTTTACTGAAAACCTATATGTAGAGGAAGATCAGATACAAGACGTCCTCGACAAAGTACAACAACTCGATCCGGCTGGAGTTGGCGCTTTGGACTTGCAAGATTGTATAGCCATTCAATTGCGACGCAAGTCACAAACTCCTTCTATTGCTCTTGCTTATAAAATTATTTTAGCGCACTTTTCAGCTTTTTCTAAAAAGCACTTTAACAAGCTGATGAGTACCCTCCATATTGATGAAAACCAACTCAAAGAGGCCATTGCTGAAATCGAAAAGCTCAATCCCAAACCTGGAGCTTCCTATGCCTCTTCAACCAAAATCAATAGTCAAATTACGCCCGATTTTACGATTCGGATTTTGGATGGGGAGTTACAACTCAGCTTAAACGGGCGAAATGCTCCTGAACTCCATGTTTCGGCTTCGTATAGAAATATGATGGAGGGCTATAAAGAGTCCGCTATCAAAAGCAAAGCCCAACAAGAGGCGGTCTTGTTTATCAAGCAAAAGCTCGATGCGGCCAAATGGTTTATCGATGCAGTAAAGCAAAGAAATCACACTTTATTCATTACCATGAATGCTATTATGGATTACCAAAAAGAATATTTTTTGTCTGGTGATGAGCAGAAAATTAAGCCGATGGTTTTGCGTGACATTGCCCCCATTATTCAGATGGACATCTCTACGGTGTCACGAGTGGCCAATAGCAAATATGTGGACACCCCATACGGTACCCGATTGATCAAATCCTTCTTTTCCGAAGGAATGACCAATAGCGAAGGAGAAGATATCTCTTCGATTGAAATTCGAAAAGCTTTGGAAACGATTATCGATTCTGAAGACAAAGCTAAGCCCCTCACTGATGAAGAACTCAAAAATGCACTGAACCAAAAGGGTTATCCTGTTGCTCGCCGTACCGTTGCCAAATATCGAGATATCATCGGAGCGCCTGTAGCTCGATTACGTAAAAAACTTTAAGAGAGCATTCTTTTAACACTTCTTTTCAAATCAAATTTCGGAGTCCATCCCCAGTCTTTTTTTGCTAGCTGATCATCTATTGTTTGAGGCCATGACTCCGCAATTTGTTGACGATAATCAATATTGTAATTCACGACTACTGGAAAGCCCATTTTTTTTAATTGGTCTTCTAGTTTTCTGGGGGTAATGCGAAAGCCCATGATATTGTAGGAATGTGTTCGTTGATGTGTAGAAAAATCTGCCTCCATCAATTTCTGCATAGCCATAATCACATCATCAATATATACCATTGGTAATTCGGTTTGAGGCGCTAGGAAACAAGTGTATGGTATTCTATTTTTAGCCGCTTGAACCATTTCTATAGCATAGTCAGTTGTACCACCTCCAACAAGGTCAGATGACAAGACCCCAGGAAGACGTAGAGAACGAATGTCAGCTGCATTGAATATGTCTCAAATTGATAATGCCGTAAATAGCTTTATTAGAGTTGGAAAAAGACTGGGCGTGTTATAAATAGCTATTGGTAGGCGGTATAGAATATCTCTAACTGCAAACGCAAATCGGGGTTGCTATGGTTAGGTCCTGCCAAAATCACACTCAAAGGAGTATTGATCGAAGATTGTGGAATCTCAAATGCTGTTGGAGCCGTTACACTTGTGTTTTGGGTGTTCAGAAAGTCCGAACTCACCGTTAGACCAAGGCGCACATTGTCGAAATCGTCGGGACTTCGAAGTAGATTGCTCAAGTGATTCGTAATCACAAACTTATAGGAAGTGACGTACCCATTATCATCAACCTGTGCAAGACCACCAAAGGTTGATTTGTTGTCAGCTGGGTTTGGACCTGAAGTTGGATCAACATTAAAATCTTCAAGGGGAATGGATTCACTCGCATCAAATAAATATAAACGGCTTGGTAGATCGTTCAACCCTAAATCGTTGATTTTTTCTCGGTCAACATACAAGGTCAGATTGGCTTCATTGATTAACCACGGGTTGTCTTGAAGGGTCTGCAATTGGACTTGACCAGCGTCTCCTACAAACAAATCAATATAAGAAACGACTCCCAGCCCTCCCTTGAGGTAAATATTTTGTCCGTCACCACTACCGTTTATAGCCGTTTGAACCTCCGCAGAAGTTTGGGCTTGCGTAATGGTATTAAATCGCACTCCGCTCAAGTTAAGAGTGTAGACCGACGAACTGTCTTGGGATTCATAGTCCTCTGCATTGGACGCATCACCTCCATCTGTCAGAACCAATTCTTTGTAATCATATTCGATTTTAATCACTCCAGTGCCAAAATTGAGCTGCATCATCAACGGATTCGCTGTGCTTTGCAACCCGATAACAATGCCGTTTAAATACTCTTGAAAGCGATTGTTGTCTAGCAACATATCCTCTCCTTCTATATCGAGAATCGACTGTTGAAAGAAAGCGGTGTCGAGGGGAATTCGAATGCGCGGACTAAGACGTTGATCGACTTCCGTTGACTCATCCACATCTTCCGTCTCTAGATCGTCTACTTTAAAGCTTACAATTTCGTCAAAATCTAAGGAGATCTTGTCATCAAAAAGAGGTTGGGATGTCAATCCTTCTTGTTCAAAATCCTTATCAGAATAGAATGCCTTGTCTGACTCAAAATTGTCTTCTGGGTCAAGATTTGGTAAGAAAAAATTCAATTTCTTTACCTGAAAATGAACCTCCTGCGTGGTATCGCCATACAAATAATCAATCTCATACACATTGGCTTCGGTATCTGGATTGATGGTATCCTCGTCCTCAGCATCATTTATTCCATCTCCGTCTGTATCAGGATTGAGTGGATCTAGGTTTGCCGATCTCGATTCTTCCAAATCTGTGAGCGTATCGCCGTCTGAGTCACTATCGGAATCATCTGGGTCTATGTCAAAGACATCAATCACGCCATCCCCATCTCGATCACGTTGATTGGTATAAAACGGAATTTCCAACCAAACCTCAGTCACCGTCTCTTGTTCATCATGTGGGTTTTTATTGATGTCTTCTGAACTGACGCCATTTGTTTCTTGATCTACATTCATTTTTCCAAAAATCCCAGTAGAAGCGGTGGGCAAACTCAACTGTGTGGTGAATCGTGCATTTGTATTGCCAAATACTTGATCTTGGTATTCTCCTAAATAGAAAAAAGATAGATTATCGGTGCGAATGATTTCAACTGCATTATGCTCAACTTCTAGCGATGTCATTTGCGAATCGATAACAAAAGTATCAGATGGCAATAAGGATGATCCCACATTACTGAATTCTTTTTCACAAGATAAAATGATTAAAACAAAGGCGAATAAGCCGCAGGAAAGTTTGAGGTTCATGTCTCTCACTTAAGGATTTGATTTGTATAAAAATCTTTGTAAGCGTCTTCAAAACCGTCTAGTCCAGAGAAATGAAGTGTGGGTTTATTAGAAGACAGAATCTCTTTTTTGATGTTTTTATCGATATCCGAATCAGCGATGACCAAACCGTCCGAGTTTGCAATTGCATTTTTTGCAAGTGCTGAAAAATCAGGTGTTTTTAGACCCTTTGTCAATGCAGTGTCTATCCCGTCAAAGGATAGTTTTTGGATCAAGTTTGAGGAAAGAGGTTCTGAAAATGGTGTGCCAAAAAAAGAGGAAACGATTTTGGTATTGGCCAAAATAGGTTCATCAGTATAATAGTGCTTGCAGTAAAGCGGCATCAGCATCGCAATCCAACCCTGTACATGAATAATATCAGGTGCCCAATTGAGTTTTTTGACTGTCTCGATTACCCCCTTGGCAAAAAAGATTGCACGCTCGTCATTGTCTGCATATAGCTTCCCATTTTCATCTTTATCCAACTGTCGGCCTTTAAAATAGTCTTCGTTGTCGATGAAATAGACTTGCATACGTTCTTTTGGAATTGAAGCCACTTTGATAATCAATGGCACATCGATATCATTGATGACGAGGTTCATTCCTGAAAGGCGAATCACTTCATGCAACTGGTGTCGTCTCTCGTTGATCAAACCATATTTTGGGATAAAAATTCGGGTTTGCCCACCAACCTCATTGACCATTTTCGGCAGCGCAAAGGTCATGGTTGATAAGTTCGATTCTGGCAAATAAGGTACAACCTCAGCGGAAACGAACAAGACTTTTTTTTCTGTCATAGAACCCAAATATTATTCTTTTTGGAGTATGCAAAATTACGAAATTTATGCCGAAGTTTGTCCATAATTCATTGCAGAAGGTGTTAAACTTTTCTAAATGCCAAAAGTAACCACGATAGCAGAGTTGCGTCTCTTTCAACGTCAAAACCGCATGCATCGCAGTTGGAGTCTGGTTCCAACCATGGGTTCGCTTCACGAGGGTCACCTGCGACTTATCGCACAAGCTGTAAAAGAGAATCGGGTGACCTTTGTTACCATTTTTGTCAATCCAACCCAATTTGACAACAAAGTGGACCTGGACAATTACCCCTCCTCTATCGATACTGATCTACAAAAAATTCAAGCAATTGATCCCAATATATGTGTGTTTGTTCCCAGCGTTGAAACGATCTATCCAGATGGGGCTACTGTAAAAAAATATGATTTAAAAGGTTTGGACAAACCCATGGAGGGTCGACACAGACTCGGGCATTTTGATGGGGTTGCTACGGTAATTGAGCGTTTATTTACGCTAATCCAACCCGATCTGGCCTATTTTGGTCAAAAAGACTTTCAGCAGTTGCAAATTGTCTCGCTCCTTGCACAATCGATGGGAATTCGGATTTGCAGTTTGTCAACTGTGCGAGAGCAAAATGGCTTGGCGATGAGCTCACGAAATCGTCGCTTATCGCCTGAGCGACGAGAAGAAGCCAAACTGATTTATGAGCTTTTGCAATGGACCAAATCGAACTTTTCATCTCACGCTATCGTTGACCTTAAAGAGATGGTTATTCAAAAACTCTCCAAAACCCCCGCTTTTGAGCTTGACTATTTTGAAATTGCTGCGGAACACAATTTGCGCACAGCTAATTCTAAGAAGGAAGGCGTATCATATCGTGCCTTTATAGCAGTTGTCCTTGACGGGATCCGATTGATTGACAATATGTCTCTCAATTGAGTATATTTGCGCCATGACAATCGAAGTACTCAAATCCAAAATTCATCGTGTCACCGTTACTGGCGCTGAACTGGACTATGTCGGAAGCATCACCATCGACCCTGTGTTGATGGATGCAGCAGATTTGGTTCCTGGTGAAAAAGTACAGGTCGTTAACATCAACAATGGCGAGCGTTTGGAAACCTATGTGATTCAAGGTGCAAAGGGCAGCGGAGAAATCACCCTCAATGGTCCTGCAGCCCGAAAGGTACAAAAAGGTGATATTATCATCATCATCAGCTATGCGCAAATGACCCCTGAACAAGCCAAAAGCTTTCAGCCCAATATTATCTTTCCCGATACCCAGACCAACACCCTACGCTAGTTTTGTCAAAATCTTTTATTTACGCCTTTCGCAACCTGATCCCACTTGGCCTCGGGGTTTTTCTAATTTATTACTCCCTTAGCACAATCACTGCCGATCAACGCACACTGATTTGGTCCTATATTGAACAAGCTCATCCCATACCGATACTGATTTCGATAATCTTTGGAGCTCTGAGCCATATCTCACGTGCATATCGATGGAAATTTCTGCTTAACCCCTTAGGTTACAACCCAAGCTTTATCAACCTAACTGGTGCGGTTTTGATCAATTATTTATCCAACCTCGGCATCCCCCGATCCGGAGACGTTCTTCGGGTTACAGTCATTTCGGTCTATGAAAAAATTCCCTTTTCCAAGGGATTGGGGACCGTGATTAGTGAGCGAGTTATTGACCTTGTGATGATGATGTTGTTGGTCTTTTCGGCCATGTATATGGGCGGTGATTGGGTACAGGAGCAACTCGGCGGCTCGACGGTACTCCTCGTCAGCTTTGGGATTTTTATCGGTTTGGTGGTGGCGATCATGGCGTTTCCCTTTCTGATCAATACCAAACGATTCCCATATTTCGCTCGAATCAAAGACTTTTTTCTCAATATCTTTCAAGGGATTATCTCCATACGTTCGATTCCCAATGCGCTTGCCTTCTGGGTACATACTGTATTTATTTGGCTGATGTATATACTGATGTTTTGGGCGATTCAATTTTCCTTGCCCGAAGCTGCACTGCTCAGCCCGCAAGTTGCCCTGATTGGCTTTGTCGCTGGAGGTCTTTCTATCGTCGTTACCAATGGTGGTATTGGATTGTATCCCATCGCCGTTGCAGCAGTGCTTAGCCACTATGGCGTATCCTATGAAATGGCTCTGGCCTATGGATGGATTGCTTGGTCTACGCAGACGCTTATGATTCTTCTATTTGGTGGATTATCTTTTGTATTCCTCCCTGTTTTCAACAGAAAAAAATAAGTATCTTTCGGGGAAGATGGCAAAAGTAAAAACCGCTTTTTTTTGTAAACATTGTGGTACGCAGTACAGTAAATGGCAAGGGCAATGTCATGCCTGTAAAGAATGGAACACGATCGTCGAAGAAGTACTGCAAAAACCAAAAACCGAAGCTTGGCAAGCGCCTACCGACTCACAAGTTACCGTGCCAGTTCCCCTTGCGGAAGTTTCTGAAAGTCAGCAAGCGCGTCTGGCCACAGGCGATGCCGAATTGGATCGGGTTTTGGGTGGTGGCGTAGTTCCAGGTTCATTGGTCTTGTTGGCGGGAGAACCAGGGGTTGGCAAGTCCACCCTACTGCTACAACTCGCTCTGCAGGTCAACTACCCCACGCTTTATGTTTCTGGAGAAGAGAGTTTAACACAGATCAAGTTGAGAAGTAACCGAATGAACAATGGGAATTCGGAGTGCTTTTTGCTCAACGAAACCAATGTAGAGCAAATCCTCACCCAAGCCAATACACTCAAACCCAAACTCCTTATTGTCGATTCGATACAAACCCTCCAAACCGATCTGATCGATAGTGGTGCGGGCAGTGTGTCGCAAGTTCGTGAGTGCACCTCCGCATTGCAACGATTTGCCAAACAAATGCATATCCCTGTTTTGGTGGTTGGGCATATTACCAAAGATGGGATGATAGCCGGTCCTAAAATCCTTGAACACATGGTAGATGTAGTCTTGCATTTCGAGGGAGATCGAAATTATCTATATCGAATCTTGCGCACCCCCAAAAACCGCTTTGGCTCCACAGCAGAATTAGGGATTTATGAAATGGAATCTAAAGGTTTGCGCATCGTCGAAAATCCCAGTGAACTCTTGATTTCAAGCAGTAGTAGCAATTTGAGTGGGCATGCCATTGCAGCTACCTTAGAAGGCATGCGCCCCATGCTGATTGAGTGTCAGGCCTTGGTGAGTTCGGCGGTCTATGGCACCCCACAGCGAAGCAGTACGGGCTTTAATGTCAAACGACTCAATATGTTGTTGGCGGTTTTGGAAAAGCGTGCAGGGTTTAAGCTCGGCGCTAAAGATGTATTTCTCAACCTCGCAGGGGGAATTCGCATTGAAGATCCCGCTCTCGATTTGGCAGTGGCTGCCGCCATACTCTCCAGTAGCTTGGACGTGGTCATCCCCGAAAAATTTTGCTTTGCTGCTGAAGTTGGGCTCTCTGGCGAACTGCGCAACGTCCCCCGTGTGGAGCAACGCATTCAAGAAGCCGAAAAACTCGGTTTTACAACCCTGGTCGTCGCTCAAAAAAGCAAACTCCCCAACTCCAAACTCAAAGTGATTGCGCTTGACAATATCCGTGGATTGGTGGAGTTGTTGTTCTAAGGCGCCGGATTAGAATATTGCTTGTGTACTGCGTCGATTTCATCTAGAATTTCTTCTGATAATGATAGCGATGCTGAATCGATATTTTCTCGCAGTTGCGCCATGGTTGTCGCCCCGATGATATTGGAAGTCACAAAGGGTTGGTCGGTCACAAAAGCCAATGACATTTGTGCCAAAGACAAGCCGTGCTTGTCAGCAATGGCAGCGTAAAGCTCCGTCGCTTGAAGAGACTCCTCACTGTTGTATCGTGCCATTCTGGGAAAAAGTTGAAGGCGGCTATTTTCTGGAAGTTTTCCGTTGCGATACTTTCCCGACAAAATCCCAAAAGCCATGGGCGAATATGCCAATAGCCCCAACTGCTCGCGGTGAGCGACTTCGGCATTGCCGACTTCAAACTTTCGATTGAGAAGAGAGTATGGATTTTGAATCGTTTTCATACGAGGTAGGTTTGCAAACTCCGATAGTGCCAAATACTTCATCGCTCCCCATGGGGACTCGTTGGACAGTCCAATATGTCTGATTTTACCCGCTTTGATACAATCGTCAAGGGTTTCTAAAATCTCACGAAAGTTGTCTTCCCACTGCTCATTTTTGTCTGGTTTATATCCGAGGGAACCGAAAAAGTTGGAGTTTCTTTCTGGCCAATGCAACTGGTACAAATCGATATAATCGGTCTGAAGTCTTTGCAAGCTACCGTCTAGGGCCTGTTGGACACTACCGGGGGAAAACCCTGTGGTTCGGATATGAGCGGTATAGGCCCCTGGTCCTGCGATTTTGGTGGCCAAAACCACTTGTTCCCGATTGTTTCGAGAGGCAAACCAATTGCCTATGATGCGCTCCGTTTCAGCGTATGTGTCGGCGCTTGCAGGTACCGGGTATAACTCTGCTGTATCAAAAAAATTGATCCCTTTTTCGAGCGAATAATCCATCTGTTCAAAACCCTCCGCTTGGGAGTTTTGATTGCCCCAAGTCATGGTGCCTAAACAGATTTTACTCACACGGACGTCCGAGTGAGTTAAAGTGGTGTATTTCATAAATCCATATTCAAAGTGACGCCAACAGGACAGTGGTCAGAATGGACAGCTTGGGGTAAGATAAACGCTCTTTCTATGTGTTTTGTCAGGGGTTCGGACACCATGGCATAGTCGATACGCCAACCCTTATTATTGGCACGAGCATTGGCGCGGTAGCTCCACCAGCTATAGTGGTGAGAGTCTTCGTTGAGATGACGGAACGAATCGGTAAAGCCCTGTTTGATAAATCCATCTAGCCAAGTGCGTTCTTCAGGTAAAAAGCCAGAAACCTTGGCGTTTCGCACGGGGTCATGGATGTCGATGGCTTCATGGCAAATGTTATAGTCTCCGCAAATCACCAAATTGGGATATTCCTTTTTGAGTTCATTGATATAGGTCTGAAAGTCATCCATATAGGAAAACTTAAACTCCAAACGCTCAGGATTTGTTCCCGAAGGCAGATATAAGCTCATGACCGATACCCCATCGAAATCGACACGGAGGTTGCGCCCTTCGTTGTCCATATATCCGATGCCAGTGCCATAGACTACATTATTTGGTTCTTGTTTGCACAATACCGCCACGCCGCTATATCCCTTCTTTTGGGCTGGGTACCAGTAATTGTGATGATACCCCAATTCTTTAAACACACTTGGATCAAATTGTTCGGGAGTGGCTTTGATTTCTTGTAGGCAAAGGACATCGGGGGAAGCTGCTTGTAGCCAAACTAAAAAATCTTTGCGCAGTGCTGCGCGAATGCCATTGACGTTATAGGAAATGATTTTCATGCTTGCTAAAATACAAAGTCAAGGCACAATTTTATATTTTTGTATTCATCTAAGAACGAAAAAATGAAAAGACTCCTTTTTTTTATCCCCATATTTTTTATGCTTGCTGCTATAAACGCCCAAGAACAAGAAGCGCCAGTTGTTCCTGAAGTACCTTCAATTACTCAAGAGCAAGAAGAGGAAAAGGTAATCAAAGTTGAGATCGTCAAAGACTCTTCGTTTGAAGCCGCAGATACTTTTGGAAGTAACGAGATAAGAATTAACTTTTTAGATTTACTTCTTTTTCCTGCATTTCATGGGTATTATGAAAAAATCATTGATGAAAATTCCAGTTTTGGTACAGGTCTGTTTGTGAATTTTGGGGAAAGTTTAAGTTCCGATGTAGTCCAACGTCGTTTTGCGATTTCCCCGTATTATAGACTGTACTTTTTAAATCGAAGAGACTACGGTACCAAGGGAATGTTTGTGGAGGCGTTTAGTTCGTTAGCCACATCCAAAGACAATGATGATGATAATTATGATGCAATGACAGACACTTATACAGACAGGGCTAATATTTTTAGGTTTTCCATTGGGGTCACATTTGGAAGAAAATGGATTAGTCGATCTGGATATACCTATGAACCTTTTGTTGGAGTTGGCAGATATTTGGACAACCGAAGTGCAAAAGGAAGTAACCCAGAAGCGCACTTTCGGTTTGGATTTTCAATCGGCAAGAGATACTAATCTTTAGCGCTTTGCGTCAACCAATTTTTCAAATTCAATTTTGCGTCCAACAATTGAGGTAACTCTTTAATTGCCACCCGGATTTGCTCCATGGAGTCTCTTTCGCGTAGGGTAACCGTTTGATCTTCCAAGGTTTGATGATCAACCGTAATACAATATGGAGTTCCGAGCGCGTCTTGTCGTCTGTATCGACGCCCAACAGCATCTTTCTCATCATAAGCTGTAGAGTAATCCCATTTTAAATTTTCAACCAAGTCACGAGCAAGATTTGGTAACCCATCCTTTTTCACCAAGGGTAAAATGGCAACCTGTGTGGGTGCCAATACTGCCGGTAATCGCAGTACAGTTCTGGAGTTTCCGTCCTCTAGTTGTTGTTCTTGCAAGCTATGAGAAAGTACCGCCAAAAACATTCGATCTAAACCAATTGAAGTTTCCAATACATAGGGGGTATAGCTTTCGTTGCGCTCTGGGTCAAAATACTGTAGTTTTTTACCCGCGTACTTTTCATGGCTCCCCAAATCAAAATCTGTTCGGGAGTGAATCCCCTCCAATTCTTTAAATCCAAATGGGAATTTAAACTCAATATCACAGGCAGCATCGGCATAGTGTGCGAGTTTTTCATGGTCATGAAATCGATAGTTCTCTTCACCCATTCCTAAAGATAGATGCCAGTCAAGGCGGGCTTTTTTCCAGTGGTCATACCACTCTTTTTGTGTCCCCGGAGGAATAAAAAATTGCATCTCCATTTGCTCAAACTCTCGCATACGAAAGATAAACTGGCGAGCTACAATTTCGTTGCGAAATGCCTTTCCAGTTTGGGCAATCCCAAAAGGGATTTTCATACGTCCAGATTTTTGTACATTCAAAAAGTTTACAAAAATTCCTTGGGCTGTTTCTGGGCGTAGGTAGAGATCGGTTGCATGATCGGCAGAAGCTCCGAGCTTGGTGCCAAACATCAAGTTGAATTGCTTGACATCCGTCCAGTTTTTTGAACCAGAAAACGGACACACAATTTCCAATTCTTCGATAAGTGCTTTGACGTCAGCAAGATCTTCGGCTTCTAAAGACTTGGCCATACGAGCGCTGATTGCACTTGCCTTTTCTCGATAGCCAACCACTCTAGGGTTTGTCGATACAAACTGCTCCTTGTCAAAGGCATCCCCAAAACGCTTGGCAGCCTTATTAACTTCCTTATCAATTTTTCCTTCCAGTTTAGCGATATAGTCCTCAATTAGGACATCAGCACGATAGCGTTTTTGAGAGTCTTTGTTGTCGATTAATGGGTCGTTAAATGCGTCTACGTGGCCAGATGCTTTCCAAGTTGTGGGGTGCATAAAAATGGCAGCATCTATGCCAACAATATTTTCGTTAAGTTGCACCATGGATTTCCACCAATA
>CEVS01020659.1_pt1 | contig 12316 bp, 12 predicted proteins | sample 361571 | NCBI WGS metagenome assembly CEVS01 (sample SAMEA2623850, study PRJEB7988) | marine metagenome | isolation source: saline water (ENVO:00002010), including | reverse complement strand
TCTGAAAAGTTTGCTTCACCTTTTATAAAATTTTGTATATTCATTGGATTAAAACCTAATATTCTTTCAATACTCGGTTTGTTTGTTGTATCTGTTGGATGCTATTTATTATTTATTGACGTTAAAACTTTAGGCGCTATCGTTATTTTTCTTGGAAGTGCAATTGATGGTCTCGATGGACCACTAGCTAGAAAAACAAATACGATGTCAGATAAAGGCGCATTACTTGATTCATTTATAGATAGAATTGGTGAACTCTTTATATGGAGTGTTGTTGCTATTAAATATATTGATTCAGATCTAGAGCTATTTGTAATTTTCTTGATAATTTCAGGCTCATCACTTGTCCCATATCTTAGGGCTAGGGGTGAAGCATTAGGAATTGATAATAAAGTAGGTATAGCAGCTAGACCAGAGAGAGTTATTTTTGCTGTAATTTACATGTTATTTTCATTACCGTTCACAGTTGTATATTTTTTCAATGTAATTTTATGGGTAACTGTTTACCAAAGGTTTATTATCCTATATAAGAATTTGTAATGAAACTATTTCAATATTTACTTATACGATTATTTCATTTAATATTTAAAAATTTACCTTTTAATATTGTTCGTGTTTTAGCATTTCCCACCGGACTAATATATTTTATTTTTACCTTCAGAACTTCAGCAAAGCTGTATAAAAGAAAAAATATATTTGAACCTAAAGAATTACAATACAATCCTTTGTTGGTAAAAATAAATTATGCTAGATATTGGCTAGAGACGCTGTGGTTAACTAAAAGAAATTTTGATAAATATATGTCAAAAAATATTGAAGTCATAAATTTTGATTATATTAAAAAATTAAAAAAACAATACCCGGGACTTATTCTTGCACTACCTCATATGGGAAATTGGGAATTTGCGATTCCAGCTGGTAATAATCTTAATTTAAACCTTTTAGCTGTAGCAGAACCCTTATCAAATACTTATGTTCTTAATTGGTTTAAGAAGTTAAGAGAAAGTCTTGGTATAGAGATTGTAATTGGAGGTAAAGGACAAAATACCTTTAGTGCTCTTGTTGAAAAATTAGAAAGTGGTAAAGATGTCTGCTTACTTTCTGATAGAAGTGTTAATAGGTCTGGTGTTGCTGTAGAATTCTTTTCAAATGTTGCCTCGTTTCCAAAAGGACCAGTTGGGTTATCATTAAAAACAGGGATACCAATTGTTCCCACAGCAATGATAAAAACAAGAAAAGGATACAAACTTTACTTTCATAAACCTTTTTATGTTCCGTTATTTGATAATGAGGCTACAAGCATACAACAAGGATTACGGACTTTATCGAAAAGTTTCGAGGAAATAATTTCTATGGATATTAATGATTGGCATTCCATACAACCTGTTTGGTCAGTTGAATATTAAAGTTTTACTCATCTGTCCTTATGATCTCAATAATTATGGCGGTGTCCAAAACCAAGTTAAGCTATTAAAAAAAGGGCTTATTAATAAAGGAATTGATACCAAAATACTTGGTCCCTCATCCTTTGATTATGATATTGGACAAGCACTTGATATTCCCTTTAATGGATCCAAAAATCCTATAACCTTTTTTCCTAATAAAAAACTTATAAAAGAGGCATTTGCCTGGGCTGATGTTATTCATCTACATGAACCATTCATTCCTTTTATGTTTTGGAGACTGCACACTAAAAAAAAGATTATTGTTACACATCATGCAAACATTGGATTTTTAATAAAAACATGTGTTAAATTTTTATATTTATTCGTTAGAAATAAAAACTTGTACTCAACAGCTGTCAGTAATGAAGCAAGAAATAATGCTGAAGCTTTAAACAAAGATATATCGATTATTCCAAATATGATTGAAATTAATAAAAAAATTAAATATGTTGATAAAGATGGATTTCTTTTTATTGGCAGAAATGAAAAAAGAAAAAACCTTAAATTGTTCATTAAATTAGCTGAATTTTATGAATCGAAATCTAGATTTAAAGTGATTACAAATAAAATATCAGATAATAATTTTGTTACTTATCATTTGAACCCATCAGAAACAGTTAAGAAATCATTGATAACTAATGTTGGTATATATATTGCTACAAATAACAAATCTGAAAGTTTTGGTATTACGATTCTAGAAGCAATAAATCAGGGTAATGTTGCTGTATGTTCAGATATTAAGGCATTTAAATTACTATTAAATGATTCTGGAATTTTCTTTAAAAATAATAACTTACAAGATCTCAAGCAAACAATTAACAAGCTTGACCAAGAAGATATGAGCAAAATTTGGTTAAATCAAATTGAACATATCTCTAATAACTACAGTATGGATAAAGTATTGCAAAAATGGATTTATGTCTATAAAAATTTATAGTTATTATTAGTGTTATGAAAATTGAATCAACTTTTAAAATTAAAAAAGGGTTAGCAGAAATGCTTAAGGGCGGAGTAATCATGGATGTGGTTAACGCTGAACAAGCAGTAATAGCCGAAAAATCTGGAGCAGTAGCAGTAATGGCTTTAGAGCGTATACCAGCTGATATACGTGCCGAAGGTGGAGTTGCTAGAATGTCATCTGTTGAAACTATACAAGAAGTAATTGACTCAGTCTCTATCCCTGTAATGGCTAAAGCAAGAATTGGTCATTTTGTTGAAGCTCAAATGCTCGAATCATTAGGAATAGATTTCATTGATGAAAGTGAAGTTTTAACACCCGCAGATGATAAAAATCATATTTACAAACACGATATAAAAACTCCCTTTGTGAACGGAGCTACAGATATTGGTGAAGCTTGTAGAAGAATTGGTGAAGGTGCAGCAATGATTAGAACTAAAGGTGAAGCTGGAACTGGAAATGTTATTGAAGCTGTGAGACACATGAGAAGTATGACAGATGGAATAAATAAGATTAATACTGCAGATGTAAATAGCCTAATGTCAATTGCTAAAGAAATAAGAGCACCTTTTGAAGTTGTTAAGGAAATACATGAAACTAAAAGATTACCTGTCGTGAATTTTGCTGCTGGTGGAATAGCAACACCTGCTGATGCAGCTTTAATGATGCAGTTAGGTTGTGATGGTGTATTTGTTGGTTCTGGAATATTTAAAAGTGGCGATCCAAAAGAACGAGCCGAGGCTATTGTTATCGCTACTACTAACTTTGATAATCCTGAAAAACTCGTCGAAGTATCTAAAGAACTCGGCGAACCAATGGTTGGATTAAATATTGACGACTTAGATGAGACGGAGAAACTAGCCAAAAGAGGTTGGTAATGAAAACTGGGGTATTAGCTCTCCAAGGATCTTATTTTGATCATGTTAAATCATTAGAGCTTATAGACAAAGAATATACATTAATAAAATCAGCTAAAGATCTTGACAACATAGATTCCTTAATTCTTCCTGGTGGTGAATCTACAGCAATGATGAAAATTCAAAAAGATGATAACTTATTCGAAAAAATTAAAATTAAAATCAATGACGGGATGCCAACGTTGGGGACATGTGCTGGATTAATTCTTTTAGCTAAAGATGTTATTGACGGAGAATCATCAATCGCATGTTTAAATACTGTTGTTGAACGCAATGCCTATGGAAGACAAAACGAATCTTTTGAGGGCTTGGTCGAATTTAATGGTAACAAAGAAATGTATTGTTTCATTAGAGCACCAAAAATAATATCATATGGTAACAGTGTCAATCCAATTGCTTCAATAGATGATGAAATTGTTGGAATTCATGAAAATAACATTGTTGGTTTATCATTTCATCCAGAATTAACAAATGATAATGTTTATCTAAAATGGCTCAAAAATTTTCTAAAGGATGGATTAAATGTCAGGACACTCTAAATGGTCAACAATAAAAAGAAAAAAAGGGGCTAACGATGCTAAAAGAGGCAAACTTTTTGCAAAACTTATAAGAGCAATTGAAGTTGCTGGCAAAAATGGTGGCGCTGATCCAAATAATAATGCATCTTTATATCAAGCAATAAGTAAAGCAAAATCAAATTCTGTACCAAATTCAAATATCGAAAATGCATTAAAGAGAATAAGTGGTGACTCATCTATAGGTGTATTTGATGAAATAACCTATGAAGGTTATGGGCCAAGTGGTGTAGCTATTTTAGTTGAATGCTTAACAGACAATAAAAACAGAACATCATCCGATGTTAAAGCCACATTCAATAAATATGATGGAAGTACTGGATCTCCGGGAAGTGTCAATTATTTGTTTTCACGTAAAGCAATTTTCCAATTTGATGAATATAAGGAAAATATTATAGATATAGCAATTGAGAATGATTGTATTGATATTCAAGAAAATGAAAACGGGGTAACTTTTGAATTTAATCCATCTGAATTTCAAAAAATTGATGAAATATTCAGAACTTCTGACTTCAACTTAGTCAATTCAGAAGTTGCTTATTTACCATCTACTTCAATTAATTTAGATCTAAATGCATTCAACAAATTATCAAAATTAATTGAAGCTCTAGAAGACTTAGATGATGTACAAAATGTATATGCTAATTTTGATATTGATAACAAACTCCTAGATGAAGCAATATCACAATAAATTTAGCTACAATTAGTTAGTGGTCAACAAAGCAAAAAAACAGGGTACTACGTACGAAACAAATATAGTTAAAAGATTAAATAAAAATTCAAAAATGAAGGCTCAAAGGTTTGCCGAGGGTGGTTCAAATGACCTTGGTGATATACAGCTGTTTGTCGACGGAGTTGAGTATTTCATAGAAGCAAAATCAAGACAGAATCTTAATATTCATCAATCACTTGAAAAGGCGTTAGAAAAGTCTGGAGATAAAAATACAGTCCTTTTCTGGAAGAAATTAAAAAGACAGTCAGGAAATAAAAGACGTAGTAATGATGGAATGCCCGAAGTTGTTTCTATGTCTTACGAATTGTTTATTGACTTACTAAACAAATAATTGAACAAAACACCAGTATCTGATTTAGATTATGAACTGCCTGTTGGATCTATAGCCCAAGAACCATATAGAAACCCTGAGGACTCTAAAATTCTTGATGCTTCAACAAAGGAAATATACAAATTTTTGGATATAGACAAATTAATTGATTCAAAATCTTTATTGTTATTTAACTCTTCACAGGTAATTGATGTAAGAATCAAAACACGAAAAATTAAAACCGATGGACAATTTGAAATTTTTATTTTAGAAATTTTAGGCAAGAACACTGCAATATGTTTGATAAAAACAAGAGGTAAAAAGATTCTTAATGAAGAAATTTTGCTTGAGAATTTTAATTTAACTTTAGTTTCTCAAGAAAAAGACAAGTTTGAGGTTATATTTTCAATGTCAGTGTTAGATATTATCCAAAATTATGGAATTACTCCATTACCGCCATATATTGCTGATGAGGAACATAAATACAAATACTATAAAAACTTTTTTAGTAATAAAGGTTTTTCAACAGCATCTTCTACAGCAGGTTTACATTTCACACCTAATATTTTTAAGAAATTGACAAATAAAGGCATAGAGATAGATTATATAAATCTAGATATTGGTCTAGGTACTTTTAAACCAATTTCAACGGATTATGTAGAAGACTTTAATATTCATTCTGAAAATTATGAAATTAATAAAAATACATTTGACAATATTGTCAAAAAGAAAGAGATTGGTTATAAAATTTACTGCGTTGGAACTACTACGTTAAGGGCATTAGAGTATGCCTTTATTAACTCCAAATTAAAAGGTTCAAATGATTTGTTCATCACTAAAGGTTTTAAATTTAATATTGCTGACTTCTTAATTACTAATTTTCATGCTCCCAAAAGTACTTTAATTTCAATTGTTCAAGCAATATATGGTGATAAATGGAAAGAGCTTTATAAATATGCAATTGATAGAAATTTAAAATTTTTGAGTTTTGGTGATGCTGTACTATTTAAAATTATAAATAAATGAAATTTCAAATAATTAAAACTGATCAAAAAGCTAGAGCGGGAATGATTACATTAAATAATAATGTAGTTGAAACTCCTACATTTATGCCTGTTGCTACTAGAGGTGCAATAAAATCAACACCCCACGAGTATTTAGATAAAACATCGATTCTTTTGGCGAATGCTTACCATTTACATTTACGTCCAGGAGCTGAAATAATAAATGAACATGGTGGATTACATAAATTCATGAATTGGGAAAAATTGATTCTTACTGATTCAGGTGGTTTCCAGGCATGGTCATTGCCAACAAAGCTTTATGATGATGGTGTCGAATTTAAAAATGTTTACGATGGATCATACTTTAAACTTACTCCACAGGAATCTATTAGAACTCAAAATTTACTAGGTAGTGATATAGCTATGATATTTGATTGTTTAATAAGTGTTGAAAAACCAGATGATGAACAAAAGCAAGCAATAGAAATTACAAAAAAATGGGCATCAATAGCAAAAACAACCCACAATAACTCCCTTCAAAGCTTATTTGGAATTGTGCAAGGTGGATTGAACCTTACATTAAGAGAGCAATCAGCAAAATCAATGATTGATTTAGATTTTGATGGATATGCTATTGGTGGTTTAGCAATTGGTGAATCGAGTGAAGAGAGAAAAACTGTTGTTGAATACCTATCTAATATTCTTCCGGCAGATAAACCTCGATATGTTATGGGATTAGGTGACACTATGGGTTTAATTGATCTAATTGATTCAGGTGTTGATATGTTTGATTGCGTGTGGCCTGCACGATTAGCGAGACATGGAAAACTTATTATTAAAAACAAATATATAAATATCAAAAACAAAAAGTTCGAGAAAGACACAGATCCAATTGATAAAGAGTGTAATTGTTACGTTTGTAAAAGATTTTCCAAAGCTTATTTAAGACATTTATTTATGAATGAAAACACATCTTCATGGCTATATCTTACTGTTCATAATATAATTCAAACTGAAAATATTATTCAACAAGCTAGGGATAGTATATTAAACTCTAGTTTTGATAGTTTTAAAAAGGGATATTTAAATGGATGAATTTATTAACTTACTTCCTATTTTCTTAGTTTTTGTTATTTTTTATCTTGTTTTATATTTACCCCAAAGAAGAAGGGCAAAAAAACATGATGAATTTATTGAAAACCTAAAAATAGGTGATGACGTAATAACGGATTCAGGAATACTAGGACGTGTAATTTCATTAGATGATAAAACTGCGACATTAGTTCTTAAAAAAGGTGAAGTACAAATTCAAAAAGCTTATATTAAAAATACTTCATGAGGCGATATTTAAAATTACTTTTTTTACCTTTACTTGCTATAGGATTATTTATTTATGTTCAGCAGACAAACCTTACACCAAAACTTGGTTTAGATTTACAAGGTGGTATTTCTGTAATACTTACAGCTGATGAAGATACAGATCCTGAAGTACTTCAAAAAGCAGTAGAAATAATGAGAACAAGAATTGAAGCATTTGGAGATGTACAAGAACCTGAAATTTCTATAAGTGGAAATAGCGCGGTATTAGTACAATTGCCAGGAGTTACAGATCAAGAAAGAGCTATAGAAGCTTTAGGAGCAACTGGACTGTTAACTTTTAGACCAGTCCTAAATTCATCAATTGATACTGGATATTCACCAGCTTTTCAATATATAGCTAACATTGAAGATCCAGACAATCCAATAAAGGTTACAGTTCCTGGTGTTGATGAAGAACTTGGATTAACAATATCAGACAATCCAAATTTTGACTCATACTTATTATCTATATCACAGGGTTATCCAGTAATTTATCACTTGGGACCTGCTGAATTAACAGGAAATGATATAGAAGATGCTATCGCTGTTTATCCAGAAAACGAGTGGATTGTATCTCTTGATTTTAAAACCGAATCTGAAGATAAATTTACAGATCTTACAAAGAAACTTGCAAATGAAATAGGGGAGAAAAGAAGATTGGCTATTGTCCTCGATGGGGAAATTGTATCTGCACCTGGTATTGCGTTAGATGTTAATCCTGATATTGGAATAACTGGTGGCACTGCTGCAATATCAATGGGTAATACAGATTCAGGTGAATCAGCAAATAATTTAGCAGTAATACTCCGATATGGAGCATTACCGGTTTCTTTTGAAAGATCCTCTATACAAAAAGTTTCAGCTAGCTTAGGTGAAGATACACTGAATCTTGGTTTACAAGCTGGATTAGTTGGTTTAATTATTATTTCAATAATTATTATCTTATATTATAGAATTTTAGGGCTTGTCTCTGTTATTGGATTGTCGATGTTCGGTTTATTATTTTATTCAATTATTTCATTACTAGGAGAAATTCAAGGATTTACTCTTACACTTGCGGGTATAGCTGGAATTATTGTCTCAATTGGTTTAGCTGCCGATTCTTATATTGTTACATTTGAAAAACTTAAAGATGAAATTAAAGTTGGTAGATCGTTTGAATTTGCAGCGAATAAAGCTGTTGATGAATCATGGAAAACTATATTGACAGCCGACTTTGTATCATTGTCAGCTGCATTTTTACTATATGTTTTAGCTGTTGGTCCAATAAGAGGATTTGCCTTAGCATTAGGAATAGCTACTATATTCGATCTTTTATTTACTAGGTTATATACAAGAAATATGGTCCCTGTAATTGTTTCAAATTTAAAAAACACAAGATTAATGTATCCAATAAAAAATGAGGATATTTCAAATGTTTAAGAAATTATTCCTTGGGAACACTTCAATAAATTTTTATGAAAAAAGAAAATTATTACAGAATATATTAATTATTGAAGTATTAATTTTCATAATTGTTTTCAGTAGTGCTGCATTTGGAATTTTGAATTTAAATTTTTCAGTTGATTTTACTGGAGGTACAACTTACCAATTTTCATCTGAATACGATAAAGATGACATCGATGAAATTTTACAAAATGAAATATTAGAAGTGTCTAGATATCAAACTTTTGAAAATTCTAATTCAATTCTTTTCAGAGCTGTAGAAGGTACTCAATCAGAAGAATCTCAATTTCTTAATTACTTGGCAAACAAATTTAATATAGATGCAAATGACATTGAATTTCAAAGGGTAGGCCCGACATTTGGTCAAGAAATAACATCTAGTGGAATACGTGCATTAGTTATCTTCCTATCTTTTATAGTTTTACTTATTTCTATCAGGTTCCAATTCCAATTTTCTATAGTTGCACTTATTGCATTAATTCATGATCTATTTATTTGCACTTCTATATATTTGTTATTGAATTTTGAAATAACTCCGTCAACAGTCATAGCTTTGTTAACTATTCTTGGTTACTCATTGTATGACACGGTTATTCTATTTGATAAATTAAGAGACTCACAAAGGCTAAATAAAGAATCAGATTTATCTAGTAAAACTTTGAATAAAACATTCAATGAAATTTTAATGAGAAGTATTAATACTTCAATTACATCTGCGGTTCCAATTGCATCAATTCTATTCATAGGAAATATTATCGGACTTTCCGGTACGCTTACGGACTTCGCCTTACCACTATTTATAGGAATAATTTCTGGAACTTATAGCTCTATATTTGTAACTATTCCCTTTTTATCAAAGATAATTAATAAATAAAAACTTTACTACCATTAAATTATGGTAAAAAATCCTGACGTTTTAAAAGCTGATGAATTATTTAATGATTTAAGTGCAAAATTTACAAAAAATAAAAAAATTTTAGAAAAAGCATATAATTTTGCGTCTAATGGACATGATAACCAGAAAAGAGCATCGGGAGAACCATATATTACTCATCCTTTACAGGTAGCACTTTACTTATCAGACTTAAATATGGATATTGAAACAATAATCGCTGCTATATTGCATGATTTAATTGAAGATACTGATATCACTTATAAAGACATAAAAAAAGAATTTGGAATCGAAGTAGCAAATATTGTTGATGGTGTAACAAAGTTAGACAAGATTCAGTACAACACAAATGAAGAAGCTAAAGCTGATGCAATTAGAAAAATGGTTATTGCAATGTCGAAAGATATACGAGTGCTAATTTTAAAACTCGCCGATAGATTGCACAATATCCAGACTATTAAATATTTGGCTGATCATAAACAAGAGAGGATTGCCAGCGAAACACTATATGTTTATGCTCCATTAGCACATAGACTTGGTCTCCAAAATATTAAACACATTTTAGAAGATGTGTCGTTTGGTTTATTACATAAAAATCAAAATTTAGAAATTGAGAGTTTAATTGATAAATCAGCACCAAATAGAGAAAAGAATATAAAAAAATCCATGAAAATTATTGAAAATCTTTTATCAGATAATTCCTTGTCTGCTGAAGTTGTAGGACGACCAAAACATAATTATTCAATCTATAAAAAGATCATAAATAACGGTTTAACTTTTAATGAAATTAATGATCTAGTCGGATTAAGGATACTGACAGATGATGTCAAAAATTGCTACACCATTTTAGGACTAATACATGCTAATTTTCAACCTGTACTTGGTAGATTCAAAGATTTCATATCAATGCCTAAATTTAACTTATATCAAAGTTTGCATACAACAGTATTGACTGAAACGGGGCAAAAAATGGAGATACAAATAAGAACCCGTGATATGCACTACAGAGCAGAGTACGGAGTGGCTGCACATTGGAAATATAAAGAAAAACCACAAAATGATTTACAGAAATGGGCTTCAGATCTATCAGATTTAACGGATGAATATCCTGATCCGAATGAATTTTTAAACCATATGAAACTCGACCTCTATGAAGATGAAGTATTTTGTCTTACTCCTAAAGGAGATGTTATTACATTGCCGCAAGGCTCAACACCTGTTGATTTTGCTTTTTCAGTCCATACTCAAGTCGGTGAAAAACTTATAGGAGCAAAGATTAATGGTAAGTTGGTAAATTTAAGTACCACGTTATCTACTGGGGATACAATTGAAGTATTAACAACAAAAGAAAATAATAAAGGGCCAAGTAGAGATTGGTTATCGTTTGTTAAAACTACACGTGCAAGATCAAAAATTAAACAATGGTATCAAAAGCAACTTAAAGATGAAGACATACAAAAAGGAAAGCAAATTCTCAACACATGGTTAGAAGACAACGATGAAATATTTAACTATTCAGATAAAGACACAATTTTAAATGAACTCCTTAATATTTTAAAATATCCAAACTACGAAACAATATATCAAAATCTTGGTAATGGGAATATTAAAATCACAAATGTAGGAAATAAAATACGCAAATTTGTATTTCCTGAAGAAATTACTGAAGAAGAAGATATACTTTCACCTGATCGATATCAATCAACAGATGATCAGTTGGTTATTGTTGAAGGATATGATGATATAAAAGTACGTATGGCAAGATGTTGTGTCCCTGTACCAGGTGATGATATTCTTGGTTTTATCACGATTTCGAATGGTATCTCAATTCATAGATCTGATTGTTTAAATATAAGGATAGATAGTTCCAAAGGCGAGAGAATTATTGATGTAACATGGGGCTTTAATTCACAAACTGGATCTATCGTCTGGTTAGAAATTGAAGCAATTGATAGGCCTTATTTACTTAGAGACGCAACCATAGCAATTTCTGATAATGGCGGTAACATTCTTGTTGCCAAATCATTAACCAACAGTAAACGTATTGTTACTTTGTTATTTCAGGTAGAGGTAAGTGGTAATGAACAGCTTGATTCAATAATAAGCGATGCTAAAAATATTGAAAATGTGTTTGACGTTCAAAGAGTAAATCCAGGTAATTAAAATTGGACGATATATATACCTACACAAGTTTCACAACATCAAATTGTTATATATTAACACCGGATATACAAAATGGTATTTCCTACATCATTGACTTACCTCCAGATCTAAGTGACGTATTAAATTACATCAAATCAAAAAATTTAACTATAGGTGGGGCACTTTTAACACACGGGCACTTTGATCATGCTTTAGGTATGAGTTCATTTGACGGTTCTATATATATTAATTTAGATGATGAACAGTTAGCACGGAATCCTGAAGAACAACTTAAAGGATTTGCCGGTCTTAATCTAAATCCATCAAAATATGAAGGTAATTTAATATCAGTTGATGATTTAAATAATGATGTGAAAGTACACAGTAATCCTGGTCACACTAAGGGTTCTACCAGTTTTGAATTTCCAGATATGGGTGTTGTGTTTACTGGCGACTTTGTATTTAAAGATGGCATAGGAAGAACTGATTTATATTCTGGAAATACAAACGAAATGATTCATTCATTAAATAGTGT
>CEVS01040980.1_pt1 | contig 12377 bp, 4 predicted proteins | sample 361571 | NCBI WGS metagenome assembly CEVS01 (sample SAMEA2623850, study PRJEB7988) | marine metagenome | isolation source: saline water (ENVO:00002010), including | reverse complement strand
GCTCCAGCGCTTCCGCCTGGGCCGGTTGCCCCTGTGGCACCTTTTGCACCGCCTGGGCCTGTTGGGCCTCCTGCTCCAGTAGCACCTTTCGCTCCGCCTGGGCCTGTTGGACCAGTACCGCCTGTAGGACCTGTTGACCCTACCTCACCTTTTTGACCTTTAGCCCCGTTAGAACCATTACTACCTGCAGGTCCTGTAGCACCCGTAGCTCCCTTCTGTCCTGTTGGACCTGTACCACCAGTAGCTCCTGTTGCTCCTTTCGCACCATCAGAACCGTCTCCACCAGCTGGTCCAGTAGAACCAGTTGGTCCTGTACCACCTGTAGCTCCTACTTCACCTTTTTGACCTTTAGAACCTGTAGGTCCGGTCGGTCCAGTTGCTCCTGTCGCACCTTTTGATCCAGCTGTACCTGTTGCACCTTTAGCTCCGTCACTACCATCATCGCCTGCCGGTCCAGTAGGTCCAGTAGGTCCGGTTGGGCCTGTACTACCTGTTGGTCCCCCTGCTCCAGTTGCTCCTTTTGCACCTGCAGAACCTGTAGAACCACCAGCACCTGTAGCTCCTTTTGCGCCAGTAGCACCTTTTGCTCCACCTGGTCCAGTAGGACCAGTTCCGCCTGTATTACCTGTAGGACCTTGGGCACCAGTTGCACCTTTGTCTCCTTGTGGCCCTGTTGGGCCAGTGCCACCCGTTGCACCGGTTGCACCTTTAGCGCCTTGAGAACCTGTAGATCCAGTAGGACCCTGTATTGATCCACCACTTACCCATGCTGAACCATCCCAAATATGTAAACTGTCGTCTGCTTGTACTATATAAGCATCACCTTTTGTGTTGCCTGAAGATGGTAAGTTACTTGTCTGAGCAACTTGACCTTCCATTGTAATACCAGTACCAGTACTACCTGTAGGTCCTTGTGAACCTGTTGCACCTTTAGAACCTTGTGGGCCAGTAGGTCCTGTTGCACCTATTTCACCTTTTTGACCTTTAGCTCCAGCAGCACCCGTTGCTCCTTTGTCTCCTGTAGGACCTGTAGGACCTGTAGCTCCTGTCGCACCTTTTGCGCCATCAGAACCATCTGGACCTGTTGGACCTGTTGGGCCGGTTGCACCGGTTGCACCTTTTGAACCATCAGAGCCATCTCCACCTGATGGGCCTGTAGGGCCAGTTGGACCTGTACCACCAGTAGCTCCTACTTCACCTTTTTGTCCCTTAGCACCCGTTAGGCCTGTAGCTCCAGTTGCACCTTTATCACCAGTAGGGCCTGTTGGACCTGTTGCCCCCGTAGCACCTTTAGCTCCAGCAGCTCCGTCATCTCCGTCACTACCACCTGGACCAGTAGGGCCAGTAGCACCTATTTCACCTTTTTGACCTTTAGCACCTGTTGGTCCTGTCGGGCCGGTTGCCCCTGTGGCACCTTTAGCTCCGTCGGAACCGTCACCACCAGATGGACCTGTGTTACCAGTAACACCTACTTCACCTTTTTGACCTTTATCTCCGGTACCTCCCGTTGGACCTGTGCCGCCTGTTGGACCTGTTGGTCCGCCTGCACCTGTGGCTCCTTTGTCACCTGCTGCTCCTGTTGCACCTTTATCACCCTGTGGACCCGTTGGGCCTGTAGCTCCAGTGGCACCTTTTGCACCAGCAGCGCCATCTGCGCCATCACTACCAGCTGAGCCTCCTGGGCCAGTTGCACCTACTTCACCTTTTTGTCCCGTAGGACCTGTTGGGCCAGTGCCGCCTGTTGGGCCAGTACCGCCAGTTGCTCCTGTGGCACCTTTATCTCCTTGCGGGCCAGTTGCACCGGTTGCGCCTTTAGCTCCGTCCGAACCATCATTACCAGATGGGCCTGTTGGACCGGTGCCTCCTGTTGCGCCTTTATCACCTGTTGGACCACCTGGGCCTGTTGCTCCAGTGGCTCCTTTATCACCTGTTGAGCCAGTAACACCTACTTCACCTTTAGAACCTGTAGCACCTTTTGCTCCAGCTGTACCAGTTGGTCCTGTCGGGCCTGTTGCTCCGGTAGCTCCTTTAGCACCGTCCGAACCATCAGATCCAGTAACACCTACTTCACCTTTTGCACCTGTAGGGCCGGTAGGACCATTTGGACCGGTAGGGCCATCTGCACCAGTAGGACCAGTTGGACCAGTTGGACCAGCAGCACCGACTTCGCCTTTTGCACCTTGTGGACCAGTAGAACCTGTAGAACCAGTAGGACCTACTTCGCCTTTAATACCACTACTTGGGCCTTGCCAATTACCAGAGCCATCTATAATAGTATCGCCATCTATTTTGACACCGGTAACATCAATAGTACCGGTTTGTGAATTTCCATCTAACTGAGGAAAAGCTTCTAAGACTGCGGCTGTTAGACGTAAGTCTACAGCGTCGTTTTGTGAAAATGCGCGTGCGGAAGTACCGTCTTGTGCACGTGTGACGGTAAGTGTGTTACCGCTTCTACCGGTAACTTTTACAATTTCTTTATTTGTTCCGTCATCGAACGTAACAAAAAACGACTCTCCGCTATTTAACGATGGGAAAACTGAACCATCTGTGACACCTATACTTGTGGCACTATTGGTTATGTTACCCGATAGGGCTGTAGTCGCATTGTTCTTAAAAACAATAGCCAACTTACATCTCCTTTATATTACGAAACAGTTACCGTCCAGGTAATTGTCATAGCGTCTGAAGCACCTTTGTTAACTACTGAGAAAACGGTTCTACATAACATAGTTCCACCAGAAGAAGCATTAAAAATACCAGCTTCTGTTATAGCGCCTGTACCTGTTCCAGCTGCAAAAGTGTCGACATAAACAATGTCAGCACCTGATACAGTTGTAGATGTCAAACCAGTTCTAGCTGACTCACTGCCTAAAGCAGTTTGAGAAGCAGCTGCTGCTGTTGACCCAGTACCAATCGCCATGTGGGACATAGCTGTAGCAGAAGCATCTTTGATTCTACTAGCTACGTATCCTTTTCCTGCAGTAACAACTAAGTTAGGAACTTCTTGAACGATCTCATCATTGAGGGCAATTGTTAATTTACCTGTTAATTTTAAGCCGTCATTTAACATAATTTCTCCTAGTTAAGTGTATTACTATTTAAAGCCGACGCATTCAGAGCGCTTTGTCTATTAGCATTTAGAATACTTATCGACTCACTTATTGTAGCACTATCTTGTGCTGATTTACCAAGACTAAATGAATGAGTTTCGGTAATATTTAAACTGTCTGATTTAGCCATAGCATTAGCCAATGCTTGTGCATCAGCAAAACTAACACTATCAGACTTGTTTAAACTGGTAGATAACGCTTGGTTATCTGTAAAACTAAAGTTATCTGATTTACCTAAAGCAGTAGATAGCGTTTCACTATCTACAAAACTAAAGCTATCAGATTTACTTAAACTTGTATCTATTGTTTCGCTGTCAGCAAAACTAAATGAATCTGTATAACCCCCTGGAACAAAGTCTATAGCATGGCTCTCTACCATATTAAACGTGTCAGTCCTGGCTTTAGCCCAATCGTACGTAAGTACATCAGATATAGACATAACATTTGTTTTGTCTGCTGCTACGTCAGTAGCTAATGGATCTGATAAAGAAGTTCTATCGTCTAATGTTATAGCATCACTAAATGAACGTTCAAAAATAACTACCCTAGAGAAGACTTCTGACATGCTAACACTATCTGTTTTGGCTAAGTTAGGTTCTAAAGATGGGCTATCTGACATACTAGCTGTATCAGATAGGGCTTTATCCATAGCATAGTTTAATATTTCTGCTACGGACACGGTATCCGTATGTGCCCCAGAGAATGACACGACAGGTGTATCTGACATAGTAGCTGTGTCAGCAAAGCTTCTACCAAAAGTTCTAAGTATGTCTATGCTTTCTGTTATACCAAGGCTGTCTGCAAAAGGTTTGGAAAGCTCAATAGCGTGTTCTTCATCCATGAAGAAAACTTCTGGTCGTATGTCTTTTGATATAGTGTAGACCAAAGCTTCGGTCATACTAAAGCTATCGGAAAGTATTCTATCTACAGTGTCTGGATTTAAATATAGGTCTGCAAATTTTAATTGAACGTGAGAAACTTGACCCCGTAGGTCAACGTGTGCGACCTCACCTTTGAGATCGACGAATGAGACTATACTCTTTAACTTAGACATTAATCAAAGTCGTCTCTGACCTTGAACTTAATCAAGTCCTGAACAGTATGTATACCTCCTCCTGAAGTAGTGTATTCTATCTCGCCTTCAAACGTTCCTGCTGTAGTCCAAGTTCCACTTGGAATAGCACAAGTTACTTTGCCGTTATCTGCATCTGCTATCGTGCCGGTTATTGTTTTGATCAGTGTAGTTTGTCCGACCTCTCGTATTCTAAGTTTTACAGAGCCACCACCTAAGTCTATTGGCGCCCATGTATCTGAGTTTTCTGTGTCTAATGTCAAACCAGTAGCAGCAGTATTGCTGTCTTTTAGAGTAAACTCTAAAGACGGTAGTGTATCTCCTACTACGAATTTTATTGTGTCTGAGTAAGCCATAATTAATTTTACCTCCCTAGGTTCCTAGTGTCTAGCTGACTATATCCTGGTATGTAATCAGCTGCTCTCCAGTCCCAAGTTATACCATCATATATTTTTTCTGCTGCAGGTCCTAAAGGCGGTACCCAGAAAGGTTGACCATACCTATGCCTTGCAGAGAATATAGGTAATGCTAAAGCAAAAGGACCTAGCATGCCACTTCTATCTATTATCTCTGTCATATATTGACCAGTACTCATGCTGTTTGTTTTAAAGTAATTTACTCCAGGGTCATCTCCATCAATACCGGGTAGTAACTCGGCTAGTAAATATTTAGTTAGCTCTCTGATTTCTAAACCTAGCATAGTAATAGGTACCAAAATACCCGCCATCATTAGTAAAGGCATAGCTGCTGCACCCGCCCCCTGGTTAACAAAGTTTCTATGTGATTCTTTTAGCGTTGGGAATACAATAGTTTTGCCGTATGCGTAGAAGAATGATTTAAGCTGCCATATGAGTGCATACCTAGGGTTGTTAGCATAGGTAGGTCTTTGCGCTGGGTTTGGTCTAACTATAGATTCATCTACAAACTGAGCTAACGCTTCATTTACTTTTTCTCTTGTAGCTGCATCTGCTTTACCTTCTTCCCAAGCTAATACTTGTTCTGCTGTTACGTTTAGTTCTTTTAAATACAGTTGCGCTGTACTATCACCTTTTTGTGCTTTTCGTGCGCTGTCTTGTAAGAATCTTGTACCCATGCCCGTAGCAAATACTCTAGTAAACTTAGTATAAGCTTCTAAAAGAGTTACCCTAAACCAAGTGTCAGATACGCCTTTAGCAGTCTGATTCATAAAGTTCTGTTCACCAGCAAATATAAAGAAGCTAGACATAGCATCTACGCCTATTACTCCTACTTCTCTTGCTAAATCAGCAGCTTCAGTAGGATCTTTTACCATAGTTTTTATAACACTAGCTATATCACTTATCTTGGCTGTACCTCTAGACCTTAGTACTGGCCCCGCTGTATCTTGTAAAGAAGCTAATACAGTAAAAGCTAATAAGGTTATTATATTTACTGGAAGTAAAACATTGTTTGCTAGTTTTAACCAACCCTTATCTATAGGAGGTGTCTTACCAAACATAGAATCAATTATGTTTCTTGCGTCTGTTTGTTCTGCTGGTTTTAGTTGTTCAATTAGGCCGTTTAATTTTTCTACCCCGTCTGACTGCTCAAACTCATATTTTAAAGCTAATTTATCTAGGTATTGTTGTAAACCTACTTCTGCGGGTAAAGCTAAGCCAGAATCAATTAACTGTTTATTAGTTACATTAGACCATAGCTTTTTCCTTTCTTGCATCATGCCTATGTCTATTTTATCTTGTGGGTTAAAGTCCAACTCACCACTACCTAACTTTACAATACCATTTACTGCGTCGTGTATTTCTAAGTCTGTAGCTTTAGGATTAGCTTCTTTTAACAATTGTTTAGCTACTATTTGTAGGTTTTCGTTACCGGCTATTTCAGCAACTGCAACTACACGAGGGAAGAAATTCTTTCTTTTATCTATGCCGTATCTTTCTAACCCTAAGTCATCATATACTTCTTCTAGGTAGTTTCTTAGTTCTTGTGCTTTTGGACTTAAGTCCCTAGTACTTTTTGTATCATCTGCTGCTTCATTTACTACCTGTCTTTGCTCGTCTGTTAGAGATGAGTAAATCCAACCATCTTCAACACCTAGAATTTTAGCAACCTTGTTGTGCATAGCATTTGCTCTTCTAGTTTTTAAAGTAAATATACCTGCCCTACCAGACTCAGATACAGTTCTAGGGTCTTGGTTAAAAAAGTCTGCTATCTGTACACCTATGGGGCCATAGTTCCTAAGTCTAGTGTCAGCAGTAAGGAATATTTTTTGCATCCACGTAGGTAATTTTTTACTTCTAAATATCTTACCTGCTTGTTCCATAGCCTTTCTAATTTGTTTATCACTAGCTGTTTCTGGCCCAAGTATGCTGTCTATCATAGTTTCTATGCTAGCTTTATCTGTATAGGATGCTTGTTGATTAGCTGGATTAACTAATTTTTCCTGGAGTTCAGCTGCATACTCTTGAAAAGACTCATCTACTTCTGTTCTTTTTCTATAAGTTTTGCTCTGGTCAAACATTTTCTTTTGTGATTTAGCTAAACGCGTAAACCAAGCTTTAGCAGGACCATTCATTTGGTCATAAGCTTTGCCATCTACTTCTAGGCCTAGTTCTTTTCTTATAGCTATACCAAACTGGTCTGCAGCAAAATTTTCAAATCCTGTTTCATTATCAGTGTATGTCTCTGGTGCACCTTCGCTTTCTCTTATTTTTTCGTACGCCTGTAATAGTTTCTTTCTGGTAGCGGGTACTTTTAAACTTTTTTCTAATTCTTGGAAAGTTAATGAATTACCTAGTTCCTTTAAGAAAGCGCTATAGTACTGTCCTTCTGATACGTTTGCATTTGTTTTTATTAAGATAATATCAAAATCAGCGTACTGTAATGTTTTAGCTAACTTATCTTTTTGTTTATTTAGATCAGTCCTTATGTCTTCAAACTGCTTTTGATCAATACTATTTTTTATACTTGTTTTTAAAGCAGAATCACTAAAACCTGTCTCTGCAGATATTATATGTAAGTTTGTAGTTAGGCCTAGATTCCTAGCCCCGGCTAGTAGATTTGTTATTATTTGTTTTCTAAACGGTAAGTTTTGTCTTCTTTGTTCTGGTCTTTTATACTCTTTTCCTGCTAACTTCTTTTCTTTCTGTAATATTTTTTCTCGGAAGTCTACAACTGTTACACTTTTATATTTTGTATTGTCCTTAAATTTAGGTGGTATGCCTCTGCTCATATCAGCATACCTATCTCTACCTACAAATTCTTTTCCTTGCTGTGCTTGGTAGTTTTGGAATACATCGTTGTCTTGGACATCTCCTTTTGTATTTGTGTTATCTACTGGCTGCCCTGCACTAACATCGTCTGTCATGTATAAACCAGTTTCATCTAAAGAAGGTGTCTGTCTCTCCATGTCAATAGCTGCAATATCATCTATATAGGTGCCTATTTCTGCTTCTCTGTTTATAGTTCCCCCAGAAGTTCCAGATATTATTGATTGACCAGAATCATCTCTCATGCCTGGGTTATTTCTTAAGTCTTGTTTATTTATAGCATTTACAACTCTACCTACTTCACCTAAAAACCTTAAAAGTGTTTGGTCTTGGGCCCTTACTGCACCGTATATTTTTTTAAGTTCTCCTGGAGCTTTCGAGTTATAACTTACATCTACAGCAGAGTGTCTAACAGTCATAGCATCTTCAGCTCTTTCCATAAGTGTTTCTAGTTCATTTAGTGTCATATCTTGCATGGTTTTAGGCGTACCATCTTCATTTAGTTCTAAATCCTGTAGCAAAGGCGTTAAAAACTTTTTGTTTACAGCAGGAATTAAAGCAGAGGCCTCTCTTTGGTCTACTAGGTCAATTAATGGTACGTTTATTTTTGCAAATTTATCAGAGCTAAAGAAATTACTGGCCAGCCTAGGTAAGCCAAATTCTCTTGTAAAATATTGTACTTCTTTTATAAAGTCTCCCTCTATTCTTTTAGGTATGGTAATTTTTAGCATACCTGCACCTGCTCCATCTGGTGTAGAAATTAAATGGTCTAGAGCATAGCCAAGTTGTACATCTGGTTTCCCTCTACCTTTTTTCTTAGATGTCATATCATAAAAAGTGTTTTCAAAGGTTACACCTTCTGGGTAATACTGTAGCTTAAAGTTGTTTTCTTGTAGTATGTCTATCGCATCTAACAAAGCGTTAAGTCTTTGTGCACCCTGGTTTGCATACTCCTGTGGCTGTCTTCTTTGCTGTACTTTGGATATAGTAGATATACCTTCTAGTAAAACTGCTATGTCTATATTAATAGGTTTTTGACTTTTAGCTTCTTTGTTTAAGTTCTGTAATTTGAAGTGTATAGGTGTATTGTAGTTTTTACCCCTAGTTCTTGCGTTTGCTTGATCTAATCGTATTTGTAAATCTGCACGTACGTTTCTAAATGTGTCTACGTTTTCTCTAGTAATCTCTCTAAACTGTTCTGCATCGGGTTTCATTCTGACTATAACAAATCTTTTTGTTTTTACATTTCTTTCTGGCGATGTAAATGATTCGTTAGCTGCAGTAGCTGTACGGAAAGCTTGCAAGTCTCTTACTTCTACAAACCTTAAAAAGCCGGTGCCCTTTGTATTTTCTCTTTCTATTTTTGCTTTTTTTCTAAAAGTTTCTACAGCACGTTTTGATAAGAAAGGTTTTTGTTCATTAAATTCTGTTTTTAAGGTTGTATGTATGTAAGTGTTCAAACCAGCTATAGAACGACCATCTGCTTTAGGGTCGTCTTTAGATATCTGAAACCCTTTATCTGTTTTAGGGTCTACAAATGGATTCTGTGCAGTACCAGAACCTTTCTTTGACATAACAATAGGGTCTGCTTCTTTTAGTGGCCCTTTTGCTTCTTTTTGTTGTTGGTTAAAAGTAGCTAATTCTTTTTTGTAAGCTTTATTATTTATGCCACCTTTAAAATCTTTAGGGTTAGGTTTTTGCATATCAATAGTAACGTTAGTTCTATTTAAAATTTCACTAACGCCTACAAGAGGTACATTATCTAAACTTCTACTACCAAACTCATCTCTAGCTAGACTGCTATCAATAGAGTCTGACTGTTGCATTTGGGTACCTTCTTCAGCTATTTCATCTAAAACTAGTTCTAGTTCCATAGCCATGTTGGCAAGGTTACCTGAATTTATTCTTTGTAAGTAAGCTCTATCGGCTGCTGTAAGAGCACCAGCATTTTTTTCTGCGTTTACTAACTCTCCATATATTCTTACAAAATCTTTTCTTCTGTTACTATTTTTATCGCCTAATACGTCTAGGCCTTTTTTAGTAACTAGCGCAGCCTCGTTTACAAAAGTTACAAGTTCATTAAAATTTATTGGTAGTCTATATTCTTGTCTTAGGTAAGTATCAAACTGTTCTTGTAGTTCTTGAGATTGTTTGTATTGGCCTAATGCTTTTCTATAAGTTTCAGATTCTTTTGCAAATCTTGTTTGTTCAGCTTGTGAAGCGTTGTATACCTTTAGCTGTTCTTGATATCGTCTAATTGCTATCTTGTATGCTTGTTTTTGTTCAGGGGTAGCATCTTGTTTTAAAATACCTGGCCTTGTTGGTTTTTCTACCTCTACTGCTACATCTTGGTCTAAACGTTTTGGACGCGCTGGTTTATCAGTAACTAGTCCTTTTTTAATATCAATATTTGCTGCAGTAACATCTAAATTTATTTGACCTCTATCGCCTTCTACCCCAGCATCATCGTCACTTGTGTTCATTTCCCCAGAGTCAGTTTCAAATGCTTGTTTTGTAGCTTTTAGTACGTCGGCATCTTTTGGTAATCCTTCTTGTCTAAATCTTCTATGTTGGGCCAAGCTTTGAGTTTCTATGGTGTACCTTTTAGGATCCATGGCACCCCTTGCCATTTTCATAGCATTTTCAGCTTGTTTCATATCAGCTGCATTGTCTGACTGAGCAGATTGATATTTAGTAAACTCTTGTTTTTCGTTATCAAAAACGCCTACTACCGCATTGTCTTTTGGGTCTCTGGTTCTGCTGTAGCCAAGTGCTTGTGCTAAAAACTCGTCTAAAACACCGGTGTCGTATTTATAACCACTATCCATTACGTTTGCTAATCTGCCAGCTTTACGTCGGTCTGTAGTAAAGAAAGCTCCTAGTGGGGTTGATACACTAAACAACTCTTTGCCCTCAAACATTTTTTCTATATTTGCTTGTACCTTTGCAAACTCTGCCTTAGCTTCAATAGGTACAAAAACACTGTCTGCATTAGAGTTTTCATTTTGTGCAAAGTCAAACTGCGTTTCCAGGGCCCCTGAACGTTCACCCATAACTGCACCTAATTCTGCGGCTGTTTCTCTTTCAGAAAAAATACGCATCATTTGTCGTTCAGCTGCGTTTCTTTGCCCCATAGTCCTGGCTTTATTCATAACAGCTGTACCAGCACCTAAACCGCCACCAACACCTAAACCACCCATAAGACCTGCAAACAAAGCATTTACTCTATCTATCCTTGCTTGTGCTTTTGTGTAATCGTCGTCTATTCTAAATTTTTGTTGTACGGATAGCTCTTCCTGTAAAAATTCAGCAAGCCCTTCCCCTGCGGCTGTAACAGCAGTTATAGAAGCAAAGTCTTTAAAAGCACTACCCGGAGGTATAGGATCAAACTTAAACGGATCATCTCCTATTTGTTGTTTCTTGACTCTACCTGGTCTTTTAAAAGCTCTTAAAGTTGCGCCTACTGTTGCAGCTTCAGACCCTATTCCTACAATACCAAAAGCAGTACCTTGTAAAAGAGAATCTATAGCATCTTGTTTACTAGTCATACCTTGGTCTGCGTAATCACTAAAAGCTATACCAGTACCCATTCTTTGTTCTTGTGTAAACGCACCTAACACTGCACCCTGGGCAAATCTTTTACCACGCATGTTTGACCTAAGACCCGCGTATATTTCATCTAAGAAATTTAACTCATCTCCCTCAATTTTAAACGGGGGTTTAGTACCCTTGTTTACAGCTATCTGGTTTCTATAGGCCCTATCTAAAAGGTCCTCTACATCTTTTTTATCTGCGCCGGGCTTAAGTCTTTGTAAGCGTTTTACTCCGGTTTCTACACCTTTTCTTCTTGCAGCCGTTCCTGCACCAGCCGCTGCTACTAAACCAGGAGTCAGAGTACCGCCAGAAAGTACTGTTCCCCCTGCAACAAGTCCTCCTACTACGACAGCTTCAGCTAAACTTGCTGCTAAAGAAGGTATAAACTGTCCCGTGGCAGAAGCCATATTTAGGAAAAAACCGTGTACGTCATTTTCTTCAAGCGCACTAGCAAAGTCTTTTTCAAGTCCTTGTAAAGGTATACCAGACTGGTCTTCTATAAAATCCGCTTCTCGTAGTCTGTTTCGTGCAGATAAGTCATCTCCTCGGAGTGTATCTATAGCGGCTAAAAAGTTTTGATTTTGGGCCGCTATGTTTGCAGCACCTGATTGTATACCGGCCTTGAAGGCCTCTCCCATAGTGTCTATTCTTTCAACATAAGTTGCATCTGGAGTAGCAAGTCTGCCTGCGACTTGTACAGGAGTTGTTTTGTCGGCGTCTGGGGTTTGTTTAAGCCTGGCAATTGTATTGCTGTCAATTGCCATGGATTAATCTCCTCTATAAGGTTTTATAAACTGAGAAACTTCTACGTTTGTGGCTAGATCATTAAAGGTGTCAGTAAAGACTTTACCTTCTATAGCTTTTCCTACTTGTTGACCTGAAGAATCTACGAATATTATTTTCTTAAGTTGTAAGCCGCCTCCTACTTTTTCTTCGTAAATACCTCGTGCTGTATTAACAATATCACCTAAAGTCTGCTGCTGGTTAGGTCTGCCCCCAAATATTTTTTGATACCACGGCTGGTCATCATCACCCCTGTTCATCATAACGCTATATAAAGCTTGCCCTACGCCAAGTCTCATACCATCTACCATAGCGTTAGATACAGTTCCATCTAACTGAGCGTTTGTAAATTTATCAACCATTCGCTTAAAGTGGAATTGGGCTTCGTTTGCAGTTATATCTCCTATGCCGCCTTCGTCTCCTACGCCTTTATTTATATACTTATTAAGAGCAATTAAATCTTTATCAAATGCGTTGTAAGCATCTTCGATTGCTTTATTACCAGCTTCTGCCGCTGCTTTTCTAGCTTCGATTTTATTCGCTTCAGACCTAACTTTAAGGTCTTCGTTG
>CEVS01023628.1_pt1 | contig 12409 bp, 8 predicted proteins | sample 361571 | NCBI WGS metagenome assembly CEVS01 (sample SAMEA2623850, study PRJEB7988) | marine metagenome | isolation source: saline water (ENVO:00002010), including | reverse complement strand
AATCCACTCACTGTTTCACAGCCGTGCATCAGGCTGACCGATGTTGATGCCGTAGGACGTTCGGGTCGCCACCTCACCACGTTTGAGATGATGGCGCATCACGTGTTCAATCGTCCTGATGATGGGCTTGAATTGTATTGGATGGATACTTGCGTCGAACATTGCCACAACATGTTGACCGATACGTTTGGCATTTCGTCTGAAGAAATCACCTACGTGGAAAACCCATGGTGTGGTGGAGGCAATGCTGGAGCGGCCGTCGAGGTCATCGTTGGAGGTCTCGAATTGGCTACGCTCGTGTTCATGGACATGGAGGAGCACCCCGATGGTGAGGTTGAATTGAAAGGAGACCGTTATCGAACCATGCCCCTTCAAATCATTGACACAGGCTACGGACTGGAGCGATTTTGCTGGGCTGCAGCAGGTACCCCTACGATTTACGAGGCCATTTATCCCGAAACGGTGGCTTGGTTGAAAGAACTTTCAGGATTTGATACCGTTTCCCAACAATGGCCATCGTTGGATCTTGATCACCTCTTGAGTGAAATGTCCCGTTTGAATGGAATCATGAACATTGAAGCGGGGGTTGACGGAGAGAAACTGGTCAACCTTTTCCTTTCAAAGTTGAATGAACGTGGCGTGGACGTCACCGGTGAACAATTCTCTTCCGTCACCGAACCTCTTGCCAACATTTACGCCATTCCTGACCACCTCCATGCCCTGTGCAACATGCTGGGTGATGGTTTGGTTCCGTCCAATGCCAAGGCAGGTTACTTGGCGAGGATGCTTGCACGTCGTGTACTTCGAATGCGAGACGAACTCGGAATCGATGTCCCTCTCTCAGATCTAGCAACTCACCATCTGGACGTGAACCTTGGGGGGCACTTGAACAAACAAACCCGTGATGGCCTTCTCACGATTCTTTCCCTTGAAGAAGAACGCTACGCTGAAATGTTGCGAAAAGGCACAAACGTCATACAAACTCAACTTAAGAGCCTTCCAAAAAGCAGCGAAACCATTCCCGATGAACACCTGTTCACCATGAATGACTCGCACGGGTTGGCTCCCGACATGGCCATCACATTGGCGAGAGCAGCAGGGTGGAGTTCAGTGTCTCTTCGAACTGGTTTTTCCGCTGAGATGGCCGAACGACATGCCCGGATGGCCAAAGAGGCGGCAATGGTCACTGCTGATGCTTCATCTGGCCTTGACACAACGGCTTTTCCTCCGACCGAACCGCTGTATTACTCCGCTGTCTATCAGCCGACTTTTGATGCTCAAGTGCTTGGATGCATGGATTCGAACGAACAGGGCCCCGAAGGTTCGACACACGCCATCGTCCTCAACGCTACCTTGTTTTATCCCGAAGGCGGAGGCCAAGAGGGTGACCGTGGTACGCTTACTCAAGGAGATGCTACCTTTTCGGTGCTGGATACCCAAACGATGGGTGGAGTGATTGTCCATTTCACCGATGGCCCCTTGGAGATAGGGAACGATGTACTGGGGACGCTGGATTGGATGCGCCGAAAACAACTCATGGACCACCATACGGCCGTTCACATTGTCGGTGGGGCGGCCCGTCGATTGCTCGGCCCGCACATCTTCCAAGCAGGGTCCCATCTCTCGGTTGAAAGTGGCCGTCTGGACATCACACACTTCCATCGTTTGACTCGCGCAGAACTGGATGTTATGGAAGACATGGCGAATGCGGTTTTGAGCGATGTTCGGGCAACGGAAAAATCAGAATTAAACCGGAAAGATGCCGACCTCATCCACGGCTTTGACCTCTACCAGGGCGGTGCTCCCAAAGGCAATTCCATCCGTATCCTCAAGATTGCTGACCATGACATCCAAGCGTGCGGTGGTACGCATCACGATGAAGTCGGACAGATTGGATCCATTCGTATCGTGAGGTCGTCAGCGGTGCAAGACGGTGTTGAGCGCTTGCACATCGTTGCGGGCAACGCTGCACTCACCTACGCTCGCGCTCAGGATGCCTTGGTGCGAACCTCAAGCGAGGTGTTCGGTGTGCACGCCGACGACTTGCCAAAAGCTGCCACTCGTTTCTTCAAAGAATGGAAGGAGCAGCGCAAACTCATCGAGCAATTGGAATCTGAAATTGTACGCCTGCGTACGTCAGGTGGCGGAGATGCGAGCACCGATGTTAACGGTGTGCGAATCGTGGTCATGGAGATTGACGGCGACCTCAAATCGATGACGACGATGTTGAAGGAATTGACATTGGATGCTTCAACTCCGACGTTGGCGATCCTCGGTTCAAGAGATGGTGGGGGCAAATTGATGATCGCCACCACCGAAAATACAGTGGCGAGTGAGCGGTACAACGCTGTCGATTTGCTGCGGTCCATTTCGTCGCACATACGTGGAGGAGGTGGTGGCCGCCCGACCTTCGCCCAAGGCGGTGGCTCCCACGCTGATGGCCTCCCTGACGCTCTTGAAGCTGCCCGTGAGCAGTTGGGATTGTGACTACAAGAGGCTTCGGAGCGCTTCTCGGTCAAAGTGTGAAACGGCTTGTTCAAATGCTTTCTGTGGCGGAAACCACGCCGCTTCTGAAATCTCTTCGGTTTGCAAAGTGAGTTCACTCAAATCACCGTTCCATGTCGAGCGATACGTGAAGGAAACGAAGGAGATTCCCTCATCGTTGAAAATCCGTTGGGTGATGACTGGCTCAACATCATCAAGCACGATGCTCAACCCCAATTCTTCAAGCGTTTCTCGGACACAACCCGTGGCGGGGTGTTCATCGTGGTCCATGTATCCGCCTGGTAATGTCCAAAACCCATGGAAATGACCTCGCTCCACCTTCCCCATCAACACCATTCCTTCCTCATTGCACACCATTACTTTGGATACGAGTCGGTGAATCGAACGGTAGATGGCATCCCGTGCAACGGGATGAACCATGTTGTCGGATACGCATGCATCTTTCCATGCCCAATCTCGAGGCCATTCAATTTTAGGATAGGCTTTGACCACGGAGTACACCGCATCGTCATAACGAAGACGTAATTTTGCCTTTTCATCGTACTGAATGCCCATCAATTCAACTTGTTGGCGTGTTGGAAAGCGGAGTTGAACCGCTGGTGTTGTTCTTCCTTTGACGGGCTGAGCAGGTCCATGGCCGTCTTCATCAACGAGCAACACCTTTCCATCGTGTTCAAGGTACACGACTTCAGATGGGTGCATGGTCAGCGGATTCCTTCTCCGGTCATGAACCCTCGCTTGAGGCGCACGCTCCCTCGACATTGATTCATCCCTCGGCGTTGATTCCCTCCATCAAAGTTCAAATCTCTCCGCTCGTTCGCCTTGACCATGCGATTTGAGCAGTTGAACGAAGGTGTTTGGGCGATGACCTACCTCATCGTGGATGAATCAACAGGTCAGGCTGCGCTTGTCGACCCGGTTTACGACTTCATGGATGCGTATGTTTCGTTATTGGAACGTGAAGGCTTGACCCTGGTTTATGCGATAGCAACCCATACCCATGCCGACCACATCACGGCGTGTTTTTCCCTTCGCGAAAGGTACGAATGTGAGTACGTGATGTCCCATGAAACCGCAAGCCTCGGTGTTTCCATGTACGTTGATGACCAAGAAAAAATCATGCTTGGTTCCATTCCGATTCAATTCCATGCGGCCCCTGGCCATACCAATGATTCAATGATCGTTCATGTGCCAGGTTACATGATGACGGGCGATTTCTTGTTCAACGGTCAAGGTGGAGTTGGACGCGATGATTTGCCCAGCGGTCGTGTACATGTTCACTGGGATGCCCTTGAGGTCTTGAACCGGTTCGAGGGTTCAACCATCGTTTGTTCCGGTCACGACCCTCCTGGTACAGAGATGATGGCACTCGATTGGAACCGAGAAAACAACCCCATTCTTGGTATGAAGGATTTTGATGATTTCAAATCATGGCAGGACGAAACAGCGGCCAAACTCGGCGGTGTATCAAAAATCAAGACCGCCATACCAGCCAACCTTTTCGGAGAGGTCCCCGAACACATTCCCTGGCTTGATTGATTCTATTTTTTCAGCGGATTCTTTGGGGCTTTTGTGTCCGTAGGAATGGTGGGTAAATTTTGCAACTCTTCGAAGGTTAATTGCTGTGGATTTGCTCTTTCAAAGGCAGTCAGTCGTTCGTCCATACCCATCCGTACATTGAAGTCAATACGCCCTTTTTTCCTCGTCAAATCGTAGGATAATGGGTCAAGATATTCGACCACTTGCGCTTCAAAATCTTGTCGAACTCGCTCGCCTCGCCACGAGGAATATCCCCAGCGATAAGAAATTCCAACGATCGCAGCCCCGTACAAGAGCGTGAGCACCACGGTGGCAAACAAAATCGGGTTTCCATCCACGTCCCTTGATTCTTCGAGCAAGTTTCGGCCCAACAAAAAGAGAAGCCCGATGCCAACCACCGGGTTCAAGACGCCTTCAAGCCATTGGTTCACGGGAACAAGTCGCCCTTTGGCAGGATCGACGAAGACCAAATCTGCTTCAAAGGCTGTGTTCAGAACGGAGAGAATCGAGAGCAGGACCATGTAGAGCAGGGACGATACGATCAATTCAATCGTCCATGAATCCAAATCCAAGACCCAGTGGACGATGAGCCAAGCAAAGAGACCTAGAAATGCTGCTTGCGGGACGTAATTGAAGTGCTCAATGTGTTGTGAAAACTCCGTTAATGAGCGGCGTTTTTCTCGCGTCCCTCGATGAGGTTTCGGAATGTGTATCACCTGCCAGTGCATGATGCGCTCAATCGTCTTCAGAGCCAGGATGAGTAGTCGTTGTCGAATCATCAAGTATTCCATGAAGAGCATGAATGGAAAACCGATCAGGACAAGTGGCAGTGCCATGATGGCTGAAAGAGGTAGAATCAGCAAAGCTGGAAGAAGCAAAAAGTGGGACAGGGTCAGAGGGTGGAGCAATTCTGATTCGATCAAACGCTGCTTTGCAGGCGCGATTCGAAGGTTGCGTGCGATGTCATCCAATGTTTGGGAAAACGAGGACACCTGATGTCCTGAATCCACGATTTGCCGAACAATGGTGCGGTACTCGGACACTTCATGCCCCACACCAACCCAAAACTGCCAAGCCAATCGCATTGGAAGGGCCATGATCAACGGTAGGGCCAAGATTCCAGCGCCCCACAGAAGTTCCTGCATTTCGGCTTCCATGCTTCTTCCTCGTCTTGGCGAGACGCTGGGGGTTGTTCAAAAGAACGGTCGGACTTGGGTCGAAACCCAAGGTTCTAACGCCTTCGTGTTGTGTTGGAGGTATGGCCAGAATCGCGGTGACGGATGGCATGGACGAAAAGGCTGTTCAGCGTTTGGAAAAAGCAGGACATGAAGTGGTTCTCGAGCACATCAGCAAAGAGGATCTTTTGTCCGGTGCTTTGGAAGCATTTGATGCCATCATCGTTCGAAGTGCTACCAAACTCACCAACGATGTGTTGAACGCTTCGGGAGACCGACTTGCGGTTATTGGCCGTGCTGGGGTTGGTGTCGACAACATCGACCTGAAAACCGCAGGTTCTCGTGGCATACGGGTCGTGAATGCCCCACGTGCGAGCACGCAGTCCGTGGTGGAACTCACGCTTGGCCACCTTCTTGCATCCATTCGACACCTCCCGAGGTCGGACCGGTCCCTTCGGGATGGGAAGTGGGAGAAAAAAGCCATGAAAGGTTCTGAACTTGCAGGGAAAGCGTTGGGGCTCATTGGCTTTGGGCGCATCGCTCAGTCTGTCGGTCGCATCGCTCAGGCCATCGGCATGGAAGTGCATGCGTACGACCCCTACCTCCCTCCAAAGATTGCGAGATCACAAGGCACACGACTCCACAAAACACTCGATGGTCTGTTCTCTAATTGCACGCACATATCCATTCATTGCAATTTGACCGATGAAACCCGCCACCTTGTCAACGCTGAGCGCTTGGCATCGATGCCGCACATCGGCAAAGATGGTTCTCGATGTGGGAGCCACATCGTCAATTGTGCGCGCGGTGGTATCGTTGACGAAGATGCCGTGGTTGAGGCCCTTTCATCAGGCGTTCTCACTTCGGCGGCACTGGATGTTTTTGAGCATGAGCCGGTTGATCCGAACCATCCCTTGCTTCAGCTTGAGCACTTTCACGGAACACCGCACATCGGCGCTTCAACGGTTGAAGCGCAAGCTCGCGTTGGCCTTGACATCGTCACCAACGTGATGGACGTTCTTTCAGAACGACCTTGTGATTTTGTGGTGAACGCACAGCACCTCTAGTACTTTCACTTTCAATCGTCGGGTCTGCAATAAGCATGCCTTCCCCCTGTCCTATCAATCAAACATGGGTCGAAGTGTGCCTTCATGGCGGATGCGTGTCGAATCGGAATTGCAGAACTTGATGCCGTTCAGACGTGCTTTGAGTCCCGTTGATCAAGCAGCTTTTGACACCCTGCTCAACGAAGTTCGGCAGCGAAGAACAGCCGGTGGATTGCTTCCATCGTTGAATGCCTGGCAACCTGCCGTCCTGAGCATGCTGGTGGGTTTGATGGCTGAAGTCGAACGTCTTTCAACACGTCTTGACGAACTTGAGGGACGGCATGAGCATGGTTGAGGGGTGGCTTCTTGACGTTCATGAAAACACGAGCGACACCGGGATGGTGGCATGGGTTGTGGACGATAACGGACAGGCACATGCCTGTTCGATTCCATGGCAACCCGTGATTCATGTCCATGCCTCACATCACGATCTTGATCGTTTGGAACACTGGTTGGAACAACCCGAAATTAGGTTGCGGTTCGGGTTGGGTCAGCTGCATGTGATACGTGCGCGTTTGGACTTGGAAACGAGAGGTCAAACGGATGTCCTCGAGGTTAGTCTCCACTCGTTTCAGCATCTTCGAGGATTAGCAGAACACATTGAGGCGCGCGGGGATTTTCACCGCTTCAAACTCTATTCCGTGGACGCTCATTTCGCACAGCGCTTTCTCAACGAACATGAATGTGTGCCGTTTGGTCGGGTCCGATGGTCATCGGACGAGCCTGGATGTTTGACCCCGATTTCTCAGGCCTCTAATAGCGGGACCTTCCCTCCTTTGCATGTTGTGAAAATGCAGGTTCAATTCGAACAGGGGCAAGGTCCTCCCGCCCTTGATCATGCGGTTCAACACATTCACTTAGAAACGGTCCAAGAACCTGGGCTTGATGCGCCAAGGCAGAACCTGTCCGTGTTGCTTAAGCGGGTCGATTATTCATCCACTGCCTGCATGTTGTCTGCGTTTCAACTTGCTTTGAGTCGCATGGATCCCGACATCGTGCTAACTTCCGGTGGTGACCAACGATGGTTTCCATGGCTGGTTGAGCAAGCCCGAGTTCATGGAATTTGCATTGCTTTGGGCCGAAGTTCTGTTCCTCTCCATCAGTCCACCAGCCAAAAGACGATTCATTCGTACGGGCAGACCCGCCATCGCCACGGAGCGTTCTTTCTCGAAGGCCGCCTTCATCTTGATGTGAAGAACAGTTTCATCGTCAACGAGGGTGGTCTTGCCGGACTTTTTGAGCTCGCACAGCACTCTCGGCAATCCGCCCAAATCATTTCTCGCCTGTCGCCCGGTTCGGTCATCAGTGCCATCCAAATGCGCGTCGCCATGGACGATGGAGTCCTTGTTCCCTGGAAAAAAAACCGTCCAGAGGATACGAAATCAGCGCTTGACCTCCTCCATGCAGACCGTGGTGGGTTGTACTTGGACAGCCGTCCTGGGGTTCATGCATCGGTCATTGAACTCGATTTTGCGAGTCTCTTCCCGAGCATCATCGCCACCAGGAACATCTCGCCTGAAACCCTGAATTGCTCGTGTTGTCAATCGCCTTCAGCGAATTCAGACGGAGCCATTGTACCCCTTCATCCGGAACAAGCTGCGCAGGAATTTCAAGAGCGAAGGGTGCGCTCTCGGTTCGGTCATGGCCTTTTCCCAATCACTCACAAAAAGGCGCTGAACGTGCCTGGATTGAACATGCATACCTGTGGCCGAATACACGGTTTCCTCGGACGTGTAGTCGCCCCGCTCATCGAACGTCGAAGGGTTCTGAAGGGATTGCGTGAGCAGAAAGGCGATGCGTATGACCTGCGCCAAAATGCGTTGAAGTGGTTGTTGGTGACCTGCTTCGGTTATACCGGTTATCGCAATGCACGTTTTGGGCGTATTGAGGCTCATGAAGCCATCTGTGCATGGTCCCGTGACCTCCTTTTGACCACGATAGAGGCAGCCCAAGATGATGGATGGGATGTGCTGCATGCTATTGTTGACTGTGTCTGGCTTTCCGACATACAAGGGCGTTCTGCTCAACAGCAACGCTCGGATGCTGAGGCTTTTGCTCAGCGCCTTTCGTCCCGTGTGGGGATCCCTCTTGAGTTTGAAGCGCATTATGATTTCATTGCATTTCTCCCGAGTCGTACTCATGGCTCGGGTTCATTGACCAAGTACTGGGCTTACGACGGTGAATCGTTCAAAGTTCGAGGCATCGAATTGCGTCAACACTCCACGCCGCAGTGGGTCCGAAACCTGCAACAACATGGTTTGGAATTGCTCGCTGAAGGGGAACGTGTCGATGGCGTTCCTTCCTATGAGGTGCAGCGTTCAGTTTGGCGGCATTACCGCACAGAACTGCGACGTTTGAGCGCTAGCCAAATTCCTCTGGACCAACTGATCATTGCCCGAAGAACCAGCCGAGGAGTGGAAGATTACCGCGTGAAGAATTTGACGTACGCCGCCCTTCTCCGTGCCCATGAACGTGGTTTTGAGGTGCCTCCTGGAGGAAAGGTGCGCTACGTTGTATTGAACCGTTCATCGGAGCACTTGTTGGAACGCGTGATGTTGGCTGAAGAAGTGGAGGGCTACACTGGTTCCGGGGCAGGTTGTGTGAGCCATTATGGTGAACTTGCCGAGCGTGCAATCTGGGCTCTCCTCGCTCCCTTTGGATGGACTACGGACCAGTTGCGTGATGACGGGAGTCAACCGACCCTCCTGTCGTTCATGGGCGGTGATGGTGGAGCGGCAGGATATCCATCGGCGGAAGGTGATTTTGAGGGATGACCTGTGGTGGAGGAAACTGAAAACGGGTCTGTGGGTCGGTATGGAATGGCGACCATTGACCCGAAATCCCGGTTCGACGATGCCTTAGATGCAGCCTTCGGTCCCGTCTCCGCCCCTGCCATCTCCCCTCAAGGTGGTTCTGTGCATGCCGTTGAATGTACTGAATATGACGTATGTGCGTGTGTGGATCATCCACCCTTCCCGTGATGGCCACAACGGCTGTTTGTCTTCGATGAACGAGTTCTCGCAGGATGTGCATGTGTCGCCTTAGCAGGATGCGCGACTCCAACGGCGAGATGGCATCGTCATTGTGCATGGCCAGCAATCCGTCGACCACAACCATGGGCGAACGCGTGATGGCGAGTTCATCGGGCAGACGCTCGAGTTGCCGGTCGAACTGGTGCAGCGTAAAACCACGACTTAGGTATAATCGAGCGAGGCAGGCTTCAACATCCGCTTCTAAAAATTCGAGAAGAGGAATGAATCGCGCGGGGTCAATTCGGCAAGCTCCGTCAACCCAATGCACAACCTCGCCACGAGCGAGAGCACACGCCACCCAATGCTCGCTGACGGCCCGCATGCTCTTACCCGAACGCCCAGGTCCGCACAGATGGTAGATCTGGCCTTGTATGGGTTGAACATGTGTTGGGTCAATACCTTGGCGACGTTGCGTGAGGGCGAAGCCTTTGCTGGGTTCCGGTGTGTTGCGTTCCATGTGAATCATTGACGGCCGTTTTGGAGGGTCGTCTATCCTTGCGAAGACCCCTCAAGTTGAACTGAACAAACATCAAGTTCAAACACCGATGGCGTCGTTGTTGGTATGTGGTCGAGGAGGTCAACAGCGTTGAGGCGCTCGGGCCTCGTATTCTGATCCATTGCGACCTCGATGCCTTCTATGCCGCGGTTGAAACCATTCACCACGGATTCGATGAATCCATTCCTCTCATCATCGGTTCCGACCCTAAACAAGGCCGTGGGCGAGGCATTGTTTCCACCTGCAATTACGCAGCTCGCCAATTCGGTATTCGCTCAGCCATGCCCGTTTCCGAGGCATGGAGGCGGTGTCCAGCATCACCTTTTGGACCGGGGGTCTACATTCGCGGAACCCGTAGCCTCTACAGCCGGGCCAGTCGGAAGGTGATGGATTGTCTCCGTGAACCGGCCGTTTTGTTTGAAAAGGCCAGCATTGACGAAGCCTATCTTGATGTGACGGAAACGGTTGAAGGGGATTGGGACGCTGCGCTGGCTTTGGCTGGTCAACTCCAAAAGGCGATCAAAGAAGTGGTCAACCTCACCGCTTCTTTTGGCATCGGTCCAACACGGATTGTGGCCAAGATGTCAAGCGAAATCAACAAGCCGAACGGAATATTTCGTGTGATGCCGGATGAAGTGTCTGTTTTCTTTGAAGGGCGCTCACTGCGCGACATACCCGGCATCGGTCCAAAGCGGGCCACACAACTGGCCGAGTGGGGATATACCACAGCTGATGAACTCCATGAATTGGGGGAACTCTCGTTGTCTCGACTCACTGGGGAACGGTTTGCTGAGTGGTTTATGCGGGTGGTTGAAGGAGAGAGCAGTGCCGTTGTCAGTCCCCTGCGAAGCCGCAAGTCCGTCGGAAAAGAGCATACCTTTGAGCGAGATCTTGACAACCATGCTGTGGTGCTTGAGCGGCTTGAACAACTGGTCCAGTTGGTGATGGAGCGAGCCAAACATCTGGGGGTTTCGGGACGGCTGGCTGAAGTAAAGATTCGATACACCGGTTTTGAAACACACACTTCAGGACGTAGCATACCGGTTGCGATGGACGATGAGGCCGTGTTTAAACGGCTTGCTCAAGGGTTATTTGCAACGAATATACGTCCCGACAGCCGAGTTCGTCTCGTCGGGTTCAGGCTTGGTCAATTGGAAATACCTGAGTCTCGCCAAACTACGTTGTTTGAAGAGGAATAAGTTCACTCTAACTGATGCATTCGAGTCAGTGTTGCTTTGAACTCGTTCAACTCATCAGGAACCGACACATCAACGATGGGCTGATTAAGCGAAATACCTGCTTCTTTCTTTTTGGCCCAGGTGGTTCCGTTGAATTCCTGCAAAGCGTGGGAGAGGCCACAAAGCCGCATTCCTTCTTCAGTAGCAAACGCTACATCGGTGAGGGGGGCTGAGGGGAAGGCGTCAACATCAACGGATGAAAGGCCGTATACGGTACTGGAGATATGATGCGTGAAGAATGGACAAACTGGGCTAAAGGCAGCCATGAAATCACGCACGATGCGGTGGAGGGTCCAAGCGGCAGCCGCGTCATCATCGTAGAGTCTTGACTTGACCATTTCGAGGTAGTGGCTCGGAAGAAGGCCTGTTCCAAACGTCTTGAGCGCCTGCGTTGCACTGTAGATGTCAAGGTTTGACCATGCCTCTTTCACGGTGTGCATGGTGTTTTGGAATTCTGCCAGAATCCATCGATCTTCGGGAGCAAGGGCCGAGGGGGAGGTGTCAAGGTTTTCTGGGACATCAAATTGTGAGGCAAACCGAGCAACGTTGAACAGTTTTGTGAGCACACCGAAATATTTCTTTTCAATCTCTTCAGGGTTGATGTGGAAATCATCTCCAACTTGGGCCTCGCATGCTTTCCAAAGCCTGAAACATTCGCTTCCGATTTTATTGGCTCGAAGTTTGACCGTTTTGTCGGGTCCTTTGATCTGCCATGCGCCACTCCGACCATCAAATCCACATTCAAGAACGGAATCTGCATCAATTCCATTGCCGAGGGATTTGCTCATTTTACGGCCCCAAGGGTCCATGCCGAGGCCATCAATCCAGACATGCTGGAAACCGGGTTGGTCAAGCACAAGGGTGGATTTGAGCAGCGTGTAATACAACCATGTGCGAACAATCTCCTTGCCTTGAGGGCGGAGGGCGGTTGGGAAAGCTTTCTTGAACACATCAGGGTGATTGAGGTAGCCGCTCACGAAGAGGTTAGAGTTGGATGAATCCATCCATGTGTCGAAGACTTTCTCCTCACCCTTGACTGCACCAAGCCCGCTCAACATTTCAGCGTAGTCGCCGAGGTCTTCCCGGCTTTGACGGTCAAGCACGCGGCTTCCAGATGGTGGCATATCTTTCCAAGGTTGGACATAGGTTCCAGATGGCGGGACGATGATCTTTGTTTCATCTTCGCTGTACCAGATGGGAATCTCGGTGTGGTACCATCGGCGTCGGCTAATGGGCCAGTCAATGCTGATGTTGTCCATCCAATCGAGCAAGAATTGCCGGTTGCGAACAGGGTGGAAGGTGATGGATTCGATGTGTT
>CEVS01010394.1_pt1 | contig 12422 bp, 8 predicted proteins | sample 361571 | NCBI WGS metagenome assembly CEVS01 (sample SAMEA2623850, study PRJEB7988) | marine metagenome | isolation source: saline water (ENVO:00002010), including | reverse complement strand
GCAGAACAACGTGCATTAGAACAAGAAGAAGCTCGTAAAAAGGCTGAGGAAGAAGCTCGTATCCAAGAAGAGGCCCGAATTGCTGCTGAGGAAGAAGCAAAGCTAAGGGCGGAAGAAGAAGCCAGGCTGAATGAAGAAGCAAGGATCAAGGCTGAAGAAGAGGCTAGAATCGCTGCTGAGGAAGAAGCAAGGCTCAAGGCTGAAGAAGTTGCAAGGATGAATGAAGAAGCTAGGCTCAAGGCTGAAGAGGAGGCTAAATTGAAGGCTGAACTCGAAGCTAGGTTAAAGGCTGAACAGGAAGCAAATGCCAAACTAGCTAATGAGGCTCATTTAAAAATGGTCGAAGAAGCAATAAAGATATCAGAAGAGGAACGATTATCTGAAGAGGCTAAAATCAATTCTGAACTTGAAGAAGCTAAGAGATTAGCCGATGAAAAAGAAAGATTAGAACAAGAAGAAGAGGCAAAAAGATTAGCGGAAGAAAATGCAAGAATCACTGCGGAATTGGAATCTAAGCGATTAGCTGAAGAAAATGCTAGAATTGCTGAAGAGCAAAGATTGGCAGAGGAGGCAGCCGAAGAAGCTGCAAATATCAAAGAAATTCCGGATTTGCCACCAGTGGATGAGTAATTACATTCCGAATGATGATGGGTCGACATCCATTTCACCCTCTTTCATCATCTTTCGCATCTGTTTGTTCAACTTACGATTGCCACCCATTCCCTTCATCATCTTTCTTGAACGATTCCATTGCCCAATAAGTTCACGAACATCTTTTTCTCGGACTCCCGAACCTCTAGCGATACGTTTTATTCTATCGGCCTTGATTTTTGCAGGTTCATTTTTTTCCCATCCAGTCATGCTATCCATGATTGTCCGATAACGATCTAGGTTTCCTTGCATTGCCTGTTTTTGTGATTTTGACATACCACCCAAACCTCCTAACATATTTCCGGGTAAGAATGACATAAGTTTGTCAATTGTTCCGACCTTGGACATCATCTCCATTTGTTTGTACATGTCATTTAGTGTGAATCGTCCACTCATCATTCTTTGAGTTAGCCTCATTGCCTCTTCTTCATCTAAATCTTCGGGTGCTAAATCAATCAAACCTTGAATATCACCCATTCCTAAAAGTCTCGAAATAAATCTATCTGATTCAAATTTCTCTAAGTCAGATACTTTTTCACCCACACCAATGTGAACAATGGGCGCACCAGTAGCAGCAACTGCAGACAAAGCACCGCCACCTCTAGCAGTACCGTCGAGTTTGGTTACTACAATCCCTGTGACTCCTGCCAAACTATGGAATGAAGCAGCGACTGGACCTGCAGCCTGTCCAACCTGAGCATCTATCACCAGCCATCTTTCAGTTGCTCTGGTCAGAGAAGAAATATTTTCTAGTTCTTCAACAAGTTCTTCATCTAATTGATGGCGCCCTGCAGTATCGACTATCACCATATCAGCGGATGCACATTTCTGTAATCCGTTTCTAACAATAGATGCAGCATCCTTATTTTCAGGTTCACCATAAACAATTACTGAACTGTCTTCTAGTAATTGAGATAATTGTGCATACGCCCCAGGACGATGAACGTCGGCTTCAATTACGGCGACCCTTAACCCATGTTTTTTTCTGTACCATTCAGCTAATTTTGCTGTAGTAGTGGTTTTTCCTTGGCCATATAATCCAACTAGAAGTAATGTAGAACCACGAGGTTGAAATTCGTGAGAAGGACCTAATATTCTAACTAATTCAGTGTACAGTATATTCATCGCATGAGTTTGTAATGTCAAACCCGGTCTAGGCTCTTCCTCTTTGAGGCGATTTTCTAATCTTTCAACGATTTCCTTGGTTTGTCTAACGTTAAAATCAGCCTCTTGCAGAGCCCTTCGAAGACTGCGGGTCATATCCCTCAGTTCTTCTTCGTCCAACTTGCGGCGATTCTTAAGAAAGCCTAAAGAACGGAAAATTCCCCTAGATAGACCTTCTAGTGCCATGTTGGTCCGTAACGGTTTTACTCTTTGAACCCATTCCTAAAATTTAGGTTAAGGGTACATCAAGTCTAAGAATATCTCCTTCAAGTTTAGCATCAACCTGACTGGCCTTAACCGGTACAGAAGTTTTGATTTCTCGTTCTCTTCCATTGAGACCGATGAACAAAACTCCTTCACTACTACGTAGAGATAATTCTTCGCGTTTTATTCCGGGGAAGTGAAGAAAGATTCGTTCCACTTCATCGTTAGATTCTATAACCATTCCACGATGAATTTCATGAACTAATAATTCACCAACTCTGTGTGGGCCAAGTGATTGCTCAATCTCCACAGCATCACCGTATAATTTTTTACCAACAATTCTTAAATTTTCAATTCCAACAACTTCCTGCTCCATTAATTCCAAATTGGAAACTTGGACATCTGTAAGTTGTTCAGTTAGTTCAGAAATACGAGATAATTCAGAATCTCTTCGGTTCTTCAAAAAAGGATGATCAAATTCAGGAGTAAGTCTGTTAACTAGGCAATTATGAACTGGGAGATTAAATTCCTTCAATGAGTTATGAGCTCTTAATGTTTCATTGACCCCCATTCTTTCAGGGATAGTAACCAGAGTAAATGATGTTAACAATTCATCGCTTAAAACTCTTCTAACATGTAAAACACGGCGCCTAAATCTTTCTAATTCTTCTTTCATTTCATTGCTTTCTTTACTACCAAAAAGCATAGATCTAATGCCTCCAGATATTCGCATCATCCTAATTAAACGACCAGACCATGCTTCAATAATTTCTGGTAATGAAAGGAATCTCAGTGTATGACCTGTAGGAGCTGTATCAAAAACAATGACATCCCAATTAGGATCTTCGACATGACGTAATAATTCATCAAATGCAAGCGCTTCATCAAGCCCTGGTAGAATCATTTCAGATGTTTGAATCTCAGATTTCATTTCTTCAATTTCTTCCTTGGCATTAGAATCAAGCATCATACTCAATCCACCTAGACCTCCTAAGCCACCCTTGGAATTCATACCATCAACCATTTTTCCTAGTTTAGGTAATAATGAGGAAAGTTTAGATTCGGGATCCATCTCTAAACCAAATAATCCATCAACACCCTCAATAGGAGTTGGTTCTGTACCAATCTCGACTCCTAGAGAATCTGATGTAGAATGTGCAGGGTCACTGGATACCAATAATACTCTAAGTCCCGAGTCGGCAAGCCATACTGCAGTAGCAGCAGAGGTTGTTGTCTTACCCACACCGCCTTTACCACCGAACAAAAGTAGTCTTGCCATAGCATGGCGTATAGTCGAAGGTCTTTGAAACCAACGCAAATTAAAATTTCATGCATTGACTTGATGAAGTAAAACTCATGCGCATTAACATGGCTTCTACTTTCTTATTGTTCCAATTGGCAAGTATTGCCGCATTAATTGGAATGACATTAGGCTGGAGAGGTGTAATGACTAGGTATTCTGGTTTTTATGACCTACCTACCGCTTGGAGTAATGTTTTTTGGGGCATATTACTAGGTGCAGTTTATGGAAGATTGTATCATGATGCAATTATAACTCCTTATCTTTCTATGTTTTTAGACGATAGTCAAGAACTTGTTAATCCTCTAAATATAATCATATTAGGAGTTCTTGCTTCTGTTGCTGTCCATCTACTTCTTAGAAGAAATCGAGTTAGAAAGGGTAGCTCTCAAACTACTAGTGGTTGGGCTTTAGGACTCGCTGTTGGTGGTATGATTTCTATGATTATGATTTACAAAACACTAGAAGTCAGAGAGATTTTCTCTTTCAATGAAATCGAATTAATTATCACGATTGCTGGAATAGCAATATTCAGTCCGAGATGTGAAGCGCTGATTAGTAGTTATCATGGACACTTGATGCTAAGAGGTAAAAGATGGGGGGCTGTATTGCGTTCTTCGTTTTGGAGATGCGGATACATGGTCATGTTTCCCTTCGCTATGATCAATCCCTTAGCATGGATATTCATTATTCCTGTAACCCTCATATTTACTAGAAACTCAAATAATTGGATATGGGAATCAATTCCGAGCGAAGGAAAAAAGCGGCTTAGAAAAATTTGGGCGAGACAGGCAAGAATGGAAAAAGAAAATGCTAATTTGCCTAAAAATAGTATAAAGCATGATGACTCATCTGAGTAAGTAATCGATTACTTAGGTGCAATATCTCACTTTTGAAAAATTTTCAATGACATCACAAATAAACTATTTGTTGGATTACCGCAGGTAATCGTTATACAATGCCGACCTAGACGGTGTAATATGGGCAACTGCCCTTATTGCCGAAGTGTCACTCTCCCGGGTGATACAATTTGCTATTCCTGTGGGAGGGTGTTAGCCAACATTAGTTCACCTAATTTTGCTGCTGAGCAACAATTCAACCGAGGTACTATGGAAACCACTTACCTCAAGACTAAGCGTCCTACTAAATCAGGTGTTGTCCTAACTCAAACCGGTAAGAGAAGAAATTTACTAAAAAGAAGAAAGAACCGTTTTCGTAGTGTAGTGATGCTTGCCCTAGTGGCTTTTATCATGCTATCACCACAAGCTAGAGAGCATGTTTTCAAACAATATGCTGGAATAAGCGAATATATTCAACTTGCAGCTGCGCCATACCATCTTTATCCAATAGAAACGTCATATACATTAGACAAAACCTTGGATTTCTTTAACGATGGTGGAAATAGTTATGCAAATGAAAATTTAGCGATCCCAAGAAATATCACTTCATTACATCTACAAAATACAGGATTTGAATATACTGACGGAGTTACACCAGCACAAGTTCCTTCAAGTATTCAGGTGATAAATTCGATGCGTTTGATAGTAAATGACGATGCTCCAATTCAAATTCCTCTTGATGGTTTGCCATCTAAATCATTCGATGAAAGATTGATTACAAGTGCAGGACATGCAATATGGTGGCCTGAAGTTGGACCAAATGTTGATCAAGACTGTCAAATTGACAACTGTGTCAAATTTAATCTTAGTTTGGGACCTGGTGAATCTGCTAAACTTGTTTTCTCTGTAAGTCTAACTAGCACAGCTTATACATGGTGGTCATCATCGTCTCGCGTCGATAGTCAGATTGATGGGATAAACAATGGAATTGATATCGATAGTAGTGGTACTTTTGAAGATATTTCTGAAAGAGGGGGAGGTTCTAAATTGATACAGTTTGGTGCAAAACAATGGTATAATCGTGGTTCAATGATTGGCCAAGATGGCCCTTACCAAGATTATGCTATAGATGCAGTACAATTTGATATTGTTCAAGAAACCGTAGATACAATTGCTGCGGATATGCCAAATGGACGATCAGATAATGCGTATGCATTTGCCAGAGCTACATTTGATTATTTACATAAAAATGTCGCGTATGACAAAGAAGCACCCATAGTTGCTAGAAGTGGTCCGGCGTGCCTAGCAGCTTCAATAGGTGATTGTGACGAACAAACCAATGCCTTCTTCTCCATACTTAGAGCAAAAGGTATTCCTGGTTGGTATGTATTTGGAGCTTTAACAGATTCTACTTTTGAATCTTGGGAAGGTCATGCTTGGGGTTACATTCTGTTACCTATGAGTGAAAGTTGGTGTAATGAAAGAAATATCGAACTTGATACTTGTTATGTTGAAGGTTCAGTCGATGTTGTAAATAATAAGTGGCTCCTTCATACTCCTACTGCATATATTGACTGGATTGAAGAGTCGGATCCATCCAGTTCACTAGTCAAGTCTTATTACAAACCTGGTAAGAGATGTTGTGATGTCGATAGAGATCGAAGTTTCAGCACAGCAGAGATTACTAGTATTGGCAATACATTCCAGGTAAAGAAATTAGCCGAGAATTTGTGGTGATAAAATGCGAATTATTATTGGAGGGGCTGGCCGAGTGGGTACTGAACTTGCACGTGCTTTACGAGCTGAAGAAATGGATGTAGTTCTAGTAGACAATGACTCTAGGGCTGTTAAAAATGCTCAAAATTTAGATGTATTAGTAATCCATGGTGACTTAACGACCAGAGAAAAATTGAATGAGGCTGGTATTGGGGAAGCTGAAGTTTTTGTTGCTGCAACCAATTCTGATGAGAGGAATTTGATTGCGTGTGCTTTAGCTGAACATGCACATTATGAATTTGGAGGCGAAAAGGCCAAACCTTTACTATCACTTTGTCGAGTAAGGGGTATGAATTTTATTCAAGAACAAAAGCAAGGCCATTTGACAAAATGGGCTAAAGTAAATCATGCTATTAATCCACTCGAAAGCGCAATTAGAAGACTTCATACAGGCCTTCGATCTTCATCTATCGAAGAAGTAATTCCATTTGGCCATGATGCTTACATCATAGAATTGGATGTTACAAAAAATGCTGAAAACTTGGTTTTCAAAACCCTCAGTGAAGCTAGTAAATCCATTGATGGGGGAATTCCACTTATCGTTGGTGTAAAAAGAGACGGAGAGCGTAGTATTGTACCTGACGGAGATTTTATGTTGATGCCAAATGATGTTATTGCTGTAGCAACTACTGGTTTGAGCAGCTTTAACCGAATTCTGAATATTTTTGGTCATGAAGTTACCGATTTCCCGATCAATCCTAAGGTTGCTATAATTGGAGCTAATCAAATTGGCAGACTAATCGCTGAAAATTGGCTCCATAACGGAGCTAGTGTTACCGTAATCGAAAGAGATTTACAAGTTGCAAATAACCTAGCTGGTTCCTCTATTGGTTCTCATCCAAGCCTAGAGATTATTCATGGAGATCATCTTGATAGAGAAATTTTGACTGAAGTTGGAATTCCAAATAATCATATAGCCATTGCAGCCCTTGAATCCGACCATGATAGTATTGCTGCCGCTTTACTAGCGAGCGATATGGGTGTCCAAAGAACAGGACTGCTTCTTTATGATGCAGATTTAGTAAAGGTCACACAACGTATGGGGATTACTTTTGCTGTAGATAGAAAAAGAGTTGCTGTTGATAATATTCTTGCGCATATCCACTCTAAAGCAGCAGGTGCATACGCCGTCCTTTCCAATGTCCCAAACATTGTGGGTATAAGTATGCGCATTGATGATTCACATAAATTTGCCAATAAGCGGATAGCTGATTCGGGATTCCCAGAGTGGATGAGGATAGCATTTATTCAACGAGAATCTGCTGAAGGTTATTGGGAAACTCTTAGGCCTTCACCAGATAAGACGATTTTATCTAATGATCGCCTAATTATTTTTTGTAGCCCTGACCGTATTTCGGATTTAGAGCGTAAATTTAAGGTGTGAATATGCGAAAAGATGTACTGTTCTTAATATTGGGGTGGACGCTAATTGCTCTTACTATCCCTCTCTTCATTTGTGGTTTGGCTACTGCATGGCTCGATAGTATCGAGATAGCCCTGTATTCATTTGCTTTACCTTGTATTATTTCACCTGTTCTCGGATTGATTCTATTGAGCATTACAAGGACAAATACAAGTGAGAGACTTAGAGATAAGGAAGCTTTCGCTGCTGTAGCCCTTGTGTGGCCTTTAGCAGTTTTTATAGGAGCATTACCTTATTGGTTTGGTGGCGTTTTTAATGGACCTTTTACTGATAACGTTCAAATTATCGACATTGCAAGAGGTGCAGTCAATTCATGGTTTGAATCAATGTCTGGTTTTACTACTACAGGAGCTACTGTGATTTCGCCAGCTATGAGTCCAAATTGTATTCCTGGCAGTACTATAGATTGTATAAATGCACAACCGAAGGGTCTTCTAATTTGGAGATCGCTAACCCAATGGCTAGGTGGAATGGGTATCATTATGCTAGGCATGATGATTTTATCACGAATAATTGGCGGCGGTATGGCACTTGCTAGAGCAGAACTTACTGGACCTTCTCTATCTAAATTGAAGCCTAAATTACAGCAAACAGCAATAGCTCTTTGGGGGCTTTATATTGCATTGACATTGATTGAAATGCTACTGCTGAAATTTATTGGTGGAATGACATTATTTGATTCAGTAAATCATGCGCTAACAACTGTTGCATCTGGTGGTTTTTCAACACATGATGATAGTATTGGATATTTTGATTCAGTTAAAATTGAGAGCATCATTATTATTTTCATGTTTTTAGCCGGTGTTAATTTCACTTTGATCTGGTTGATTTGTATGAAAGAATTCAAGCAAGCATATGCTGATGAAGAGTTCAAGAGTTATCTTGCATACCTTGGAGTGGCAATTGGAGCAATGGTTATAGCTCTAATTTCAACAGATATGGCTCTTGGAAATAGTTTTAGATACAGTATTTTTAATGTTATATCAATAGGTACATCTACCGGATATGCATCTACAGATTACATTGTTTGGCCGATGGTGACAAAGATAATTTTCCTAATTCTCATGATTGTTGGAGCATCTGCAGGCTCTACAAGTGGCGGGCTAAAACTTCTAAGGATTAATCTAGCATTCAAGGTAGCAATGAGAGAATTGGTTAGAATTGCACAACCAAGACGAATTCAACGTATTAGAATGAACGGAGAAGTAGTCGAAAGACAACAAATTGGACTAATTGTTGGAATGTTATTTGTCTGGATTGGATTATTTGCAATTTCATGTATATTGCTTGCAATGTTTATGGAAAATGATTCATTTGAAAGTATAATTTCTGTGGTAGCCTCAAGTCTAGGTAATACAGGTCCTGCACTTGGAGACTATGGTCCTAGTCAAACTTGGGCTGGTATGAATTCAATAACATTACTAATTACTTCTATTTTAATGTGGTTTGGAAGACTTGAACTATTAACTGCGGTTATTTTATTACATCCGAGTACTTGGTCAAAAGAGGAAAAAGAGCAGACTGATAGGAATGCAATCGCACTATTTCGAAGACTTATTCCTAAAGATAAAGATTCAAAAAAATCTTAGAATAAAGTCATTTGACCTGATGATTTATTTTCATCGTTATCATCATTTGATGAAGTAACTTCATCCTCGATTATTTCATCGAAACTTTCATCATCGACAAAATCTATCATTTCCACTTTTTTATCATTATATTCTGAAATTAAATCTTTTGTTGAACGCCTACTAAGAGGAAGTCCTGCTAATGTAGCATGTTCTTCTCCAGATAAGTTCAAATTAAAGGAAATAGAGAAATCATTTGGATCACCCACTACTGAATTGGGAGAAAGAAGAGAGGTTAATATTGGAAGCATCTCATCCCTGACCGTAGATTTACTAATTCCCGAACTTGAGGCTAATTGTTCAACTATTGATGGCCTCATGTTTCTTACATTACGACGGAGAAAATTAGGGTAAGATGGAAAGATTCTTTCGGTAAATTTGGATTTATTTACTACTGAAGCAGCCAAACCAGATAACTGTCCACTCCAATACCAAGATCTATGAGCTGTATTATCATATTGTGCTGAAAGCATCTTTGACGATTTGCTCAATGCTTGATTTCCTCTCCTAACTACTGATTTATCAGAAATAAGTGAAGGATTATTCCAATGAATCCAATTCAAAAGTTCACTCGGAGACTTATCTATAGAACGACCAGCTACAACTGCTTCTTGAGCAGTACTACTACGATATAATTTATCTAATCCTGGAAATACTTCTAAAGAAATATCCCTAACACTCGATTCTAAAAATGATTTAATTGATTCAACTGTTAACTTATCTTCTAATGTAGCTGATATTACTTGTAAATCTCTTACTAAAGCCCTAAGGTCTCCTGGGTTTCTAGAAACCAACTCCTCAATTGCTTGAGCATCAAACTCAATTTCTTCAGATTTAAGAACTCGACGAGCAATTCTCCTAATTGCATCATCACTGGCCCTTTCAAAGTTTAAAGTGATAATGTGTTTTTGGAATCTATCTCTTGTGGAGCGCCAATTTGAACCCTTGCCCCATAATCCCATTATTTCATTACAAGCAAGTATGACTGGTTGCTTGGTCTCATCAAGTAATCTCAACAACTCTGCTTTACCTCCAGAATCTCCTTTGAAGGTAATTGGATTCCCTGCTACTTCTTCACCCATAAGCGCTTTCGCAAGTTTATCTTGATTTACTTTTTTTAATCCGCCTGAAAGATGATCTACTTCATCCAATAAAATAAGTGTACGTTGTTTCTTATCATTTGGATTGTGGAATAAGGAACGATGAGTAGCACCTTGAGTTGCTGCCTTACGAATTGCAGCAGCATTTCTTGCGTCTGAAGCATTTAATTCAATAACACTCCAATTCATATCCTGTGCAATTGCACGAGCTACAGTAGTCTTTCCAACGCCAGGAGGTCCTACAAGTAAGAGTGCTTTTTTTCTAGGCATGCCATCTTGCCACTCTGATAACCAATCTCTAATCTTGCGACGTTGAGATTCATTGCCTTCTAAATGGCTTTCAGAAATTGGACGATACCTCTCGGTCCAATCGCTAACTTTTGCCATAGATTTCCTAATATGCGAAGGTTCTTGAACATTAACTATGTATCGAAGTCAAGAATTGATTTAGGATATAATTCACAGTGAGTCGATTGATACTCTTTTCTGTTGCCCTGTATCTCTATCCCTAAGCGTAACTGTGTTATCTTCTAATGACTGATGATCTACAGTGATACAAAATGGAACTCCTATTTCATCCGCCCTAGCATATCTTCGACCAATTGAACCACTAGAATCATACATGGAAATTATTCCAAGTTTCGAACACAAATTAGTATTTATTGATTTAGCAATTTCGCCCATTCCATCTTTCTCAAATAAAGGGAATACACAATAATCAACTGGAGCAATGGATTGATTTAATCTCAAAACAGTGTATAAATCGTCTCCTTTAGAAACCTCGTCATAAGCATGGTCTAAAATATGCCAAATTATTCTGTCAATTCCGAAAGCAGGTTCAACAACATGAGGAATAAACCATTCACCTGTAACAACTTCTGTTCTTTGATTTCTCTTGATATGCTGCGGTTCCACTGTCACAGATTCACCTGAGTCTAATTGTATATGGCAGGGAAATTCAGTATCAATCGATAAATTTTCAACCGCTGATTTTACTGCTCCTGCTAGAGATCTAAATGCTGGCCCTGCTACAGAACCATCAATTGTCCAATGATCTATATCGATGTTCCTTGGCTCGCTAAATTCTCGCCTTGCCCTGAGTGTCTTTCCGGTATACTTTTCATGGGCTTCAAGATCATAACAACCTCGATGTGCTATTCCAACACATTCAACCCAGCCATATGAACCATGAATCTCGACATCCCAGCAATCCATAGCATAGTGAGCCATCTCATCAGATTCATGCTGTCTAAATCTTAATTTATCGGGATTTATCCCTACTTTGATTAAAAAATCATAGGTTAACCCCATAAAGAATCCAACAGTTGAATCTCTAATTATACCATTATTTACTGCCTTTTCTAGTGAAATCGAAATTTCTTTACCATCTTCAGGTATTAATTTGAACAGAGAAATATTCCATTTGGAAAAATCATGATTCGAATCTTCTTCAGGATCAATAAAATACTCTAACTCCGCCATATTAAATTCCCGTAGACGAATCATTCCTTGTCGAGGAGATATTTCATTTCTGTATCCTTTACCAACCTGAATCGCTCCGAATGGCAATCTTTCTCTGTTATGTCGATAAAGTGTTTGAAATGATGTAAACATTCCTTGTGCTGTTTCAGGACGTAAAAATCCCTGTCTACCGGACTTCCCAGCACCAATTGTTGTATTAAACATCAAATTTTGAGCCGTGATATCACTCCAATCACTGGAGTCACATGACGGGCATTTAGGATTATACTTGGAAAATAATTCCTGCAAATCAGATTTTGATAACGCGTCTGGGTTGGAGTGAAAATCTTCCAACAATGTATCTGCTCTACTTGCCTCTCCACATGCGATACAATCAACCATGAAATCTGAAAATTCACCTACATGCCCACTTGCTTCAAGCACTTCAAAAGGGGTGACTGTAGGACATGATATCTCAGTAATATTACCCATTGAAGTCCAGTGGTCAATCCAATTTTGGTTAACTCTATTGCGTAATCTACCACCGACCGGACCAAAATCATACAATCCTTTTGAACCACCATGTATTTCGAAGGCCGGTAAAATAATTCCTCGCCTTTTCAACATCCCAGATAATCTTTCCAAACGATTACTATCAGGGATTGACATTGGACCGCCTGTAATGTCCTAGAGTTCTTTGCCTTTGAAATTGACCGTCAATATTGAGCTTTATGTGCTAATACGCATGGTTAATAACATCTCAGAATTGGCGAATTTAACGGGGTTGTAAATGATGAGTGAATATGATTATGATGTTGTAATCATAGGTGGCGGTCCGGCAGGAAGTACTGTGGCTAGGTATGCTGCTGAATCAGG
>CEVS01039322.1_pt1 | contig 12455 bp, 11 predicted proteins | sample 361571 | NCBI WGS metagenome assembly CEVS01 (sample SAMEA2623850, study PRJEB7988) | marine metagenome | isolation source: saline water (ENVO:00002010), including | reverse complement strand
CAATCGACAGTCTTGACCACCACTTCGGGCGGCATGGTTGATTCATTGCATTTGCTTGAACAGCGGCTCGATGGCAACCCCAACGGCCTGCCAACGCTGAACCGCCTCCGGATCAGCAACTTCGTGGAGGTCGGCACCTTCGATCAAGACGTCCCCTTCACACCCCATGGCCAGCACGAAGGCCGTCATTTGCATGCGGTGGTCGCCGTAAGTCTCGACCAGCCCTGCCGGGGAACGGAGCTGTTGCCCACCCGGAACGACAAGACGTCCATCGGTGAAGGAAGCATCGAGACCGAATTGTTTCAACAACGCCACGGTACCGAGGGTCCGGTCAGTTTCTTTGTAGGCAGCATGCTGGGCCCCGATGATTTCTCCGCCTTTTGCAAGGGCAAGCAAGGCAGCAACCGGTGTGATCAAATCGTTTCCATGCCGAAGGTCAACGATGGCATGTTGGCCACCGGAAACATTGGCGATGGTGGAATCTTTTAGCTGCAAACCAAAGGAGGGAGCGAATTCGAACAACACTTCATGGCCCAATGCATCTCGTGCTTCCGGAACGTGTTCAACATCCACCAATGATTGGGACACCTTGGCAGCGAGGAAAGCAAAGGAAAGCATGGAAGCATCTGGAGGCAGGACGATGGAAGAACCGTCAATCCTCGGCGTCCAAGGATGGAGTTCGCCTTGGTGGATGGAGGATGAAGCACCGGTTTGTTCGCAAAGGGACTTGGTGAGTTCACTGTGCCGCAAAGAGACCCCAATGCCCTGGTTTTCGAGTGTGACAGAGGATGGAAGCGCTGCTGCAGCGAGGCAAAGCGCCGTTGTTGGTTGACTTGAAGTGGAGATGTCAAGGGTGAGCGAACCAGCGGGATTCCATGGACCCTCGATGCGAAGAGGGAGGTTCCCACCACCCTCGATGCGAGCGACCTTCACCCCAAGCTGTTCGAGGGCCCCGGCCATCACGTCGTGGTTCCGGGAACGCAATGAAGCATCCCCGTCAACGGTTATCGGGCCATTTAGCCGCGCACAGAGGGCCATTAAAATGCGGAGCGCTGTGCCTGAATTCCCAGCATCAAGAACGCTGGTGGGAAGTTTCAATCCGGCCACACCAACACCCTCCACGCACCAAGAAACGGTTCCTTGCGAGGGATTCACCGAAGAATCATCTCCGCTGAACAAGACCTCTCCGCGAGCGTTAAGGTCCGTGATACGAACTCCAAATTGACCCAAGCAACGGCGCATGGAAAGGATGTCCTGTCCGGCATGTGCAAGGTTGTGAATCACGACTTTTTGGTCGGATTGAGCGGCCAAAGCCAGCCAGCGAATGGCATGGCTCTTCGAAGGAGGGAGGCGCCATGGAATTCGCTCTATAGACGAAACTTTGTTCGCATCGACCAGCAATGCGGAGGAGCTTTCATCAGCGCCAACATGGGTGGACCAGCGTTCCAACCACGCCCTGTCCATGGCGTCTGGTCGGTTCACTAAGCCATGAACCCTTGTAATACAGGTTCAAGAACCGGTAGGCGGTCACCAAACCATGCGACTGGTGGACCGACGTGAGCGTCCACTGCACGACCTTCGCATATCCATCACTGACCGTTGCAACTTTCGTTGCACCTATTGCATGCCTCGTGAGCATTTTGGACCTGAACATGATTTTCTCAAACGCGATGCTTTACTCACCTATGAAGAGATCACAACGGTGGTACGGGCCCTGCTTCCTACCGGGCTTCGCAAAGTAAGGCTCACAGGTGGTGAACCCCTTTTGCGCAGGGACATCACCACCTTAATTTCCATGATTCGAGAGGTTGGCCCCGATTTGGATTTAGCATTGACGACCAATGGCGCCCTTCTCAAAAGGCATGCGGTTGAACTTCAAGAAGCAGGCCTGGACCGAGTGACGGTGAGCTTGGACGCGATGGACCAAACCGTGTTTCAAGCGATGGCCGATACAACCCAGCACACTCCAGATGACATCATGGAAGGCATCGACCATGCGTTGTCAGCAGGATTAGGAGTCAAGGTGAACACGGTGGTTCAAAAAAACATCAATGAGGAGCAAATCCCAAAATTGGCGGCTGCTTGTGTTGAGCGAAACATTCCGATTCGATTCATTGAGTACATGGATGTAGGAAACACCAACGCTTGGGTCTTTGACGAGGTCGTTTCTGGTGCCGAAATTCGCCAGAGGCTAGAAGAGCAATACGGAGTGCTCGTTCCTGAAAAACCCAAACATAAGGGAGAAGTTGCTCGGAGGTACACGACAAGTGATGGTGATGATTTCGGCTTCATCGAATCCGTGTCCAATCCGTTTTGTGGAGATTGTACTCGCGCCCGATTGTCAGCCCACGGTTCCTTGTACACCTGCCTGTTCTCATCCAAGGGCCATGACCTCAGAGCCATGCTACGAATGGGGGCAGAAGGTTCAGCGTTGTCGCTTGCTATTCGTAGCATTTGGGAGCGACGAGATGACCGTTATTCAATGGACAGAACAAGCACCGAGGAAAAACCAGCCAAGGTTGAGATGTCCTTTATCGGTGGGTGAAATCACGCCATAGCAGGCAATGAAACATCAACGATGAGGGCACTTGAGGTCTCATCGACAAGGCGGAAACGCCAGGTGCCATCGTTGGCTCCGATGGTCTCCGAATCAATGACGAAGTAATCGCCTTGGGTGACGGAATAGCCTGCATCCCGGTCGTGGAATGAAATGTTGGTACCAATCACGCCATAGACATCGGCATCCGAGACCTGGCCACGTATGGGGAGGTTTTCCGTGGTGTTGGCTGGAAGGAGGTCAAACTGCAAGCGCCCAGGGTCAATGGATTGGTCAAGGCTCGTGATTCGAACCACATGGAAGCCGTTGTCCAATCCTCGAACACTGACCGTGGCTTGAGGAGCGGACTTCTCAACCGTGGTCAAGGCACCCTGCATCAAGACGAAAACCATACTGGAAAGCATGACTGTGATGGCCAGCAGCAAAACCGTTGCAATCACTGGGCTGACCGCTTCGTCGTCTCGGCGAATGGACCCTCCCATGAGACCTACGGGGTCGTCAAATCACTTGAACACACCGATGCAGCCACGGGCTCATGCCTTGATTTGCCTTGATTCTAAAACCACCAAATCGTCAACCGGACCTCAGGCGTGCCGATCTTTGACGATGTTGGTGATGAGGAGCATCATCTCCTTGGCATCGCTGTCGGGAAAACGGTTGAGTTCTGCTTGGGCACGTTCGAGATGGGTTCGCACGAGAATTTCAGCGTACTCCATGCTGCTTGAGCGTTCAAGAAGACTCATCAGTTCATCAAAATCATCATCGGTAAAGGATTCAATGAGTTCAGAAAGGCGTTGCCTGTGCGTTCCATGAGAGAGCGTCAGGGCGTGAATGAGGGGGAGGGTCATCTTTCCTTCGTAGACGTCCGCCCCTCGAGGTTTCCCCATGCGTTCATCCCCGCGAAGGTCAAGGATGTCATCGACGAGTTGGAAGGCGATTCCAAGTTCCATTCCAAAACGTTCGAGCGCCTTCGCCTGTTCATCGTCAAGCCCGGCTACAAGGCCTGCTGCATAGCAACCAGAAGCAAATGGGCCTGCGGTTTTCCCCTTAACGATGGACAAGTAATCCTCTGGTGAGGTTGCCAAATTCAAGACATGGTCGAGTTGATGGAACTCAGAAACGGCGATGTTGGCACAGCATCGAGCAATGACAGAGACAATTTGCTCTGAATAACGACCTCCAAGGCCAAAGCCTTGAACGAACAACCAATCGCCAGCGATGACCGCTTTTGCCTGGCCGGCTTGGGCATGAATGGTGGGGATTCCACGGCGTTGTTGTGCCTCATCGTTGATATCGTCATGAACCAAGGTTGCCGTGTGAATCAACTCAAACGCAAGAGCGAGTGGCATGACGTCATCTTGCTTCGTGCCGCCTGCAACTTGGTAGGCCAGAAGAAAAAGAATTGGACGCAAGCGTTTTCCACCGGCATTCAAAACCCGCCCGGCTTCCAAAGCAACCTCACCGGCCCCCAATTCCATCTCGGATTGGATGAGGGCGTGAAGGGCGTGATTGACCTCCTCACGCATCCGCTCGAGCGCGGAATTCAGCGTTTCAACATTGGTGCCCACAACCCTCCTAGGAGGGTGGGCTTCTTAACCGGTCGTCCACGCCCTTAACCCGTGAGGGGCGACCTTCACCGAGGTGAAACGATGGAAACCAGTGAGCGTCTCGTGATCCTCACCACGCCCTCTCGCAACGATGGAGTTCGCCTTCACATTGAGCGTGCCGTGCAAACCCATGGCAAAAACCAGGACCTCCTCCTCAAGCAATTGCCACACATGGAAACGGCGGTTGAAACCCTCAAGGGCGGCACGGGAGATATCGTTGCCATGAGCGCTTTGGACTGGCAAAAGTACGATGTTCAAGGCTTGACCATCGTCGGGCTATTGTCCCGAAAAGAACCGACATGGGTGCTGGTTTCTGATGATAAGCCAGAATACCTCGAACAAGGCGCCTTGGTTCTCTGCGACCATGAATTGTTGCAGCGGCAAATGAAGCGAATGCGTCCCGACCTTCGGCTGGAGCGCATGGAAGAGACGGTGAAGCGGCTCAAGGCAGAGGCGACCGTTGCTGAACTTGATGAGGAAGATATCTGGCCCTGGGTTGAAGACCAGCGATTGCAAGGGAACCTCGATGGTTTCATCGTTCCAAGAGCGATTCACGCAGGCCACCGCATGAAGGGCCGCCGACATACACTCGGCCTCCAGCGGGACCGAACCGAAAACAATCGCGAGCGATTTATTCCCCCTCCGTTGTATGGATTTACCCTCCTGGTGTCGCGCAAGGGATTCCCCAAGGACAATGTTCGAAACATGCTCGACCCCAGCGCAGAATTGGCCTACAGGCTTGAAGCATGGTTGGTGGAAAGCATTGACCCAAAACTAAGACCAATTATAGGAGCTTACATTGAACAACGGAAAATCTCCACCCTGCTCAAGAAAGCAGGTGAAGAAGGCGACGAAACGCTCCTCGACACTTTGGTGAATCCAAACAAGAATCGAGCTGCTTACAAAAGTGGCCCTCGTGTTGAGATGCTGATCGAGACACTGACCTCAGACGGAACAGTAACCGCTGCTTGCGAACGAATCGTCCAACCCGCAAACAGCCAGATGGGGTTGGTGACGTTGCTGAAGGAATTCATGGACCTCCTCAACGTGATGACCACCGACCACGAAGCCACAAGACGAAACATTCCGGGAATGCCAGACAGTTTCATGGAGCCGAGGCCACGCCTCATGGACTTGGATGAATAACTTAGGCTCCGCCTTGCTGAAGACCTGCAAGAACAGGCTTCCTCTTCCCCGTTCGACAGCGAAGACATATATGCTTTCAATGCGGCAAAACCCGTAGAGGTGAGGTACAAATGGACACGTCGGCGATGTTGGGTGAACTTTACCAAGCCCGTTTTGACGCGCTCAAAACCCTCGCTCAACAACATGAAATTTCCAAAGCCGGGCCGGTTGAAGCCCTTCGTGCTCGTCTGATTCAGCACCTCGTTTTCCCAGATTGGGACTTTTCACCGGCTGGTCTTCGGACCATCCCGAACAGTGAACTCGGCGAAATACTCGGGGTGTTTGGCATCAAGAAATCCGGGTCCATCAAAGCCAGGCGTCAGCGCTTGTTTTTGCATCTAAATCACGACCCAAAGTCCCTTGCTGTGGAACGCCTTGACGACATGACTCGAGACGATTTGCACGCCATGTGCAAAGATTTGGAACTCGCTCTTTCAGGAAATAAACAGACCCTCCTTGCCCGAGTTGCAGGAGTCCTCGCTTCGCAAGAAAATGCATGGGGCAAGGTCAAGAAGAGTTTGCGCCGGCCACGAGGGAAGGTCAACGTCCCATCGATGCCGACACCCGTGACCGAGGTGCGTGACAAAACCATGGACGAAACGGTCGCAACCTTTGTCGAGGAACACGACGAAGGCTGGACGTTCGAGGAAGAAACCGCCCTCAGAGAAGACCTAACAAACATCGGCCACGATGTCTCAGATTCCAACGTTGACGCTCGAGTGGAAGCACACCTTCGCCCAAGTCAGGAAACGCTTTCACCATCCGTCCCCCCAATGATTCAAGAAACGGGTGGAGGAGAAGTGCACAGTCTTGAAACGGAAACAGCGCTCATGGAACTTCGAGAGCGAACCGCAGAGATCAACTCATTTGCCCGAGATTTCCTCATGGTGAGTTCCACCACCAATCAAGACGACATGGATTCATTCATCCAATCACTTCGAACGCAAGGCTTTGCCACTGATTTGCCTCCAGTCCACCAAGCTGTTGCGAAGATGATCATGGAACTCGACTACCGCGTGCAGAACGAGACAACGGCCGCAACCGCCATGCCGCAGTCTTGGAGCGAGCGTGAAGCGCTACGCCGGTTTGAGGAAGTGCGTAGCACCCTCCGAGACCGGTTGGAAAACATCCTTGCTTTACACCAAGATGACATCGTGAAGGCCCGAATGGCCTTTGAACAAGAAGGGCGTGAACTCAATCTTGACCTGCGAGTACCAAGCGTCTCCGGTAGATTGCACGCTTTGTTTGACCTCCACATCGAGATTGCAGAATCACAAGCCCTTCACGACCCTGTCGTTCAACGACGCCAGCGCATGCTCCGCATTTTGCACCGAGGAGCGGTCCACATGCCCGAATCAGAGAGGACAACCATCGAACGCCTCGAACGAAACATTGCCTCGTTTGAAGAATTGGTGCAGACCATCCTTGAATCGGGAGAAGAGGGTTTTGATGAGGCACAGCAAGCCCTTGTTATTCGATTCTTAGAATCAAAGGGCTACAACGTCAACACCAGTACGCTCCGCCCTCGCATCTTGGCCTGTGCCGGCATACTCGGAGCCGAGCTTGGCTACCTTTCTCCGAGTGAAATCCCACGTATTGCTCCGGGCGTATTGGTCACAGAAACAGAAGTTGATGCCATCGTTACTGAACTTAAATCACTTGCAGCGAGTTTCAAACCAAAGTCCGATTCCATTCAAGAAGAGGAAGAGGTCGTGGCTGAATCGGTCTCGGACGCATCGGACAACATTACTCGAGTCCGAGGAAAAATAGACCGCATCGATGAATTACTCAACCGACTGAATGGATGATTCAGTGCTGTTGGGCATAGAAGTTCTGAACCACCGAAGTGACGGTTTGGATGTCTGAAATACCTCGCTGACACAAGTCCTCGATGATGGCTTGCCGTTGAGAAACATGCCGTTCAAAGACGTCGGGTGTCACGCCTGCAGCGTTGCAGATGGTCTCCCGCAGTTTGGACGGAATCCCCGTCTCTTCGATTTGATCGGTCGCAGCATTGTACTTCCAAATGGCGTTCAAACGTGGTTTGTCTCCTTCCATTCCCGCCACTTCAGCCACCTCAGTGATTTTTCGAGCGGTCTTTCCGTTGACGTGCAATCGTGCTTGGATGATGATAAGGTCAAGACCACTGAGCATGATGGGAGGAACGCTCATTGGAGGGTTGATCATACGGGTAACGGTCTCTTGAGCCGTGTTGGCGTGAAGTGAACCAAAGGAACCATCGTGGCCCGTGTTCATGGCCGTGAGCAGCGTAGCACACTCTGGTCCACGGACCTCACCGACGATGATGCGGTCAGGCCGCATACGCAAACTCGATTTCAGACAATCGTTCATGTCAACTTCGGGGGTGCCATCTGGGCGTTCCCGGCGCGTCTCCATTCGAAGCCAGTGGTCGTGGTACACCTGCAATTCAGCGGTGTCTTCAACGGTGAGCAAGCGACGCGACCATGGGATGTACATCCCCAAACAATTCAACGTGGTGGTTTTACCTGAACCCGTCCCACCAGCAATGACGAAGTTGGCTGGGCGACTGTCAAGGCCCTCAATCCACACCCACATCATGGCGGCGAGGCGGGAATTCACGGTTCCAAAATTCACGAGGTCAATCATGGTCAGCGGGTCTTCCTTGAACTTACGAATCGTGAGGGTTGGCCCATCTGGGGAGACCGGTGGAATGGTTCCATTCACACGGGAGCCATCCGGAAGGCGGCCATCAAAAATAGGCACAAGCCCAGGCCCATCACCGAGTGGTACGTTGGTGAACGAAGCGATGTTTTTGGCGATCTGCAAACCCGATTCATCATCAATCCAGATGTTCGTACGGCACATACCATGATTTCGGTGGGCAACCTTCACGCATTGCGTGCCTCCGTTGTACATGACTTCTTCAAGCGAATCATCTTCGAAAAGGGCCGCAAGGTCCCCGTAAGGATTTGGCTGAATGTCGCCATCAACGTGGTAGATTGGCGAAGGGTGGTTTGCTTCGGTGTATATTGTGACGCGGCCGTACTGCTCGAGAATTTGTTCTGACATGGTTTAACCTCCTACTGCTTTAACGGCCCCGAGGTAGAGGCCCATTGACACCGTCATCCACATCGGCAGCCACCACAATGTGTCTTTGAGCCGACCCATCATACGGCCGGAGACACCGACGGCAACCGCAGATGCTGCAGCGAAAAACAAGCTGAACGTCTGGTTGAATGAAGTGATTTGGAAGCCTTTGCTGGCGGGAGCAAACAAGCCGACGATGAAGGCGATAAGGACAGGTAAGCCAACACTAACAAAGATGATGATAAGCATGCCACGGCCTGAGAGTTCAGTCTCTCGTTGGTTCATTAAATCGTTGAGGCGCTCGTAATCGCGGCTCAGGTCTGAGAGAATTTCACGAAGCGATGAATCTTGTTGAATGGCGGTCTCAATGAGCATCATCACACGCTGGACTTGACTCGAGCGAGTCTTTGCAGCAAAGGCAGAAAGGCTCGCTTCAAACGAGGAGGCATGGGCTTCTTTGAGCGTTTCAGCCAACAAGGAAGCGAGCAGACCGTCGTTTGATTCGGATTGCTCCATCATGGCCTCTTGCAGACCACGCCCTGCGCCAACCGAATCGGAAAGTGCCTCGAGGAAGGTGGGAAGTTGATTTTCAATCGAACGTCGGCGGCGGCGCTCGATCATTGGTGGAATCCCACCACCAATACAGGCGATGGAAATTACTCCGAGGTAGAGCAACAGTGGGGATTCGTTGAACGACTCAAGAATTCCAAAAATCATTCGTTCACCTCACAATCCCGGGTCTTTCGTATGCGCCTTCAAACCGACCAATGCCATTCCAATGAGGGTCACAATCAATCCCATGTTTACCACGCTGTTGATAACAGCGGAATCCGGCAAGGACATGAATGCACCAAGATCGCCTGACATCAACTGAGGAACAAGCCCGACAATGGAGAGAATGATTGGGCCAATCATGCCTATAGAAAGCAAGGTTTCGGGGACGCCACCCAATTCTTCGATGTACTTCTCAACGGCCTCCGAACGCTCCTCTTCCATGCGGGCACCCTGCTTTTTGAGGGTCTCGACCAAGTCGGTGTTTTGAGTAACGTTCGTGTAAAGCGTGTTCAGGAGACGTTTGTACCCTGCAGACTCGGCTTTCTTCATCATGGCCTTGAGTTCCTTGTCAATGCCACCACCTGTGCCCTTTTGGAGGCGTTTCATCATTTGAGAGAAATCTTCTGAGATGATGCCATAGCCCCCTCGGCCAATGGTGTGAAGCGCCGCTTCAAGACCGACACCAGATGACATCAACACATCCATGGTGCGAATCACATAGAGGAGTTCTTGCTTTTCCCCCAGTGCGCGCATGATGCAAGCCTCCTCAAATGACGTCTTCAAGCAATTCGAAATGGAACCCTTCGTTGGAACTGTCATATTCCATAACTGCAAAAATGACCTTGACGTCTCGCTCTTCAAACGGATCGTGAAGGTAAGGTTGACCGGTTCGAAACATAGCGACGATTCGCTTGTATTCATCAATGGAGAGTTCACCACGGACGGTGTACATGGTTGACTCTGAGCCTTCATCGTGCAAATCATCGCCTTCTTGCCCGCGAATCACCGTTCGTGTGAGGCGGCGAGTCATTCGCACTTTGATATCAGCGTTCGCAATTCGAACCCAATCTGAGCTTGATGTACCCGATGCGGGCCGAATAAAGAAATCCATTCCAGCCATGTCTTACCCCTATTCTCCCCACAGCGTGAGAAGGACTTGAATGTGTTGGATGTGATTCACTCGGATGGAGCGAGTCGGAACCATCCGAAGCGAGGCTCCTCAAGGACACCGCTGTCCAGCATGTCGTCCAATTTCGCCTCCGCAACTTCTCGAACAAAACCGCGGGCAACAGCGTTCTTCAGGAGGGTGTCAAAGGTGACACCTTCGCCTTGATCCAAATGACCGATGGCTTGGGTGAGGAAGTCCTCAACGCCTGGGGCATCGCCCGAGGAGGGTTCATCGCTTCCATCTGGAAGCGTCATGACGGGAGGCGGCGTCGTAGCGGCCTCAATTCGACCTTCGGCGATGTCCAAGGCTTGCATGAGGTTCAGGTTGAACGGTTCAAGGTCAACCTCACCGTAGTGGTTTCGGGCGGCAAGCAAGCTCACAGGCAGGCCTGCCCGGGCATACGCATCGAGGGTGGGTTCCACTTCCAACGAAGCAGTGAATTGATTCATCCTCGCCATCGTTGCTTGGCAGGCATCAAGCAGCCAATTGGCATAGACCTCTCGCTTGACCACACAGGCTTCTTCGGGACGAAGGGACGTGTATACTGCACCTTCGTCGGTCTGGTACCAACGGGTTTTCGAGGTCATCATCACCAGCAGTGGCTCACCGTCGTTCAAACGTTCAGTCCATTGATGAGCGAGTTCTTGCATCATCTCAGAATTGTATTCCCCCACCGAAAAGTAGTGCAGTCCTGTTGGATCACGGAGTTGACCTTGATACAACGAAGAACCGTTGCTTGTTTCCCGAAGTTCGAGGCGCTCAAGCAGGCCCGCTGCGACGATTCGATTGACCTTTGCACCGAGTTTGGTGATGACAAAAGAGGGGTCGTATTCACCCGATCCCTTCTCGTTAAGGGTGGCGCTGCCAAACTCCGAAGCGAGGAGAAGATGGGCTGGTTGTCGAGCAATACGTGCGCGCTCCATCAGGCCCACCCCCATTGCGTGCGTAACTCGCTCGCCCTCATCTGGGCATCATGCTCCTCAAGTTCAAACCCGTCAGCCAGCACCATGGCGCCTTGGTCATCAACAATGCTCCGACCCGAGACACTGATTTGACGACCGAGCATCAATTCGCGAACGTATTGAACAAAACCGAGGTCTCCCAATTCTTCTACTTTGGAACGCATCTGCTCCTGATCCATCCCCAACACGGCGAGGGAGGCATCTTTGTTCACCAACACGGCGGCGGTCACACCGTCGTCGTCGACGACCAGTCGGAGACGGACGTCTTCTGTCCCTTCATTCTCGCCACAATCAAAACACACGCCATTTCGCAAGACCCTTCGGCAATCGGTGCATCGCTTGATGAAACCGGAATCCTCACGGACGCTGACCAGCATGCCTCGAGTTTTCATTCCGACACGGCTTGGCCCTGCTACCACATCAGACAGCTTGACGTCAACAGCATGGTTTGTCAAATCCATCTCAGCGTCCCATGGAGGGGTTTCAAGCATCGTGAGTTGGTCGGCACTGTCCACCGTGATGTCGGGGATACCTTGCCATGCACGAACGCGTGCACCTTTGACTTGAACGGTGACAGGGAGTTCATTTTCGTCGAACGGGAGAGCATCCCATATGCTGATTCGGCACCGACCGGTTGGGTCGGCAATTTGTCCGGACCAGAGGAATTTCTCCTCACCGTCTCGGTCAAAGGTTCGTTTGGTCATCTCAGTGATTTGGACAATCGCATCGACGTCTCGTGAACCATCCCTTAGTGCAGCGACGTTGGTAAGGGTGTTTTGGGAAAGCGTCTCCAAGTCAGCGAAGTTGGCATCGTGGTAAACTTCAATTCGCGTCGTTCGGCCAAAGTTGAGTTCCGGAGTATCCCGGAAACTTCGGACTTGGGCACCGTCGATCTTCACCAGGGTTCCGACCTCATGGTCAAAGGGTTCCCAAGAAAGGAACCCAATGGTCCCCGTGTCATCGGCCAAGCGACCTCGGACCACGTCAATGGATCCGGATCCGTCCTTTCGGTGAATCTGGTCGGGCCGACTGGCGAGAACACGACCAACAACGCAGATGTAGCCTTCCTTTGGGATGTTGTTGATATCGATGGGGTCATTGGAAGCCACCGTGGTGGCAACACCTTCTTTCAACACAACAATTCGTGTTGATTGATTGATGTTCAAGGACATTTTTCCGTTGTACTCGTTCACGCTCGCCCCTTCAATTCGGACGATGCTTCCTGCGGCAAGGTTGGCATGTGGGCCCCAGTCTTTGTAATCCCAGCGAGTCCGTTGGCCGTTTTCCTCCCACGGATTATCTTCAAGCATTCCAAAGGCGATTTGCTTCTCTTCGCCTCGAATCATTTGATC
>CEVS01064628.1_pt1 | contig 12463 bp, 11 predicted proteins | sample 361571 | NCBI WGS metagenome assembly CEVS01 (sample SAMEA2623850, study PRJEB7988) | marine metagenome | isolation source: saline water (ENVO:00002010), including | reverse complement strand
TCAGATTTTAAGAATATCACATTATCATTTTCTAATGTGTCAAAAGCAGGTGGAAATTATTCAACTACAAATTCGATTGATTCAGATGTGTGGCCAAATTCTGGTGCTTGGGAATTCCAAAATGGTGATCGAAGCAAATTAATGAGAAGCGATAACGTGGTAATGAGTATTTCAGTTACTCAGACAACTTTGAGAACAAGCTTTACAGTTGCTGGAGGATTAAAAGACGGAAACTGGGTATTTGATTTTGTGAAGCAATAATACAACCATGTTAAGAGGTTTTAATATACTTTTAGGACCATTAACTTTTATAATTTTCTATTTTTTTATTGGGCCTTTGGAAGGAATGTCTTTCGAATCCTTTGCAATTTTTTGTTCAGTTTTATGGATTGCTATTTGGTGGATAAATGAAGCAGTTCCTATACCAATAACTTCTTTACTACCACTTCTTTTGTTTCCTCTTACTGGTGGACTTGATTTAGCTACTACCTCAAGTGCATATGGTAATAAGATAATTTTTTTTTACATGGCTGGCTTTTTTCTTGCAATTGCAATGGAAAAATGGAATTTACATAAAAGAATAGCACTACTAATTATTTTCATTGTTGGAACAAATAAAAAAAGAATGATTCTAGGTTTTATGATAGCTTCAGCATTACTATCCATGTTTTTGTCAAATACTTCAACAAGTATAATGATGCTTCCAATTGGTATTGCAATAGCATCGCAGGTGTCTTCAAGGAAAAATTTAAGTAATAGTAATTTTGGGAAAGTTTTGATGTTAGGAATAGCTTATTCTGCTTCTATTGGTGGTTTTGCAACATTATTTGGTACACCTCCAAACCTGATATTACAATCAAATGTAGAGCAATTTTTTGGTTATAAATTAAACTGGGAAGAATGGTTTATTATGGCATTCCCGTTATCAATTTCCTTACTTCTCATATGTTGGATTTATCTATCAAACTTTTCTTATGATATAACATCATCATCTAATATTAATAAAAATATTATTCATGATAAGTTAAAACAACTAGGAAAAATAAAATATGAGGAGCTTATAGTTTTAATTATTTTTTTCTTATTTATAATTTCTTTGATTTTTAAGAGAAAGATAGAAGTTTATATTCCATTTATTGATGATACGATTATAGCTATTTTTTATGCGGTAGTATTATTTCTTTTTAAATCTCAAGATGAAAAAGAAAAAATAATAGATTGGGAAGATTCAGTTAAACTTCCTTGGGGTATTATTATACTATTTGGTGGAGGTCTATCCGTTGCAGCTGCTATGCAAGAGAGTGGTTTAGCTTTATGGTTTGGAGAGAAAGTTTATTTATTAAATGATTTTTCAATTCTTTTAATAATTTTTCTTTTGGTTTTAGCAGTAAACTTCTTGACCGAAATAACCTCAAATCTTGCAACTGTTTCTATGATTTTACCAATTTTAGCATCTGTTAGTGTCTCTCTAGGCGTTAATCCTCTCATAATAATGATAAGTGCTACTATTGCAGCTTCATGTGCATTTATGCTACCAGTAGCAACTCCACCAAATGCAGTTGTATTTGGATCAGGTTATTTAAAAATTAAGGATATGATTAGGACAGGTCTATTCATGAATCTTATATCAATAATTATTGTTTCTTTATATGTCTACTATATTTTACCCCTGATTTGGGATCTAGATCAGATCATTCTAATTGATAAATTAAGATAAATTTATAATTTCTGATTCTTTATTAATTATATCATCTTTAGAGTTTGTAGCAATTATAATACCTCTTTTATCTGAATATTTTCTATAAGCATCTCGGTAAATTATTTTTCCATTATTATCTAGGTTTGTTGTAGGTTCATCAAGTAATATAAAATCAGATATAGTATTAAATGATATAAGTAACTTCAGCTTTTGTTCTGTTCCTGATGATAAATTTTTAATAGTGCAATCTCTAAAAGATTCAATTTTAAAAAAGGAAAGTACTTTTAAAGGTTCATCAATATATTTTCTAAACTTATAATGAAATAAAAGAAATTCTTTTATTGTCATTTCTTCAACTAGTTCTTGGTATGGAGATGAAAAAAATATTTTTTTTGATATTATTTCTTTTTCTAAATTTAGACCATTTTCCAAGTAACTAATTTTACCTTCAGAAGGTATCAATAGATTAGCAATTAGTTTTAAAAGTGTTGTTTTTCCTGAGCCATTATTTCCAGTAATAGCGTATGACTTTTTTTTAAATGAAGCAGTAAAATTTTTTAAAATATAATTGGACCCAAATTTTTTTGATACTTTATCAAAATTAATTTCCATAATTTTAATCTAAAAAACCTTTAATTACCCCTCTATCACTAGATTTAATGAATTGAAGCAATATCTCTCTTTCTTTAGTTTTCTCTATATCCTCTGAAATTTTATTTAGTGCCTGTGAAATATTTTTGCCTTCTAAATATAGAATTCTGTACATATTTTGAATTTGATTTATTTGATCTTGAGTAAAGTTTCTTCTTTTCAGACCAATAGAGTTCACACCTTTATATGATAACGGTTCTTTTCCAGCTTTACAATAAGGTGGAATATCTTTTCTGACAATAGAACCTCCTGATATCATTGAGTGACACCCAATTCTCGTAAATTGATGAATTAACGTACCTCCACCAATGATTGCAAATTCATTAACAATTGAATGTCCAGCAATCTGTACACCATTAACTATTATACAATTATTTTCAATAATGCAGTCATGAGCTATATGACTATAAGCCATCAGTAAACAATTTTTACCAATTGTTGTCTTAAGTTTATCTTTTGTTCCACGGCTTATAGTTACACACTCCCTTACAGTAGTTCCTTCTCCGATTTCAACTAATGTTTCCTCTCCATCAAATTTTAAATCTTGAGGTACTGAGCTTATAACTGCACCAGGAAAAATTTTAACATTATCTCCTATCCTAGCTCCAGAATAAATAGTGACATTATTACCAATCCAGCAATTATTTCCAATAGTTACGTTTTTATCAATATAACTGAATGGTTCTACGACGGTATTTTTACCAATCTTTGAATTTGGATTTATAAAATTAAGTTTATTCATTATTTTTTTTTGCAATAGTGGCAGTCATCATACCTTCTCCTACTAAATTATTTCCAACAAAAGTCTCTACTTTCATTTTTGCTATACCTCTTTTTATAGGTGATACAAGTTTACATCTCATGATTAATGTGTCACCTGGAATCACCATTTTTCTAAATCTAAATTTTTCAATACCAGCTAAGTAAGGAATATGATTTTCTGCATCATCAATAGAGTTCATAACTAATATACCTCCAACCTGAGCAAGAGCTTCAACTTGGAGTACTCCTGGCATAATTGGATTTCCAGGAAAATGTCCTTCAAAGAATGGTTCATTTGATGTGACATTTTTTATACCTACAACTTCATTATCGTCAAGGTATGTAATTTTATCAACAAATAGAAAAGGATATCTATGATCTATTATTTTTTTTATTTCATTTACATCATAAACGGGTTTTTGTAAAGAGTCATATTTAGGTGCATTTATATTTCCTTTTTGAATAGATTTTCTTAATATTTTTGCAAATTCGACATTTGATTTGTGTCCTGGTCTCGCAGCAATAATATGACCTTTTATCGGTCTGCCTACTAAAGCTAAGTCTCCAACTATATCAAGCAGTTTATGTCTAGCAGGCTCATTTTTATACTTAAGTTTAGTGTTATTTAGAATTCCTTCCTCTTTAACTTCCACACTCTTTTTCCCAATCATTTTAGATATTTGATCTAATTTCTTTTTATTTAATACTTTATCAACGATCACTATTGCATTATCTAGATCACCACCTTTAATAAGATTTTTAGAATGTAATTCTTCAATCTCATGAAGAAAGCAAAAGGTCCTTGCTTTAGATATCTCTTCTTTGAATCTAGAGATTTTATTTAATGTATGATGTTGGCTTCCTAGTATTTCAGAGTTATAATCAACCATACATGTTATTCTATAATTTGAATGAGGATAAGCTGCAATTTCAACATTATTTTTTTCATCTTTATAGAGAATTTTTTCTGATATTTCAATATAATTTCTAGCAGCATCTTGATCTTTAAATTTGCATTTTTCAAGACATTTTATAAATTCAATAGAGCTCCCATCTAAAATTGGTACTTCTTCAGAATCAATTTGTATTAGTATATTGTCTATTTGAAGACCAACAATAGCGGCAAGTAGGTGCTCTATTGTTGAAATATTAATATTATTTTTTGAGATGGTAGTTCCTCTCTCAACTGATTTCACATAATCTACATTGGCATCAATTATAGGTGAGTCATTTATATCTACTCTTTGAAACTTTATTCCATGATTAATTATAGCAGGAATAAATTTTACATTTGCTATTTCACCTGAGTGTAGACCTACTCCACTTAATTTCCCTTCTTTAATTATAGTTCTTTGAAAGTTTCTCATCAAATTATTTATTTAAAATACTCTCAATCATTTTGATTTTTTCCTGTATTTCAGGTAATTTTTTAAATATAACATAAGATTTTAAAAATTCACCCTTTTCAGTTGCAGGATTACCATATAAAGATTTATTTGAATTAAAACTTTTTATTATTCCAGATTTAGCTCCAATTTGAATGTTGTCTCCTAAGTTAAGATGACCAATAATACCTACCTGGCCTCCCAACATATTATTTTTACCTATAATTGAAGAGCCTGCTATTCCTGATTGAGCAGCAATAACTGTATTCTCTCCAATTTTAACGTTATGAGCAATTTGAATTAAATTATCTAGCTTGGTACCTTTTTTAATTATTGTAGAGTCAAGAGTTGCTCTATCAATTACTGTGTTTGAACCGATGCTCACATTATCTTCAATCAAAACATTTCCAATTTGAGGTATCATAGTATATTCATTTTTTGAGTTTGGTGCAAAACCAAACCCATCACTACCTATTACTGAATTTGCATGAATAGAACAATTATTTCCTATTTCAGAGTTGTCATATATTTTAACACCTGGATAAATTATTGAATTGTTTCCAATTTTTACATTATCACCTATATAGGAATAAGGGTATATTTTAGATGAATCTCCAATTTCAACTCCTTCTCCAATATATGAAAAAGCTCCTATGTAAGTTTCTTTTCCTATTGTAGATTTCTTATTTATAAAATTAGGTTTCTCTACACCTCTTTTAATTTTTGATATCTTTTTATTTACCTCTGTTAATATCAGAGTAAAGGTCATATAAGAGTCTTCGACTATTAAAAATGTTTTATTTGAATTTTCAGGTATTTTAATAGATTTATCAATAACTATAGATGATGCTTTTGTCTTCTCTAAATATTTTAAATATTTTTTATTACTCAGAAATGTTAAATCACCTTTGGTTGCATTCTCAATAGATGAAATACCTTTTACTAATAAGTTTTCATCCCCTATAACTTTTCCTTTGAATATTTTAGCAAGATTTTTGATTTTAAAATCAATACTATTCATTTCATTCTATTTTATATTTGATAAAAATATTAAAGAATGCAAAGATATAAGATTTTATGGGTTGATGATGAAATTGACTTATTAAAGCCATATGTTCTTACATTACAGGAAAAGAATTTTGAAATTGAGACATTTAATAATCCTTATTCAATTTTAGATTATATAAATGAAAATAATGATTTTGATTTAATACTTCTTGACGAAAATATGCCTGGTAAATCAGGTTTATCATTAATTAAAGATATAAAAGATATAAAGTCATTTGTACCTATAATAATGATAACTAAAAATGAAGAGGAAAATATAATGGAAGAGGCTATAGGATCAATGATAAGTGATTATTTGATTAAACCTTTAAACCCAAATCAGTTATTGATATCAATAAAGAAAGTTTTACAAAATAATGATCTTATAAGTGACAAAATTAAATCTGACTATTTAAATTTTTTTAGGGATCTTGATAATAAAATTATGGATTGTAAAGATCATAATAATTGGATTGATTTATATAGTGAATTAGTATCATGGGAAATAAATTTAGATTTAACGTCGAATAATGATTTTGATGAATTCTTAGTTTCTCAGAAGAAAGAGTTGAATAATAAATTCTCGGAATTTGTTATTCATAATTATCGAAATTGGATTAATAAATCAATAGATTCTCCACTAATGTCAAATGAGATATTAAAGAAAAAAATATTTAATCATATTGGTGATAAGCCAGTTTTTTTAATAGTGATTGATAATTTAAGATATGATCAATGGAAAATTATAGAGTCAGATATATCAAAAATATTTCATATCAATCAAGATAAGCCATATCTCTCTATTCTTCCTACAACCACAGAGTATTCAAGAAATGCACTCTTTTCAGGATTAACTCCACTTGAAATGAGTAAAATTTATCCAGAACTATGGGGAGATAAATCTGTTGGTTTAAATAATCGAGAATATGAATTTTTAGATGAAAATATTAAAAGGAATAATTTAAAGATCAAGCACTCTTATCATAAGATAATTTCTCACTCTGATGGAGTAAAATTTTCTAAAAAAAAATCTGATTTATTGAAATACGATTTAAACTCAATAGTTTTCAATTTTATAGATATGCTTTCTCACTCAGGTGCTGAAAATAAGCTTTTTAAAAATTTAGCTTACGACGAAAAATCATTTAGGTCATTTAGTAGGTCATGGTTTAAAAATTCTTCTTTAAATGATTTAATTAACTATCTATCAAAGCAAGATGTAAAATTATTTATTACTACAGATCATGGAACAGTTCGAGTTGGACAGCCTGTTAAAATAAAAGCAAATAAAGAAACAAATACTAATATGAGATTTAAATATGGTAAAAATTTAAATGTTGAAAATGAAAATATTTTTATTGTTGATAATGGGGAAGAGATAGGCCTACCAAAGCTTAGTATTTTTAATAAATATATCTTTTCTGTCCATAATCAATATTTTCTCTATCCTAAAAATTTCAATTATTATTCTAAAAATTTTATGAATTCATTTCAACATGGTGGAATTTCCATGGATGAGATGATAATACCCTTCGTCGAACTCAGTCCTAAATTTTTATGATGGTATTTAAAAATGTTAAAATTTCAGATTATAATCTAGTATTAGATGAAATCTTTAAAAAAAATAAATCACATAAATTATTCTTGTTAAATGGTGAGATTGGTTCTGGAAAAACTACACTTATAAAGTCTTTTCTTAAAAGATTATTGGTAAAAAGGGGTGTTTCAAGTCCTACATTCAATATTATTAATGAATATAGTAATGATAATAATGAACTTTTTTTTCATTTTGATTTATATAGAATAAAATCTAAAAATGAACTCATTGAAATCGGTTTTGATGAATATATAAACTCAGGTAATTATTGTTTTATAGAGTGGCCAGAAATTTCAAAAGTATTTATTGATAAAAAATTTGTTAATATTACTCTTTCATTAAGAGACCATTTTACAAGAGATATAAAGGTTACTTCCCATTAGCATATCTCATTCTTATCTCTGATATTTTCTTTTTTGTATGTAATGGGAAATCATTATTAATCATCCAGTGGTAATATTGCGGATTATTTTTCAATACATCTTCAACTCTCTGATTTTTATATTTTCCAAAGTTAAAAATTTCTTCTCCATTTGAGTTTTTTATAATTCTTCCGGAAATATCAACTATATTATTATTAATTATTGAACCTATAGAATCTATTTTGTTTGAAATAAAACCTAGGACGTTTCCTTTGTTATCAATAACTTCTTCTTTGTTATAAAATTCTAATTGTTTCTTTATAATTTCAACAGTAGCTTTTGTGTCTGAGTAAGCATCATGAGCATTCTCAAGTTTTTTATTACAATAAAATTTATATGCTGAACTAAGGTTTCTTTTTTCCATCAGATGATATAATCTTAATGCATCTATAATTTTAATATTTTCTATATTAAGATCAATATCACATCTCATAAATTCTTCTATTAATATAGGAAGGTCAAACTTTAAGATATTAAATCCACCAAGATCACAACCTTTTATGAAGTTTAAAATTTCTTTTGCATAAAATTTAAATGGTTTACAATTTTTTAAATTTTCATCACTTATTCCATGAACTTTAGAGCTTTCTTTAGATATTTTTACAGAAGGTTTAACTCTAAAATTTTTAACTTCTTCACTACAATCTCTTCCAATTTTTATTAAGCTTATATCAATTATTTGATCCTTTATTATATCTAGTCCTGTTGTTTCAATATCGAAAACAACAACTGGTTTATTTACAATCATTTATAAATTTCCTTTAAATTAATACCGTCAAAGTTTCCTGATGACATAAATAACTTATGATAATTATCATATTTTTTTCTTGATAGAATACTTAATAGTTTTTTTAATTTATTGACATATATTATTTTTTTTGTATTAAAATAATTGTGCATATCACCATTTGATGGTTTTTTGTATTTTTTTTCTTTAACTATTTTATCAGACAAGTATACGATTGAATCATCAGAGTTAATAGTACTGTCTTTATACGTTCTTAAAAATGTTTTATTAAAACTACTCGAGCTATGTAATTCATATATTACTAATAATTTTTTATTGTGAAAACTTTTTACAGCTTCAATTGTAGAAGATAATTTGCTAGGAGAATGGGCAAAATCTCTAAACACCTTAAATTTTTTATTGTATATCATATTGAGTCTATTTTCAGGTAGTTCATATGAACTAATAGCATTATAAAAATTTTTTTCTTTTACCCCAAGCTGTTCACAAACTACTTTGCTTCCAGCAATATTTTGTAGATTATGTTTACCAAAAATATTAATTTTTATAGGCTTATTTACTTCATTAATAACATAGGAGCTCTTTCCTTTAATGATTTTTTTTTCATGAGAATAAGATCTTAGGGTTACATCTTCATTATCATAATTTTCAATTATATCTTTAACATTTTTATCATTTTCATAATAAATTATTTCACCACCTTTTGGAGTATTTTTTATTAAATCGAGAAATTGTTTTTTATAAATATTTTTATTTTTGAATACATTACAATGATCCCATTCTATTCCATTTAATAATACTATATGGTGATCGTACTTTAAAAATTTTGGTTTGCTATCAAGAGGACTAGTTAAATACTCATCACCTTCAATTATAATTATTGGACTATCGGATAATTTTATATTACTTTTAAATCCTTTTGCTCTTCCTCCTATTACAAAATCAAACTTTACGTTATTTTCTTTAAGAACATGCATTATCATAGATGTTATCGTTGTTTTCCCATGACTTCCTGATATAATAATTCTATGTTTATTATCTGAAAAATTTCTTATAAACTCAGGATATGAGTATATGGGTATATTTTTTTCTTTTGCAGAATTAAGTTCAGTATTATCTATTTTGGTATGCATTCCCGTTATAACAAAATCAAGATCATCAGTAATATTATCTTTATGATAACCAATTTGAGAAGGATATAAATTATTTTTTATTAGATTAGATTTTGATGGTTCATATATTTTATCATCACTTCCAGTTATATAGTTACCATTATTTTTTAAGTTAATAGCAAGGTCATGCATTACACTACCACCAATAGAAATAATATGAATTTTTTTATTAGACTGCATTGATCAAAAATATATATAAATCAACCTGTATCAAACATATTATAAATTACTTTATGCATGTTGATAACATATGGAAAATTATAGAAATTATAAATTAACATAACACCAAAATTTATATAGGTTTGTCAAAAAAATAAAATTGAAAGAGAGTAAAGGATATATTAAAAATATAAGAGGTTCAAAAATTGATATTAATAAAAATTTAGATTTAGGTAAGTTACCACCTCAGGCATTAGATCTTGAGGAGTCAGTTTTAGGTGCTTTAATGCTTGAAAAAGATGCTCTTACTGATGTGATTGATATATTGAAACCTGAAAATTTCTATAAAGATGCAAATAAAGAGATTTATCAATCTATTATTGACCTATTCAATGAGTCTGAACCTATTGATTTATTAACTGTAACATCACAACTGAAGAAAAATGGAAAGCTAGAGTATGTAGGAGGATCATTTTATGTTACTCAGTTAACAACTCGAGTTAATTCTGCATCTAATATTGAGTATCATGCTCGTATTATTTTAGAACAATCAATAAAAAGACAATTAATTGAAGTCTCAGGAGAAGTTCAGAAAGACGCATATGAAGATACAACAGATGTTTTTGATCTATTAGATAATACGGAGCAGTCATTATTTGATATATCGGAATCTCATATAAGAAAAAATTATTCACAAGTAAAAGGGCTCATGAAAGAGGCTATTGATGAACTTCAGGCTAAAAAAACTAAGAAAGATGGAATAACTGGGGTTCCATCAGGTTTTATTGATTTAGATAATATAACCTCAGGATGGCAGCCTTCAGATTTAGTTATTATTGCTGGTAGGCCATCAATGGGAAAGACTGCATTTGTTCTATCAATGATGAGAAATGCTTCAATTGATCATGAAATGCCAATTGCTTTATTTTCTCTTGAGATGTCTTCTCTACAGATAGTTAATAGATTAATCTCATCTGAGGCAGAGCTTGATAGCGATAAGATAAAAAAAGGAAACCTAAAAGATTATGAATGGCAACAATTACTTCATAAAACTGATCAACTTAACAATGCTAAAATTTTTATTGATGATACACCTGCTCTAAGTATCTTAGAGTTAAGAGCAAAATCAAGAAGATTGAAATCACAACATAATATTCAATGCATAATTGTAGATTATCTTCAATTAATGTCAGGAGAATATGGAAAGTCATCTGGAAATAGAGAACAAGAGATTGCATCAATCTCTAGGTCATTAAAGGCTATTGCTAAAGAGTTGAATGTGCCTGTTCTTGCATTGTCACAATTAAGTAGAGCTGTTGAGACTAGGGGAGGAGACAAAAGGCCTGTTTTATCTGATCTTAGAGAGTCGGGTTCTATAGAGCAGGATGCTGATATGGTTTTATTTATATATAGAGCAGACAGATATGATATTACTGAGGACGAAGATGGTAACCTAACTGCTGGTGTAGCTGAAGTCCTTTTAAGAAAAAATAGGAATGGGCCAACAGGTAAGATTAAATTAAAATTTATTGAAAGGTATGCCAAGTTTGCAGATATGTCATCAAATGATGACATGATTACAAAAAAGTATCAAAGTAAGGCAAATAATAATTTTGATACTGAAAAAAATGACCCTTTTTAAAATGAACATTTTAGTTTGTATTTCTTGTGTTCCTGATACAACATCAAAGATTTCTTTCAATGAAAATAATGAGTTAGATACAGAAGACCTACAGTTTATAATTGGTCCTTACGAAGATTATGCTTTATCAAGAGCAGTTGATTTAAAAGAGGAAGATGCATCAATAAAAGTAAGTGTTCTAAATATTGGAATGTCTGAAAATGATCCTCTATTAAGGAGGTCTCTAGCAGTAGGGGCTGATAATGCATATAGAATAAATATAAAGCCTAATGACTCGAATCAGGTATCTAATTTAATTTCAGAATTCATAACGGGTAAAGAATATGATTTAATCCTAATGGGTAAAGAATCAATTGATTTTAATTCGGGTATAGTGCACCACCTAGTTGCATCTAATTTAGGATATAACTCTCTTTCTCCTGTTTCGTCTTTATCAATTATTAATGATAATCTAGTTCAAGTTGATTTAGAAAGAGATGAATCCGTTGAAAAAATTCAAATAAATACTCCAGTAGTTTTAGGTTGTCAAGAGCCGATTGCAGAATGGAAAATACCAAATATGAGAGGTATAATGAACGCCAGAAATAAAGATATAACAGTTTTTGAAAAGGAATTCTTAGATAGTGGTGTTAATTACAAAAAATTTAAAAATCCAGAGAAAAGATCAAATATGAAGTATTTTGAAGTTGACGATATACCTAAATTAATAGATGAATTGAATCTTTTAAAGTTATGATATGAATGGTTTTATTATAATTGAAAAAAGTAATAAGGAAATAAAAGACTCGTCATTAGAATGTATTTATTTAGCAAACAAAATCTCTGATAATGTAATAGGAATTACTGACATTAAAGACGAAGAAATATTAAAAGATTTACCAGTTGATATTTTTATTATTATAGATGATATTAATAATATATATTCATACAGGAATCACCTTAGAAATTATAAAAAAAATTTTTTTTTGTTGTCTGATACACTAGCCTCTAAAAAGATTTCTTCAAGAATTTCTAAGATTTTTAATATACCAGTTATATCTAATGTTATTGATCTTTCATTAAAAAAATCTAATTTTTATTGTAGAGCATCAAATTTTAATAATAACATAATTTCAGATATTGAAGTTAATAGAGAGAGCTGTATATTTATAGTAAAAAAATATATAATTAATTCTACTA
>CEVS01198081.1_pt1 | contig 12546 bp, 10 predicted proteins | sample 361571 | NCBI WGS metagenome assembly CEVS01 (sample SAMEA2623850, study PRJEB7988) | marine metagenome | isolation source: saline water (ENVO:00002010), including | reverse complement strand
TAAATTGATTTAAATAATTTAAATAATTTAAAATACACTTATCAAAATTATAATATAGATGAAAAAAAAAACCACCCGTATTATATTTTATGATTTAGAAACAACTGGTGTAGATCCTAAAGTTGATGATATAATAGAAATAGGAGCAAAAGATAATTTTGGAAATACATTTGATAAACTAATTAATCCAGATAAGGAAATTTCAGATAAAATTAAAGAATTAACTGGTATTAGTAATGAAAAATTAAAGTATAGAAACAATATGGAGCGTTCATATGAAAAAATAGATGAGTGGTTTGATTTTGAGAAAAAAAATAAAAGTGTAGAAACTTATTTAATAGCTCATAATGGAGATAATTTTGATTATAAATTTTTATCGAAACATTTTAATATTAAATGCAAGTCAATTGACACATTAACATTATTTAGAAAATTATTACCATATCGTTCATCACATTCAATAAAGGCATTATGTGAATTATATGAGATAGATTGTTCAAAACATCATAGAGCATTAGAAGATGTAATTATATTAGAACAATTATTTCATAAAGCTATTGAATTATATTGTATTATTCAAGAAACAGAAAATGTAACAATAGAAGAAATTTATAAATATGTATATGATAAATAACTATGTTAATAACTATATTAATAAATTATAATCCATCTTGTTTAAATAATTCTATATCACCTTTTGGAATTTTTCGTTTATTTAAGAAACTATTTTTTGTAATAGAACCACTTTCACCAATGCGTTCTGTAGTAGCTTTAATCATTTGACTAGTAGATAAATATTCTAAATCAACTATTTTATAATTTAATAAAGCGGTCTCTAAAATACTGAATAACCATCTTTTATTATAAAAACTAGTATATTCTAGACTATTTGTAGGATTATAAGTATCTAAATCATATAAAAGATAGTTAATTAAATATACTAATGCCATTTCTGATGAATCAGTTAATTCAATACTTTTGATTATTTCTTTTATATCATCAATATATATATAAAATTTATACTTATTTTCTTCTAATCGTTGATTTATAATACTTACTGCATCTAGAGATAAATCTAATGATATATCTAAATTTTTAATAAATACTTTATTCTTTTTTAGATATTTTTTTAATTTTAGTATTGGTGCATCATTTTTATTAGCGTATTCTACTTCTTTTAATATTGGTTTAGCATCTTCATCATCACTAATATCTTCATCGTCATCTGAATCATCATCAGAAGAATCAAAATCATCTACTAATGGATTTTCGAAATTAAAATTCTTAAATATATCTTTAATAATATATTTAAATTCTAATGAACTATTATTCCATAAAATATCTATATCATTTTGTGATGTAGAAGACATAATTATTTCAATAAGTAATTTATAATTAAATTCTAATACTTGATCTAAAATACAATATAATATATGTTTATGTTTTTCAGTAACTAAACTAGGATAATCCTTACCCTTAGATCTAATATTTTTTAAATGATCGCCCCAATCAACAGATGCTGACATTTTTAAATAATAATTAATATTTTTTTCTGTTACTTCATTATGCCTTACTGAAAATAAAATACCTGGGGCATAAATATTTCTTGATACTCCACTTACATCTATATTTTTATTTGTTACAGTAGTAGTTAATATAGGACATCCTATAATATTTGATATTTTTTTAGTAACATTTAATTCTGTGTCTTCTTTCATATCAGTATAATTGGGATACCAAGTATCACCAGTATAATCAAAATAACCCTCATTTTTATTATAATATTTATTATGCTTGAATGAATTATGTATTTTACAGAAATTTTGTGTTTCGGGAGTTGGATTTTTACAAGCTTCTGATAAATTTTTTAATGGGATTTGTTTAAATACGGGTTTAGAATTTTCATCATCTTTTAATGGAATAGTATGTTCTATGAAAAAATTCTTTCTATGAATTGGTTTTTGTTTATCTGTAATATCTCCATAAAATATTTTATGTAATTTTATATTAGCGAATTCTGTATTTTTTTCATCGTCTTTATAATTACTATTATGTAAAATCCATTCATTTGTGGAAATATCATATTCATAATATATCATCCCTAAAAAATTATAGTCATATTTACCAATTTGATTTTTTGACCAATCAATAAATTTAAATATTAGGGGTTCTTTTGATACAATTAAATTATAGTAATGATCATGTATTTTTTGCTCTGATGGTCGTAAATCTTTTTTTAGTACATATTTTCTATAAAATATACATTTTAAATAAATTACTATTATTTCACCATAATTATAAATAAAATGAACTATATAATAATTATCATAAAATCTATTTAATAGATCTATTCTATTATTATTACTTGTTTTAGTTAAATTTTCATGTTTTATTTCTTTTTTATTTCTTTTTTCACTTTTTTTACCCGTTTTATCTTTAGGTTTAAATAAAAATGATAACATATGTTTATAATAATCATCATTTAATTTATTTTTTATATCATTATCATAATTCTTATAATCTAAAAGTCCTATACCTTTCTTATCGGTTTTATGGCGTAAATTGTCCCATAAATTTTTATATATATCCATATAATTTGACTCAAAAGAATCTATAAAATTAAGATCTTTACATTTTGCTAATAAAAGCATTGATTTGGTTTTTTCTTTTTCATCATCTAAAACAATAATTGACTCTGTATTAGTATCAGTATTATTAGTATTATCAGCAGTAGTATTCATATTAATTGTTTTTGAAGATTTAGAAATAGTATCTATTTTTGATGATGTTTTAGTTGTACTAGAAACCTTAGTAAGATCTAATTTTATAATATAATCTTCAAAATCACTTATATGTGAAAGTTTATTATTAAAAGGGAAACTGCTATATTCTAATGGTAAATATATATTTTCAAATGAATTGTTTTTAAAAATAAAGTATTTACCTTTTATAATGATATATCCAGTTTTATTAAATTTATCACTAAATTGTTCTTTATTTAAAAGTAATTCTTGTAAAGAAAACTTATATAATATTTCATCTATTTCACTATTATAAATTTTTAATTCACTAAATAATTGATCATAATCAAAATATAATTTATTTTTTTCTATAATTTCTTTTTTACTATTATGTAAAATACCCTTTTTAAAAATTGTTTTTATAAAAAATTTAGTATTTGTTATTAAATGTGGATTCATAAATGTCTTAAATTGTTCCTCTTTATAAGTATATGTTTCTTCATTATTATTTTTTTGTATATTTTCTATATTTTCTATATTTTCTATATTTTCTATATCTTCTAAATCTCCTATGCATTTTGTTTCAGCATTATAATTATAACTAATTAATCTAGTTTCATTATAAGAATCCTTAAATGCTATAACATCATTGCTACTAATATCAGATATACTAGGTTGAATAATTATATTATTTACATATTTATTAAGAGAGCAATCAATAGCATTTTTTTGCAAAAGTGTTTCTAAAATACTTATTTTATTATATTTATCGGTTGCTAACTGCAATTTACGCAAATCAATATCTTGTTTATTTTTTTGAGTTTCTTCTATATATTTAGTTTCAACAATTGGCTTGTCTAAATCTTTCATATTTTCATCATTAGAATAAGCAATATAATTAAATATTGTTATATTTCTTTCTTCAAATGGTAATTTAATATGAGAACATTGTCTAGTACCACGACCAACAATTTGTTCAATTCTTGATAAATTATACCAAGGTTCTAATATATGTATTTGACGCATATTACTTAAGTTAACTCCCTCCATCATATTTTTAGTACCAAATATAATCTTAATTTTTTCTCCATATGTATTATTATCATCATTAAATGCATTTAAATATGGTTTAAATTCATCACCATCTAAACCTCCCACTACAATATAATATCCTTTAAAATTGGCGTCAGATTCTTTTGTAAGTGGGGGTATACAAGCATTATTAACTTGTATTTTTTTTGTTTTTACATCATAAATTTTTCTTACAAAACCATAATATTCTAAAATAATAGAGATAAATGATGCACCTCCATAATCACCCTTTACAAATTCAGAATAAATAAAAACTTTACCCTTATTTTTAGTTATATTTTCCATAATATTATGAATTTTTATAGAATATTTGTCTAAATTTTTCATAAGTTCTTGTGCTAATTCTGTATTATTATAAGAAAAATGTACATTATCATATTTGTCTTTTCTAACGAATTTAGTAATAAATAAATCATCAAATGTAGCTATATCACCATTTGATTTTTCTGGAAATGTTATATTAGAATAACTGGTTTTTTCATTTTTTTTTTCACTAAAATTATATACATTAGATTGATAATTATTCATTTTACATAAAACTACATTTATTTTATCTAATATATCTAAAGACCCCGCTTTTTTAAATGCTATTGTTTTAGCATTTTTAGGATATAATAGTAAAGGAAATATTGTTGGATCATTTCCTCTGATATATGATATATATCCTCGAGTCTTATTAATTATTTCATTTTTAGCCTCAATATTATTAGGATTATTAACATATGTTTTTATATAATTTTGATCAAGTGGAGCTTTTTTATCATTTAATAAAAGTAAATTAATAATATATTCAAATTCTTCATATCTATCATACATTGGTGTAGCAGATAATAATATAAGTTTTATAGGATTATCTAAATTTTCTATAATACCATTAATCATTTCTTTAATTTTTTTTTCATTATTTGTTTTTTTCTTTGTTTCATCATTAATAACATCTCTTAAATTATGCATTTCATCAATAATAAATACACAATTACTAAATAATTCATTAATCTTATATTTGTCAAAAATGTCTCCTTTTTTTATTGGATTTGTATCAGTATAATGATTTACAAATTGTTGATAACCATATATTTCATAATTTTCATTGCATATAGTATTAGTTAAGGTTTCTAATTCCTTTTTATCTATTTCGTTATTATCTAATTTATCTTGCATAAAAGCATTCCATTCATTCATATATTCATTTGAAGTACATGTAAATTCATTTTGATCTATTTTATTCAAAGTTTTTTCACTATTAAATACTTCCTCTCTAAATCCTTGTTGAATAGTAGGTTTAGTTAATATAATTATTTTTTTATTATTCATTTTAGCATATTTTTTAAAATTATCAGCTATTAATATAGAAGAACATGATTTACCTACACCTACACCATGATATAATAATAGACCATTATAAGGAGTATCCATAGATAAAAATGATGATACAAATAATTGAATTTTCTTATAAATATATCCACCAGTTTCACTACATTTTTTATTTGATTCAAGTTCCATTTGTTCTAAAATATATGCATCTCTTTCATATTTGAATTTTGAGAATCGTGGATGAGTTTGTAATTTATAGTTAAAATTTATATCATCTATTAATGGATAATAATCATCTGATTCTAATGACATATATATATATATAATATAAAACTTTAAAAATATAACACTATTAAAACTTTAAAATAACATTTTTAAAACTTTTAAAATAAGAAATTAAAATAAATCAATTAAATCATTTAAATACTAAAAAATATTATAATATAATGAACTTTAATTTAATTTGTGCTTATTGTAATAATAGGGGAATAGGATTAGATAATACAATACCTTGGAAAATTATTAATGATCTAAAATATTTTAAATCTGTTACAACTTTAATTTTGAAAAATGAAACAAATGAAACAACACAAATAAATGAAACAATTAAAAATATTGTAATTATGGGTAGAAATACTTGGGAGTCAATACCATCTAATTTTAGACCATTAACAGATCGATATAATTTTGTATTATCTTCTAGAAAAGATTTTATAGATTCTGAAAAAGTAGATTATATTGGTTCTTCATTTGAAGAAGTTATAGAATATATAAAAAATAATAGTATATTTGGAAATAGTCAAGTATTTATAATTGGTGGTGAAGCATTATACAAATATGTATTAGATAACTATTCAAATGATATTAATAAAATATATATAACTGAAGTATATAAATCTATTGAGTGTGATAAGTTTTTTCCAAAAATAAATAATGAATTATTTAAAATTTGTGATGTAAGTAATTTCAAAAAAGAAAAAGATATACATTTTAGATATATTACTTATAAAAATGCGAATTCAAATGGACCATTTTATATTAATCATGAAGAACAAAATTTTAAGATGTTTATAAAAAATATATTAGATAATGGTCTAAAAAGAGATGATAGAACTGGAGTAGGAACAATTAGTTTATTTGCACCATATAGTATGAAGTATGATTTGAAAAATACATTTCCATTATGTACATTAAAAAGAGGATTTTTAAGAGCAGTATTTGAAGAATTATTATTATATATAAGGGGACAAACAGATAATAATATATTAAAAGATAAAAATATTCATATATGGGATGGAAATACAACTAGGGAATTTTTAGATAAACGCGGATTAACTGAATTACCAGAAGGTGATATGGGGGAAACATATGGTTTTAATATGAGACATTATGGTGGAGATTATGTAAATTGTAAGACAACATATGATGAAACAAATGGGTTTGATCAATTAAAATATGTAATAGATGAAATTAAAAATAATCCTCATAGTAGGCGTATTTTAATTAATTTATGGAATCCTAAAACAACTTGCAAAGCCGCATTACCAAGTTGCTTACATCAATATCAGTTTTATGTGGATACAGAAAAAAAAACATTAAGTGTTCAAATATATTTGCGTTCATCTGATGTATTTTTAGCAAATAATTGGAATGTATGCACTGGAGCATTATTCGTACATTTATTATGTAATTTAGATAGTATAGATTTAACACCAGGTGATCTAACAATGGTATGCGGAGATGCACATATATATAAGACACATATAGAATTGGCTGAGAAAATGATTAGTAGAGAGGCGTATCCTTATCCTAAATTAGTAGTTATGGAAAAAAAAACAAATATTGAGGATTTTGTGTACGAAGATATAAAATTAATTGGTTATAAGTCTCATCCTAATGATTTAAAAGGAGAAATGGCGGTTTAATAGATTATTTTGTTAAATTTTTTGAGTAAATGTTTAATTTTATTAGGAGATACATATTTTGTTTTATTTAAAGTAAAATCGGAACATAATTTGCGTATATTTTTTAAATTCGTTTTATAATTTTTAGGGGTAATATTATCTATTTGTTCTAATATTTCTTTTTTTTTATTTATATCAAAATCAACATGAATTTTTTTATCGATATTATTTGTGATAGTATTTAATTCTAAATAATATTGTTTTAACTTACCACCAAATAATTTATTATTTTTTATAGAATTATTATGTAATATTTTTAAAAATTTTAATTGTTTTGGATCTTTTATAGTATTTATATTATTTTGTAATTTTGATGTTAATACTTTATTTTTATCAATAATATTAGAAATATTATAAATTTTTTTTTGTATAGTACTAATATTATTTTTGTTCGTATTTTTTATTTTTTTATTAGTTGTATTTTTGCTGCTATCTTCATCGGTATCTGTGTTTGAAATTGGAATTAATATTATGTCTATATTTTTTAAAGAATTATTTATATTATTATTTATTAGATTTTTATGAATAATTAATTTTTTTATTGCTTTATGTAAAAGTTTTTTTTTCTGTTTTATATTATTATTTGTAATTATAATATTTGTAAATGTGCGAATATAATAATTAATATTCATAAAATTTTTAACATGGGTATTTAATACATATTGAATTTTTTTTAGTATTTTAATAAAATAATTAGTATGACTATTATGTGTATCTATATCTTGCTGAATATCATATAAAGTCTTATGATATTGATTATCTGAATTATTAATAATAAATGCATATTGTTTAATTAATTCATTCTTATCAAGATTATTTTTATCAAGATTATTCTTATCCATATTTGCTGTTTTATTTAAAAAATCATTATTAATAGATTCATTAAATTTATTGTAATTAACATATTCATTGTTTATAAGATTTTTCAAATGTTTTAAAGTATCATTATGTGTATTAAATTTTTTTTTAGCATTAAAATATGAATTATTTATAGAATTTATATAATTATTATCAGTTGAAATATTATCAAATTGTAAATAATTTCTCATATATATTTATAAGAAAAAAATAAAAAATATTTATGTTATATAATATTTATTACATATACAGTTATTATAATTATATTTATTATTTTGGTAGTTTCTATTATGGTTTAAGAGTTTCATATGATACATATAATACAGTTTCATATATGTATAATTTAATACCATATAATAGCAAAAAAATTAATAATGATATTACGGTAGAATTATTTGAAATTCAAGAAAAAGATGAATGGATTTTTTTGGACATTTATAAATAAAATTGATTTAGAATAACAATAATAATATAGTATATGGATATTTATAATAAAATAGAATTTGTCAAAAAAATCTCTGTAGATATAAATGAATTAAATTCAGTTAGAAATATTGAAGATATTTTATATATAAAATTAAAAACATTAGAAAATAAGTGTTGTGAATATGGATATATTAAAGAGAATAGTATTAAAATTTTAAAAGTATCGACTGGATTTTTGAATCCAACAATTTTTGTTCCATTTATTGAATATAAATTATTATGTTCTGCGGAAGTATTTTTACCTAATGTTAATGATGTTTATTTGGCAGATGTATTATCTATAAATAAAATTGGTATTATGTGCTGTATAAGATATACATATAATAATAAGACAATTATTCCTATTAGAATTATTATATCAAAACATAATCAAGATGTAAATTTGATAAAAGATATAAAAAAAAATGATGAAATATATATTAAATTATTGGGATTAAAATTTAGTAAAAACTCAAGTCATATAGATTCAATAGCAAATATAGTATCAGAAGATTATATTTTCGAATTAAAAAAAATGAAATTAATGATTGATGAATTAAGTAATATAAGTCATGATTGTAATATTAATATAGATAAAATTAAAAAATATAAAAATATATTGAAATTTATTTTGAAAAAAGAAAATATTAATTATAGTGAATTATTTGTATATCATTTTATTGTCGAAAAAAAAATTACATTAAATAATACAGATTTTGTAGATCATTTTAATTATTATATTAAAAACTTTAATAATAAAAATGATGAAAAAATAAATACAATAATTAATGATGATTTAAGTGTAGAAATAGATAATGAAACAAATTTTGAAACAAATCCAGAAGATGAAACTAATCCAGATCTAGATGAACATACAGATTATATTAATTTTGAAGATGCTGAAGAAGAACTAGATGATGATAATGAAATTGACGATGAAAATGATGAAGATGAAGATGAAGATGAAGATGAAGATGAAGATATTGAAAATGATAATAAAGATGAATTAGAAAACGATGAATTAAAAAATAAGAAAAAAAAAATAGTTAAGATTAAAATTAATAAAAAATAAGATACTTAATAAGTTTCAAATTAATAAAAATATTTTTATTTTTATTATAATTAATTATTAATATTATTAAGATTATTTAAGTTTTTTTTTTAAATAAATAATCTATTTATAATTATATATGGTAGACTATTATAAATTATATAATTACTGTAAAACGACTTATGAGGCCAAGAAAAAAAAACGCGATCAATTTTTAAAAAATAAGGAAGCTCGTGTTAAGAAAGAATTATTTAATACTATTATTAATGAAGCTTATGATAAAATTAAAGAAAATGCCGAAGAAGGTTTTGACTATGCTGTAATATATGATAGTGAACATAATAAATTAGTTTATGAATTAATGGATTCTTTAATTTATCATTTCAAACCATTTAATGTATTATATAAGAAAAAAACAGAAACTCAACGGGGATTTTTAGAAATTGTAAAAGATGAAAGTAATTATATTTTAATTGTAGATTGGAAATCTAAAAATTTAGGTGATGTACCATTAAATAATATTATTCATAACAGTATATCAGAATTACCTACAAAATGTGATACATCTACTAATACTAACACTAATGAGAAAACAGAAACCAAAACACAAACAGAAAATATTGAAACAGCAGATATTAATATTCAAACAGAAGAATCTGTATCAGAGATAATAAATGAAACAATAGATAAAACCATAAAAAATATAGAACATGAAGAAGAAAATATAATAAAAAAATTAGGTTTTGAACCATTATTTTAAAATATTATATTATATATATGAGTAGAATAAGAGAAGAAGATATAATTTTAGAAAAATTAAAGACTAATTACAAAAATGAAGGAGAGATTATTTTAAATAAACTTTTTTTAACATTATTTGAAAATAAAGTAGGATTATTTTATAAAAGAAATTATAATATAAATAATAAAAGTACAGTATTAGGAACATCAATTGAAAATTTACTAAATAAAAACTATGATTATTCATTATTTACAGCAAATATAGCAAAAACCTTAGAATTTCCAGTTAATACTGGTAATACTTTAATTAAAAATATTTTAATATGTTTAAATTTAAAAAGTTTTTGGAATAATGATGAAAATACATATGTTTTACCCGAAGATACAATAGTTGTATGTTTAAAAAATTTATCAGAAGAACAAGAATCGTTAAATGATGTTCATTATTATAAAAATTTGTTAATTAATATAACAAAACATAAATATGTTCCTTATATTCAAACAGTAAATATAAGTGAAATAGATAAACAAAAAAAAGAGTTACCAAAAATTAAAAGCAGTGATAAATTAATCAAATTTTATAATTTTCCTAAAGATTCTATATGTAAAATTATAAATAAGAATAATATATTAAATAATACTGAATTATATATTAATTATCGTGTTGTTATATAATCTGTAAGTAATATTATATATAATTCTTATTTATATTTTTATATTCCTATAGGTTTTATTTTTTTTATTCTTATATTCTTATATTTTTTTATTCTTATATTTTTATGTTCTTATATTCTTATATTCTTATTTTATATAAAAAGTAAACATTATATTATATATAGATATGACTCATTTTACATGTTTAGATTTAGATAAATATGAAATAACATTTTCAGATATATATTCATATAAAAATAATTATAAGTTAAATTGTTTCTTAAATAAGAAAAGTATTATAATTAAAACACCAAAATCACAATTAAATAGTAATTTAAATTCTGGTTATATAGTTTCAGCATTGAACCAAATAACAAAAAAAACCGAAGCATTTATAAATTTTGTAAAAAAAATAGAAACCGATGCTGGAGATAAAATTAAATTAAAATTAAAAAAAAAATATAAATTACATAGTAATTTTGTAGGAGATACTAATAATTTAAAATATATATTTAAAAATACTGATAAAAATACTACTATATTTGATAAAAATAAAAAACTAATATCAAGTTCGCAAGTAGAAATATATTCTGATATAATATTATTAGTAAAATTACAAGATATATGGATAAATACAGAAAAACGAACTTATGGTTTAAAATGGGTTATTTTTCAATGTCGAATATTTCCTCAGTTTGATTATAGAAATTGTTTAATAGTTGATAGTGATGATGATGAACCCGTCAATGATGCTGTAAAAAATGAAATAATAGTCCAAAAATGTGTATTTTGCAATTCTACATGTATGTATAAAAATACTATTGAAAATATAAATATTGGTAAAGGAAAAGGAAAGGGAAAAGGTAAAGGTTTATTTGTATCAAATATGAATACAAATACAACTAATGGCGGAAATAATACAAGTATAAATAATAGTGGTAGAGGTAATAATACACCTAAAAAAACAGAAGTTAAGAAAGCTGCAACTGGACCACCTAGATTATCCGTATCTGTAAATGAATTAGTAAATATAAAAAATAAATTAAGAAAAATGACTAAAATTGTTGATTCTGATTCTGATTAAATAGTTTCAATTTTTTCTTCTACTGTAGTTTGAGTTCCATTTGGTGTTTGAATAGTTTTTTCAGTGCGTGTAATTTTTTGATTACCTACAATTCTAGTAGATGTACTAACACTTGAAAAATTTGAACTAAAACTATTAACATTTATATCAAATGAATGATGATGTTGTTTAAAAATATTATCAAATACATCAAATGGATTTTGTCCATTAAAAATTATATTACTACCATTATCATAATTATTTTTTTTTTGATTATCAGATAAAACTTCATAAGCCTCAGATACTTCTTTAAATTTTTTCTCTGCTTCTTCCTTATTAGTTATATTCTTATCTGGATGATATTTTAATGCTAATTTCTTATAAGCAGATTTTATTTCATCTTTATTAGCTGATTTATTTATTTCTAAAATTTCATAATAATTTTTCATTATAAATTAGATATAGATATATTTATATTTATATTTTTAAGTAAAAAAAAACATATATTATTTATTTAATTATATAGACTTATTTCTTAGCGGACTTCTTCTTGGATTTCTTCTTGGATTTCTTAGCGGATTTCTTAGCAGACTTCTTCTTGGA
>CEVS01188181.1_pt1 | contig 12565 bp, 11 predicted proteins | sample 361571 | NCBI WGS metagenome assembly CEVS01 (sample SAMEA2623850, study PRJEB7988) | marine metagenome | isolation source: saline water (ENVO:00002010), including | reverse complement strand
TTATGTTAGATTATAATTTTACTAAGTTAATCTAAAATCAAATTAGAATTTATAATATCTTATTTTGAATGAAATTACCTACAAAAATACTTGAAGAAGCTGTAAATGAGATCTCAAAATTACCAGGTATAGGTAAAAAAACTGCACTAAGACTATCCCTGTATCTACTGAAAAAAGATGTTGAGTTTAGCCAAAACCTTTCCAAATCTATAATTGATCTCAAAGAAAAAACTCAATATTGTGATGTTTGTCATATGATGTGTGAAGATAATGATTGTGTTTGCAAAAAAAATAATCCCTTTACTAACAGAGAAATTATATGCGTGGTTGAAGACACACCTGATGTTTTAGCTATTCAAAACACAAACCATTACAACGGTCTTTTCCATGTAATTGGAGGACTGATATCTCCTATTGATGGTATTGGGCCAGATGAACTTAACATAGCTACCCTAATTAAAAGAGTCAAAGAGGATAATATCAAAGAAATCATTTTTGCCTTGAGCCCAACTTTAGACGGTGACACAACCTCATTCTATATATCAAAAAAACTTTCAGAATTCAATGTTAAAATAACAACAATTTCAAGAGGAATTCCAATTGGGGGAGAGATAGAGTATGCAGATGAAGTCACATTAGGAAGAAGTATATCTTCAAGAATTAATTATAATTTAAAATAATGAACAAAACTGAATCCAACAGATTACAACAAGTAGAAGAATCCTCAACTCTTGCTATGGCTGCCCTAGCAAGAGAATATAGATCGAAGGGAGTTGACGTAATCAGTTTAAGTTTAGGTGAGCCTGATTTTAAAACCCCTACTCACATTTGTGATGGAGCAAAAGAGGCAATAGATTCAGGAAATTATTTTTCATATCCACCTGTTGCTGGTTATTCTGACTTAAGAGAAGAGATATCGAAGAAATTTATTGAGGAAAATAAATTAAAATATGATCCTAACCAGATAATTGTATCTAATGGAGTAAAACATTCTATAACAAACGTTATGTTTTCAATTTTAAATAAAGGAGATGAAGTTATAGTTTTTTCACCTTTTTGGGTAAGTTACTCTGCAATAATAACCTTAGCTGAAGGTATCCCAGTATATATAAATACTTCCATTAGTAATGATTTTAAACCGTCAGAGAACCAGCTAAAAGATGCCATAACAAAAAAAACTAAAGCTATAATATTTAGCTCCCCTTGTAATCCAACAGGGACTGTTTTTAGCAGAAAAGACCTAAAGAAATACAGAGATATCTTGGCTGATTATCCTAATATAGTAATTATATCAGATGAAATTTATGAACATATTAATTTCACAAATGAACATTGCAGTTTTGGTTCTTTGGATGGTATGTCGGATAGAACAATTACAATGAATGGATTTTCAAAAGCCTTTGCAATGACAGGTTGGAGACTAGGATATATTGGTGCCCCAAAAGAAATAGCTAAATCAATAAATAAGATGCAAGGTCAAACCACATCTGCCAACTGTTCAATTGCTCAGAGAGCAGGCTATGCAGCATTAAGAGCTGGAAATGAATGTGCAATTGAAATGAGGAATTCCTACCTTAAAAGGAGAGATCTAGTTTTTGATAAGCTTAATAGCATAAGTAATCTAAAAGTAAATTTACCAAAGGGTGCTTTCTATTTTTTCCCTGAAATCGATAATATAATAGGAAAAATAGATAAAAAAGGTGTAGAGATAAAATCATCAAATGACCTAGCAATGTATCTCCTAGAGGACGCAAAGATATCATTAGTTCCAGGTGAAGACTTTGGAGCTCCAAATTGTATAAGATTGTCATATGCAGCTAGCGAGAGTGATTTAGTAGAAGCATGTAAAAGGTTGGATAGATCTATTCAAAAACTCAATTAGAGTGAAAATTGAAAATATATTTACTAAAGTCAAAAAACTTAAAGTAATTGTAGTTGGAGATGCAATGTTAGATTCCTATAAGATTGGTAATATTAACAGACAATCTCCAGAAGCTAACGTCCCAATTGTTGATGTCGTTGAAAAATCTACCAAACTTGGAGGTGCTGCAAATGTGATTCTTAACCTAAAGCAATTAGGTGTTATACCTATTCTCTGCACTGTTTTGGGTGACGATGAGAGTGGAAGAGAGATATTAAAAAAATTAGAAAAGAATGGTTTAGAAACAAGCGGCGTTCTTATTGATCCATCAAGAAAAACTACAGTTAAAGAAAGAATAATTGTTGACAATAAACATGTAGTTAGAATCGATGAGGAAATTGATAAAAATCTAAATGAGAAGACCAGATCGAAATTAATATCAAAAATAGATGAAAAGATTAAAATTTCAGATATACTAATATTTCAAGACTATAATAAAGGGGTCATAGATAATGTATTAATTGATAATATAACATCAAAGAAAAAAATATTTATTTCAGTAGATCCCAAAAATAAAAACTTTACTAATTACAAAAACATAAATGTCTTTAAGCCTAATTTAAATGAAATCACAAATTCACTTAAAATAAATAACCCTAACCTTAAAAACCTTAAGGGTATTGGAAAAAAATTTATGAAAAAAAACTCGATAAACTATCTAATGATTACTATGTCTGAAAAAGGAATTCTTATTCTATCTGAAGAAGAAGTTTCAAAACATGAAATATTTAAGTCAAAAATAGTTGATGTATCAGGAGCAGGTGATGCAATTATATCATTGGCCACAATACTATTTTATTTAAAATTACCTCAAAAGTTTATTGGTGAGATATGTAATGTTGCAGGAGGGATAGTTTGTGACTATTCAGGTGTAAAAGCTATTGATCACAAAGAGCTTATAGAAAAAGCTAAAAGATACAATTTAGATTTATATCTTTGAATCTTAATTTATAGATGATGAATATAATTATTTTTGGTCCTCCCGGGGCAGGGAAAGGAACACAAAGCGATAAGTTAATAGAAAAGTATAACCTAATTCATATTGCTACTGGAGATCTATTTAGAATGCATCTTGGAAATAACACATCTCTTGGGCTAGAGGCAAAAAAGTATATGGAAGAAGGAAATCTTGTTCCAGACAAAGTTGTTATTGATATGGTAGAAGATAAGATAAAAGAAAATTTAGAATCTAATGGTTTTATTTTTGATGGTTTTCCTCGAACTGTAAAGCAAGCTGAAGCTCTAGATCAGATGCTAAAAACTAAAAAATTAGAAATCAATCATTTAATATCTCTCGATGTGGAGGATGAAGAACTTATTTCAAGAATAAAAAAAAGATCGTTAGTATCTGGGAGAGTAGATGACCAAAGTGAAGACAAAATAAATAATAGGATTAGTGTTTATAAAAATGAAACTCTTCCTGTTTTAAATCATTATAAAAATCAAAATAAATACTATCCTATAGATGGTCATGGTACAATTGAAAATATATTTGATTCAATATGTTCTAAAATTGACCATTAATGAGCAATCCTAATTTTATTGATTATATAAAAATCTTCTGTAAATCTGGGGATGGTGGAGCTGGATCCTCCCATTTCAGAAGAGAGAAGTTTGTCCCATTAGGTGGCCCTGATGGTGGAGACGGTGGAAAGGGAGGTGACATTATTCTGAGAGGCAATAGTCAATTTTGGACTCTTCTACATTTAAGATATACTAAGCATTTAAAGGCGGAAAATGGAGAAAATGGGAGCGGTTCAAAAAAGCACGGAAAAGACGGCAAAGATATCATTATTGATGTACCACTTGGAACCGTAGTAAAATCTGCAGAAGATGAAGAAATATTATTAGAGGTAATTAATGATGGTGATGAAAAAGTATTAATGGAAGGTGGACAAGGTGGATTAGGAAATTTCCATTTTAAATCCTCAACAAACCAAGCCCCACAATACAGCCAACCAGGAAAAAAAGGAGTTGAAAACTGGGTAACACTTGAATTAAAAGTATTGGCGGATGTTGGACTTGTTGGATTTCCTAATGCAGGTAAATCTACTTTACTTTCATCTATATCAGAGGCAAAACCTAAAATTGCAGATTATCCATTTACAACCATAAAGCCAAATCTAGGTGTCGTGCCTTTCAAAGATGGTAAATCATTTATTATGGCAGATATTCCAGGAATAATTGAAGGTGCCTCGGAAGGAAAAGGTTTAGGTTTTAGATTTCTAAGACATATTGAAAGAAACTCTATCCTGCTATTTCTAATTCCTATAACAAGTAAAATAAATATAGAGTTTAATATGTTAAGGAAAGAGTTAAATAAATATAACAAAGAGTTAATGGAAAAAGATATTATAATTGCCATTTCAAAATCTGACCTAAAAGCAACTGAGGAAATAAATAAGATTGAGCTTAAATTTAAGTATAAAACTGTTTTTATTTCAAGTATAACAAATTACAATCTTGATAAATTAAAAAATTTGATTTGGAAAAAATTAAATAAATAATGGTCAAAATGGCATTTATTTTTTTTGGCAAAGAAATTGTAAGTAATTAATTATATGAATAAGAAAAAGTCTACAAAGAAAAAACCCCCAATCAAAACTCAAGATCTAAAATTAGAACTTCAAGAATCTAAAGATAAATATCTGAGACTGTACTCCGAATTCGAAAATTATAGGAGAAGAACATCAAAAGAAAAAATTGATATGATAGATTCAGCAAACAAAGATTTGTTAAAAGAAATATTGCCAATATCGGATGATTTTGAAAGAGCAATCAAATCTTCTGATTCAGATAATATTATTGACGAAGAAGGTATCAAATTAATTTTTCAAAAATTAAAAGGAATTCTTGAAAAACATAATTTGAAAAAAATGGAAATTAATGTTGGTGATGATTTTAATTCTGAATTACATGAAGCTATAACAAGTACTCCATCAGAAAAAAAGTTAAAAGGAAAAGTTGTTGATATTATAGAAGATGGTTATCTAATTGGAGATAAAATTTTAAGATTTGGTAAAGTTGTAATTGGATCATAATGTCAAAGAGAGACTTCTACGATATTTTAGGTGTTAACAAGTCAGCTTCTGCAGCTGAAATTAAGAAAGCTTACAGAAAAGTTGCTATAAAATACCACCCAGATAAAAACCCAGATAATAAAGAAGCTGAAGAAAAATTTAAAGAGGCCGCAGAAGCATATGAAATTCTAAGCAATCCCGAAAAAAAACAACAATATGACAGGTTTGGCCACAATGCCTTCAAGGGAGGGCCAGGTGGTTTCTCTGGCGGAAATATGAATATGGAAGATATTTTTGATCAATTCGGAGATATTTTTGGTGGGGGAAGTCCTTTCGATAGTTTCTTTGGAGGAGGAGGTTCAGGTCAACAAAGAAATAAAGGAACTAACCTAAGAATTAAACTTAAATTAAGCATTAAGGAGATAGCAGGTGGAGTAGATAAAAAAATAAAGGTAAAAAGATTAGTTACAGCTCCTGGAGTTACATTCAAGACATGTCCCGCTTGTAATGGAACAGGAAAGGTAAATAAAGTTGTTAATACAATGCTCGGGCAGATGGTTTCATCCTCACCATGCTACCAATGTAGTGGTACAGGAAAAATAATTGATAATAAACCACCTGGTGTAGATAGTACGGGTTTACAATATAAAGAAGAAATTATAGAAATAAAGATACCTTCTGGTGTATCAGATGGGATGCAACTATCAATGTCCGGTAAAGGGAATGAGTCACCTTCTGGTGGAATATCTGGAGATCTTCTTATACTAATAGAAGAAATAGAAAGTGAAGAATTTAAAAGAGATGGTAACAACATTGTTTATGATTTATATGTAAACTTCATAGATGCTGTATTAGGTAAAGAATTAGAAGTGCCTACAATTAATGGCAAAGTAAAAATTAAAATTCCTTCTGGGACTCAAAGTGGAAAAATATTAAGATTAAGAGGAAAAGGAATTAGAGATATTAACTCGTCATCAACAGGTGATCAGCTAATTCATATTAATATATGGACACCTAAAAAACTGAGTAGTGAAGAAGAGAATATATTATTAAAGCTAAAAGATTCTAAAAATTTTAAGCCAAACCCAAGTAAATCTGATAAAGGATTTTTTGAGAGAGTTAGAGATTTCATGAGCTAAGTACCCAGCTCAAATTAATTTAGTTATTTTAGATTATAAATTAAATACTTTAAAACTGAATACTGATAGAAATATAAGGTGGGTTATCTCATCTCTCGTAATTATTTTCGTGATATCATCAATCTTTTTCTTTAATCAAATTGTGGATGATATTAAAGAAAGAGAGGTGTCCTCGATAAAAAGATATGGGAAATTCTTAGAATATATCTCTAATCCAAATCAAGATGATGGCGCTAATATTTTTGTTGAAGATATTCTTATTGAAAACAAAACTATTCCAGTTATTATAACAGATAAAAATTATAAAATAATTGAATATAAAAATTTAGATGAATCAAAAATTCAGAAGGACTCATCTTACCTAATAGTTGAACTTAGTAAGATGAGAAATCAATATGATCCCATAATAGTTAATTTTAAAGGAATTGGAAATAATAAAGATGAAAGACAATATATTTTCTTTAAAAACTCCTACATACTAGATCTAATAATAATAGCTCCATATTTTCTTATTATTTTCATGGTTCTGATATTATCATCTTTGTACCTTATATTTTATTATTCAAATAAATCAGAAAAAGATAGGCTATGGACTGGTTTGGCAAAAGAAACTGCTCATCAGCTTGGTACACCACTATCTTCTCTTATTGGATGGAATGAATATATAAAATCAAAAAAAAATATAGATAGTAAAACTGTTTCAAAAGAGATAGAAAAAGATTTGGATAGACTTAAAACTATTACCGATAGATTCTCAAATATAGGTTCAAAACCAAAATTAAAAAAAGGTAACCTTAGTCAATTAATTAATAACTCAATAAAATATTTAAAAGTCAGAACATCTTTAAAAATAAAAACTAGAATGAATTTAGATAATGTTGATTTAAGGTATAATGAACAATTGTTTAGCTGGGTCATTGAAAATTTATATAAAAACTCAATAGATGCAGTAAGCGAAGATGGTGAGATAAATATAAATTTAGTTGATAAAAAAAATTCAGTAATTATAGATTTTATTGATGATGGTAAAGGCATAGAAAAAGGAAAATTTAAAAAAATATTTAGTCCAGGTTTTACCTCTAAAAGAAGAGGATGGGGCCTTGGTCTTACTTTAGCTAAGAGAATAATTGAAAATTATCATCAAGGTAAAATTTATGTACTCAAATCAATAAAAAATATAGAAACTATAATAAGAATAGAGCTAAATAAATAATTAGATAATCTTATAATTAATAACTTTTATATAGTCTTTGTTAAATAGGATTTATAATTTAATTTCGCTTTAAATTATTTTAATATAAATCATCACAAACAATGCCAAGTAAAGGAAAAGTAACAGCAGTAATTGGACCCGTTGTAGACGTGTCATTTGAAGAGAATAGTCTACCTGAAATCCTAAATGCACTTGAGATAAAAAAAGAAGACGGATCAACACTTGTTTTAGAAGTTCAACAACATCTAGGTGAAGATAGAGTGAGAACTATTTCAATGACTGGTACAGAAGGTCTAAAAAGAGGAATGGAAGTACATGACCTCGGTCAGCCAATATCAATGCCTGTTGGTGATGATATAAAAGGTAGACTCTTTAATGTTGTAGGTGATGCAATCGATGGAATTGAAGAGCCATCTACAAATGAAAGATTACCCATTCATAGAGATGCACCAAAGTTTGAGGATCTCTCGACATCAGCTGAAGTTCTCTTCACAGGTATTAAAGTAATTGATCTTATTGAACCTTACAACAAGGGTGGTAAAATTGGATTATTTGGTGGAGCTGGTGTAGGTAAGACAGTATTAATACAGGAGCTTATAAATAATATTGCAAAAGCATATTCTGGTCTATCTGTTTTTGCTGGTGTTGGAGAGAGGACAAGAGAAGGAAATGATCTATTAAGGGAGATGATAGAAGCCGGTATTGTTGATTATGGAAAAGAATTTAAAGAGTCAATGGAAAAAGGTTCATGGGACCTATCAAAAGTTGATAAAAAGAAACTCAAAGATTCAAAAGCTGCGTTTGTATTTGGTCAGATGAATGAGCCTCCTGGTGCAAGAGCTAGGGTAGCACTCTCTGGTTTAACGCTTGCAGAATATTTTAGAGATGGAGACGGAAAAGGCCAAGGGAGAGATATATTATTCTTCATAGATAATATATTTAGATTCACTCAAGCTGGCTCTGAAGTTTCTGCACTATTAGGTAGAATGCCTTCAGCCGTAGGATATCAGCCAACTCTAGCTACTGAAATGGGTGCGATGCAAGAAAGAATTACATCAACTAAAAAAGGTTCTATTACTTCAGTACAAGCAGTATATGTACCAGCAGATGACTTAACTGATCCTGCACCTGCTACAACATTTGCCCACCTTGACGCGCAGAGTGTATTGTCAAGAAAGCTAGCATCAATTGGTATATATCCATCAATTGATCCTCTTGAGTCAACATCTAGAATTCTAACCGAGGAAGTTGTTGGCACCGAACATTATTCATGTGCCCAAAGAGTAAAGGAGCTTCTTCAGAGATATAAAGAACTACAAGATATAATTGCTATTTTAGGTATGGATGAATTATCCGATGAAGATAAGCAAGTAGTTCACAGAGCACGAAGAGTTCAGAGATTTCTTTCTCAACCCTTCCATGTTGCAGAACCATTTACAGGAGTTAAAGGCCAATTAGTTGATATAAAAGATACAATTAAAGGTTTTAACATGATTATGGACGGAGAGTTAGATCATCTACCTGAATCTGCATTTAATCTTAAAGGTACAATTGACCAGGTAATCGTTGCCGGAGAGAAACTACTAGAAGAAGTAAAATAATTCTTATGATATTGGAAATTTTGTCTGCAGAAGAAAAAGTTTATAGTGGTGAGGTCGAATCGGCAATTTTTCCTGGATCTGAAGGAGAATTTCAGGTTTTAAATAATCACGCTCCTCTAATTAGTTCTTTACAGAAGGGCTCAATTAAGTACACCGAAAATAAAAAAGAGCATTCCATTAACGTATCTGGTGGTATTGTTGAAATTCTCAACAATAAAGTAAACGCACTTATTGAAAAATAGCTGACATTTTGTCATTATATAAGTATGGCATAATTCTTGTCATATATATTACTAAATAAATTATTGTATTATGAGTAAAATTATAGGAATTGATTTAGGTACAACAAATTCATGTGTATCTGTTATGGAAGGAAATGAACCTGTTGTTATACCAAACAGCGAAGGAAAAAGGACAACTCCCTCAATTGTTGCATTTCTAGAAGAAGGAAAAGGAGAAAGAAAAGTAGGTGATCCAGCAAAAAGACAAGCTATCACAAACCCTAAAAATACAATTAACTCAGTAAAAAGATTCATGGGTAAAAAATATTCCGATATTAACGAGGAGAAAAGAAACCTATCCTACGATGTTGAAAAAGGAACAAACGATACAGTAAGAGTAAAGATTGGATCTAGGAAATACACTCCGCAAGAACTTTCAGCTATGATTCTTCAGAAAATGAAATCTACAGCAGAAGATTATCTAGGATCTGAGGTAAAAGAAGCTGTAATTACTGTTCCGGCTTACTTCAATGATTCCGAAAGACAGGCGACTAAGGAAGCTGGTACGATTGCAGGACTTGATGTAAAAAGAATTATTAATGAGCCTACTGCTGCTGCGTTAGCGTATGGTCTTGACAAGAAAGATAAAGATTTAAAAATTGCAGTTTATGATTTCGGAGGTGGTACTTTTGACATATCCATTTTAGAGCTCGGAGACGGTGTATTTGAGGTTAAATCTACTAATGGAGATGTTCATTTAGGAGGTGATGATTTTGATAGTGTACTAATCGACTGGTTAGCAGATGAATTTAAGAAAGATGAGGGAATAGATCTTAGAAAAGATCCAATGGCTCTCCAGAGACTAAAGGAAGGAGCAGAAAAGGCTAAGATTGAACTTTCAAGTTCAACATCAACAGAGATTAATTTACCTTATATTATGCCTGTTGACGGAGTACCTAAGCACCTAGTAAGGTCTCTTAGTAGATCAAAATTTGAGCAATTATCTCAGAAATTAATTGAAAGAACTCTAGAGCCATGTAAGAAAGCACTTAAAGACGCTAAAATAGATATATCTGAGATTGATGAGGTTATATTAGTTGGTGGAACTACTAGAATTCCTAAGATACAGGAAGAAGTTGAGGGTTTTTTCAAGAAGAAACCATCAAAAGGAGTTAATCCTGATGAAGTAGTAGCTGTTGGTGCAGCAATACAAGGAGGAGTACTTACAGGAGAAGTTAAAGATGTCTTGTTACTAGACGTAACGCCTCTATCTCTAGGTATTGAAACTTTAAATGGAGTTTTCACAAAGCTTATTGAATCAAATACCACAATTCCAACTAAAAAATCTGAGACTTTCTCAACAGCAGCTGACAACCAACCAGCTGTAGAAATACATGTTTTACAAGGTGAGAGGCCAATGGCTAAAGATAATAAAACCATAGGTAGATTCCATTTAGATGGTATACCGCCAGCACCAAGAGGAGTTCCTCAAATTGAGGTGACATTCGATATAGATGCTAACGGAATTTTAAATGTATCAGCAAAAGATAATGGAACGGGTAAGGAGCAAAATATTAGAATTGAAGCTTCTTCAGGTTTGTCAGAGGAGGAAATAAATAAAATGAAAGATGAGGCTAAGGCAAATGCAGAAACAGATAAGAAAGAGAGAGATAAAGTTGATAAATTAAATACGGCTGATGGTCTTATCTTCCAGACAGAAAAGCAACTTAAAGAATTTGGAGAAAAATTATCAGAGGAAAATAAAAAGGCTATTCAAACAGATCTTGATAAACTTAAAGAATTGCATAAAGATCAAAATATAGATGAAATAGATACCGCTATTGAAGCTCTGAATAAATCATGGGAAGGAGCAAGTCAAGAGATCTATAAAGCTACTCAAGAACAGCAGGCACCACAAGGAGATCCATCTTCTGATCCAACTAAAGAAAAAGCATCTAGTGGAAAGAAAGGTGATGATATCTCTGATGTTGATTTTGAGGAGGTTAAAGAAGACGATAAAAAATAGCTAGTAGCTACAATTTCCTGGAGTTCTTGGGAAAGGGATTACATCTCTGATGTTTTTCATACCAGTAACAAATTGTATTAAACGTTCAAGTCCAAGTCCAAAACCAGAGTGCTTAACTGTTCCAAATTTTCGGGTATCAAGGTACCAAGATAATTCACTTTTTGAGACATTCATTTCCTCCATTCTTTTCTCTAACATCAAGAGTCTTTCCTCTCTCTGTGAACCACCAATGATTTCACCTACTGATGGAAAAAGCACATCCATTGCCGCAACAGTTTTATTATCTTCGTTTGATCGCATATAAAATGCTTTTATTTTTTTAGGATAATCACTTACTATAACAGGGTTTTTAAAATGTTTTTCAACTAAATACCTCTCGTGCTCAGATTGAAAATCAATGCCCCACTCTTCAACTTTAAACTTAAATTTTCCTTTCTTATTTGGTTTAGAATTTCTTAAAATTTGAAAAGCTTCATCATATTTAACTCTTGTGAAATCATTGTCAATAATATTTTCTAACCTCTGAATTAAAGGAAATTCATTTCTCTTTACTTGCGGTAATTGTTTCTCATCATTTAGCTCAAGATTCTGTAGGAATGAAAGGTCAGAAGAACAATTTTTTAATAGATAACTAATTATATATTTAAGCATCTCCTCAGCAAGGTCCATATTGTCATCAATATCATAAAATGCCATCTCCGGCTCTATCATCCAAAATTCAGCTAAATGTTTAGATGTGTTAGAATTTTCAGCTCTAAATGTAGGTCCAAATGTATAAACCTCTGATAACGCCAAAGCACCCAGCTCAGCATTTAGTTGTCCAGATACAGTTAAGTTTACAGGTTTTGAAAAAAAATCCTGAGTATAATCGAGTTTATTTTTTTTAATGTTATCTAAATCAAGAGATGTAACCCTAAACATCTCTCCAGCTCCCTCAGCATCTGATGAGGTAATGATTGGGGTATGGACATTAACAAACCCTTTATCATTAAAAAATTTATGGATTGCAAAAATACACGCATGCCTTATCCTAAATATGCAACTAAAAGTATTTGTTCTAGGTCTGAGATGGGCTACCTCTCTTAAAAACTCAAAAGTATGTTTTTTTGGTTGAATGGGATATGATTCAGGGTCTGATTCCCCAAGTAATTCAATGCTTTCAGCCTGAAGTTCATAATTCTGATTTTTTCCAGCACTATTTACTAACTTCCCATTAACACTTAATGAAGATCCTGTATTAATCTTATCAATTATTTTTTCATCAAATATTTCCATGTCTAAAACTATTTGGAGACTATTTATTGAAGAGCCATCATTTAAAGAAATAAAAGATACGTTTTTGCTTTTTCGAATTGTTCTAACCCATCCCATAACTTGAATTTGAGAACCCTCTTTAACATTATCAATACTTATAATTTTGATCC
>CEVS01068459.1_pt1 | contig 12750 bp, 9 predicted proteins | sample 361571 | NCBI WGS metagenome assembly CEVS01 (sample SAMEA2623850, study PRJEB7988) | marine metagenome | isolation source: saline water (ENVO:00002010), including | reverse complement strand
TCGGTCTGACCGAGGTTGTCAACGCGGAGTCGGATATCGTAAGGAGCTCCCGGGACGGGAACATCGGGGACCGTACGCGAAGAACCGGGAATGAAGCGCAACATCGGTTCAACCGGGCGTTCTTCCACGGTGAAACTGAACGTGTAGGTGTTGTCGCTTCGGTCGGGGTCTTCGTAGAGTTGTGTTGGATCAAGAGAGAGGGTCACATCGTGTGTTCCAGGCACCGTCGCCCACCAATAGAGCGTGACTTGAACGCTTTCACCCTGCTCGAGTGAGGTAACCTTTCCTTCGGAAGGGTAGGTGCTGGAATCACCGCCTTCTCCCTCCAAAGTCAAGTAGACCTCGCTCGCATCCAAATCCCCTATGTTGCGAAGTCCAAAGCGGACTTCCAAGACGGTTCCTGCGACGGCGTCGTTGACCGGTAGACCGCCGTCATATACGCCAACCGTGCCGGTAAAGGCAAAGTTTGGAGCGGCCGGTAAATTGTCCACTTCGTAGGTTCGTTTCAGGACATCACTGGTCACACCTGAGGCATTGACCATGCGGACGCTGATACGGTGGGAACCATCACTGACTTGGGTCGAATCCCATGAAAACGACCATTCCTGGACGCCTTCTTCTTGTTCATTCAAATCATCACCGAGTTGCCAATCTTGGCCGTCAATCTTGTATTCCACACGGTCATGTTCGGTCCCCTCAACGGTTCCTGAGAAATCAACGGAACCCACCAACGATGTACCGAGAGGAGGTTCGCTCATGGAGATCGATATTCGAGCAAATTGAACGATACGGACGTCGAGAACCGAGGCTTCTCCTCCTTCGTTCAAAGCGCGCGCATAGATGAGGGTGTAGGCTTCATCCGCATCGACCCAATCATCGTCCACGGTGATGTCAAAGTACCAATCTTCGGTTGTTCCGTCAGCGCTTAACCAATTGGTTAACTCATCGCTTTCACCGTCTTCATAGAACTGTTCGAGCTTCACTTGAACTTCGATGTAGTCGTTCTCACTCGTGTCCGTTGTACCCTCGATGGAAAGGGTATTCCCAGCCAAATGGAGCGATTGATTGACCGGAGCGGTCATTGAAACGTCTTCGCCAAGCCCATCTCCTCCCGGTGGAGGTGTGATGATGATTCCGCCGTTGTCTTCGAGGGGCGTGCAGGTCCGATCCAACACATAGTCGAGGGCGCAAGAAGCATCCACGAGTCCAAAGCCCCATTTTTCATTCCAGCGATTGGAGATGTCAGGTTCGGTCGCCGAGCCTCGTGCTTCAGATGAATTGTGAAGGATGCTGCGAATGTCTTCGGGTGAGAGGGAATCATCCGCCTGCAAGAGCGAGGCGACAATGCCGGAGACGAGCGGAGTAGCCATGCTGGTACCGTCTTTGGAATCGTAGCCGTCGTCCGCCAAAGGTCGCTCGGGCTGGCCCGGGAACGATGGACCTGTTGCAGCCGTTGCAGACATGATGCCGGTTCCAAAAGCGGTTATGTCGGGTTTGAGTTCCTCCCATTCGTTATCGTCGCCATCATCGAGGCGAGGGCCCCAGTTGGAGTAAGATGCCATCACGTCGTCGGTACGGTTGACGGTGTTTCGGTCGTTGACGGCACCAATGGAAATGGCCCCGTCAGCGCTGGCAGGGGAAGGAACCCGTTTGGTTCCGTCGTTGCCCATCGCCACCACACAGACAATGCCTGCGTCGCGTGCGTCGTTGACCAGACGGGCCTCAGCCCCCGATCCGTTGTCCCCTTCGTCGTCGGGATTCAGCGGGCTGCTCAAAGAACCGAAGGACATTGAGGCGACATCGATGCCCCGACTTGAATCGTTGTTGCCCCAATCGGTGTCTTTGTTGTTGATGACCCATTGAATTCCGTTGAGCGAGGCTTGGGAGTTGGTACCACCAGAATCCGTCAGGACCTTCACGTCAACCAAATAGGCGCCCATGCCGCTTCCTGTGTGAATTCGGTCTGCCCCACCAGTGCCTAGAGCCGTTGCGGCGACGTGCGTTCCGTGGCCTTGCCCATCGTCTGGGTCAACGGTGCCATCGGGGTTTGAGGCAGAGGAGGTGGCGTCAAAACCAGCGACCCATTTTTGGTCGTTGTAGCTGGTAGCATCGCTGTCGGGTTCATCGTCAACATCATCAAAATCATTGAGGGCACGATGTTCGTTGTCAACGCCGGTGTCGAGGACGGCCATGACCACACCTTCTCCGTTGTAACCTCGAGCGTAGGTGCTGGCGGTGTAGACCTCAGAGGGCATTGAACGCGTAGCTTCAGAGGCAACACCGTTGAATGGAACCATCACGTTTTGCATCTCAACCACCACCACGCCGTGAAGGAAGTAAATGTCCATCAAGGCACTAACAGGAACTTTGTCAACCACGACGGAATCAATGGAATCCATCACTTGGAACCAAGCTCCGGCTTCCTCACCAATCCATCCATGTTCATCCAAGACGGTTTCAAGCGCAGCCACATCATCTGCATTTGGTGCCCAAGCAAAATCAACGACGAGGGCGACCGTTTTACGACCATCGGGGCCCAAAATGGAGGTAGGAGAAATGGATTCTTGACCTGCAAGCACGCGCTGGAGGCGATCGTCCATCCCGTTCCAGTCGAGGTCAGGCCCGTATCCAAGCCACCATTGATCGGGTTCTGCGGATGGTCGCTCACCTCGTTCAATCATTCGAGTTGGACGTTCGCACATGTCCTCTCCACACATGAGCGGGGGCAGTCCGTCCACGAGAATCGGCTCCTCGTATTGAGCCACAGGAGTTGCATGTACAGGGTTCGAGAGAAGGCCTCCACTGACATCCGCCAAAAGCATCAGAACGGCAAAGAGAAGGGCGCCCGTTCGGAATGATGGCCGTGGTGCACTTCGCATGGCTTCCCCTCTCCATGCTTTGGAAGGCTTGCCCACCTTTGATTCTATCCTCAGATGTATCACGCTGTCCAACGATTCACACCCCACCCTAGCGGGGCGGCCATTCGAGGTGCTCGGTATTGACAGAGCATTGCAGATGGGGACCTGTCGAGCGTTCCACCAAACCGAGAGGCGCTTCACAGACGGGGCAAACACCGGCATCGGCGAGGTGCTCCATCCAGGCTGCCCGCGTTTCGGGTTCATCGCCGGCTTGCATCAAATTTTTGAGCGGTTCCCTGAGGTGTTTAGGAACCTCATAACCAGCCGAAGTCCACGGATCTTCAAGGGAGCTGAGGTCGACCATGTTGGCTTTCATCCGACGACGCTGGGCTGAATGAGCGGCGCCTTGGCTTGGCCCGCCGTCAACCACACCGAGTTCCACCGGACCACCCCGCGCTACGATCGGAAGAAGCGCATAAGCGGCGACAAAACCGCCGATGTGAGCCATGTGGGCAATGCCACTTGAAGTCCCGGATTCCATGGTGGAAAGGGCGCGAATCAATTCCAAGCCAAAATACAACAAGGCGATGAAGACCACTGGCCACGGACGAATCAACAACAAGGGGAAGGGAATCTCGTCCCTTGGCCATCCTGCGAGGTAAGCTCCGAGCAAACCAAATGCAGCGCCAGATGCTCCCAAGGCTGGCGTGTAGGATTCAGCATTGAACGCAACCCAACCAAGTGAGCCTCCAAGCAAACCGATGGCGTACACCACAGCAAACCGTTTTGACCCAAGGCGTTGTTCCAACGGAACGCCGACCAGCGCTAAGATGATGACATTCCCCAGCACGTGCATCATGTCGCCTTGGCTGTGAAGAAAGCCTGCGGAGACCAACGTATGAAGGAAGGATGGCTCAAAAGCCCGCACCGGGACAAGGACAAAATCATTCCAAACCCAGATGTCCACAAAGCCCCAATTGTAGAGCATTGACCACAACACTTGGACCACCGCTCCGAGCAGCACACTCACGGTGATGCCCATGGCAAATGAGGTTCGTGTGCGGGCGGCATAAATCAGCGGGGTAAAGATGGCTAAAAACCACAACAGAAGGACCATCCACTCCACCGAAGAGAAGAAGGACATGGCAAAGCCCATGCAGGCCCCTTTGACTCCCTCTCTTTTGAGTTGATGTCTCCGGAAGAAGAAACAGGAGGGTTCTTGCCCGAATGACCTGTCCCCGAACCATGGCCAAGGCCTTGCTCAACCTGGTGGATGTTCGAATCCGCCGAGGCATGAGCACGGTTTTGGATGGATGCTCCCTAAGCGTTGAATCTGGTCAGACCGTGGTGCTTACAGGAGCGAACGGGGCTGGCAAAAGCACCCTGCTGGAAGCTGCGGCGGGTCTTCTCCCGCTCGAAAACGGTCAGATCAAGCATGAAAACACGGTTGTGAAGGACCATGAGGGGCGGGCCAAATCTTCTCCGTTGGCCTTGGGGCTGACGCTTCAAAAAAACGGAGTGATGGGGAGTGAAGTGCTGGTTGAACATCTGCAATGCGCCATGTCGATGAGCGGGCGAACCATGGACTGCAGCCCGTTTTTGAAGGCATTTAACCTGACTCACCGAGCCAACGATTTGGTCGCTCACCTCTCGCAAGGTCAAGCCCGCAAGGTCGCCGTGCTCGCAGGATTGCTTCCTGCTTTTGCAAGTGAACATCCCACCATGGTCCTTCTCGACGAGCCCGATGCAGGTTTGGATGATGCCTCAGTTGAAACCCTCGGTGGATGGCTGAATGAACTTCGAAGCATGGGCCATGGTTTACTCATCGCCACCCACGACGAACGCATTATGGCTCATGCCACACACCACTTTGAGGTCGGTCAAGGCAAGAAAACCACTGGAGCGCCCCCAAGCGATGCAAACGCCGAACGACGGCCATCTGAATCTGTAAAGCGCACCTCTTCAGGCACCTTTGGTGTCCGCATGCATTTCCGCACCCTGATGTGGCTGAACACCAATGCCATCGCTGGCCTTCTCACCTTGGGCATCCTTCTCTCCTTTGGAGACTTCATGGGGAATCTCAACGAAATGCAACGGCTGGGATTCGTCCTCGCCCCCGTTTTGGCTGTCGCTTTGTGCGGTGAGCCACTCGTGGTCGCCACAAGGGAAGAACGCACAGGAGATTGGTGGCGAGCCGTCGGCGGAAGAGCGCCGCATGCAAGTTGGCTGCCACTGATGATCGGATTGGTGTTTACGCTGGTCTCGGCCACAGCACTGGGCGAGACCTTGACCACCACAACCTCGGTTGCAGGAGCCTTCCTTTGTTTCTCGGTATGGCATGCCATCGGCTGGATGCAGCGCTCAACACAACGCCTCGCTCGACCCCAAGCCGTCTTTGTCGGATTGCTTACTCCGGTTCTGATTCTACCGTTCTCACTCCTTGTCAGCCTTCTTTCTTGAGGGGAACACCAAGTTCAAGGAGGGCATGCCAACACAGCCGACCATGAAGTGGGGTGAAGCTTTGCTCGTCCTCGGTTTCACAGGCATTGGCGCCACCTTGCTCCTCGCCCTTCTTTGGGCACCCAGCGTTTCCATTGATGCGTTTGAATCTCCGGCAGCCCAACGAATATTCTATTGGCATGTCCCGGCGGCTTGGGCTGCTTTCATCGCCTTCGGCGCCCTCTTTGTCGGTTCGGCAGGATGGCTCTTTCGACGCTCAGAATGGATGTGGCGTTTGCACGTAGCCGGCGCCGAAGCCGGTTTGGCCTGCGGCCTCATGGTCGTCTGGTCAGGGTGCGTTTGGGGCCAAGCAGAATGGGGCACACCTTGGGATTGGACGGATGTTCGGCTCAACAGTTTTGGCCTTCTTACGCTCCTTGCCACCTACGTGGTTCTCGGGCGGAATAGCCAGCCTGACGGCGTGGAAACACGGGACACCTTCGCAGCCTTCGGATTGTACGGCTTTGTTTTGGTTCCACTCACCTACATCGCGACGAGAATTTGGACCATACGCCACCCCGGACCCGTGGTGGGAACCGGCGATGAAGGCTCCATCAACGGCGAGATGGGGCTTGTCTTGTTGATTGGCGCCGTTTCCTTCACGGTCTTTATCATCGGCCACATGATCGCATCCATGCGACTGACGGCGCTTGAGCAGCGACTCGAAGCGATGCAGAGCGTGCACGACCGAGGTGTTTGATGTGGAAGGGATGACGTACCTGGCCGTTGCTTATCTCGGGATGCTGGTGGCCATCGCTTTGTGGACATGGACCGTTGTCCAGCGCAGTCGCCGGCTTGACGAGCGGTTGGAAGCCCTTGAGCGAGTTGAAAGTGGCGAACCTGAAGCGCTAGAGAAAACCGATGGCTGAATGCTTTCACAGGCGTAGTCTTTCAAAGGCATCGGCGCGAGACCACCATGGAGAGGAGCATGTCATCCCGACTCGGCGGCGAATTTTGCTTGGTCTGTGGGGCCGAGCCTCCCCTGTTTGGTGACCGCATGTGTGAGCCCTGCTTACGAGCGAGAACCGTGTTGGCAAAAGTCCCGGAAAACATTCCTTGGGTGCGTTGCGCCCGATGTGGCATCGTTGAAATCGATGGGAAGTGGGAAAACACCACAGAGAACGAAGTCTGGGACGAACTCTTGCACCGGAATTTGGTCGTTCATGAACAGGCAGAGGACATTCAACTGGCGATGGAACCGGTCAAAGTATCTGACCGACACACGTTGCTTCACATCCAACTCGAGGGCGTCATCGACAATTTGCTCTTCCAAGAAAAACACACCATGCGGGCCCGCATGGCCAATGGCGTGTGCCTTACATGCACCCGTCGGGCCGGCAATTACTTCGAAGCAACCGTGCAGTTGCGCTCCAGTGCTCGCCGCCTAAGCGAAGACGAATTTACGCGTTTACGAGCAACATTGGACGTTGTCCTCGACAAGCTCTCCGACGACCCGATGTTCTTCATTACGAGCGAAGGACAGGTCACCGGAGGCTACGATGTGGTGCTGGGCAGCAAAGGATTGGCCCGAGCATGGGGGCGCCACCTCGTCAGTGAATACGGCGGCATGGTGGTTGAAACGAATTCAACCGTTGGGCGAAAGGACGGCGTTGATGTTACGCGCTTGACCCTGCTTTACCGCAAACCGGGTTATGAGATTGGAGACATTGTGCAGTGGCGAAACCACATTTGGCGCCCTTCGTCGTGGACCAAGGATGGTGCGATCATGGAACGCGTGGACCGAAGGGAACGTACCGGGGCCAGCTGGCGGGATTTAGAACAGGCCAAAGTGCTCGCTCAGCGGCACGAATTGTCCAGTGTAGAATTCATCAACGAAGATGCATCGGTTGGGGAATTTCTTGACCCAACCACCTGGGCTATGGACCATGTTCGTCTTCCTTTCGACCACGTACCCGGGCGGAAAGGCCTGCTCATGAGGCACGATGATGCTTGGCTTGCCTTGCCATTCATGGCGGTGGACGAACCTGAAACGGTGGAGGAATCCTGATGCAAGAACACGAAGACAACACCCCCGAACCAACGCTTGTTGACCTGGCTGAACAATTGGACTTGGAGGGCATGGTTGGATTCACGCAAACGTTTCACCAGGACCTTCGAGATGGTTTTGAAGCGGTCAATCTTGAACGATTTCCTTGGCTTGAAGACTTGAAAAAAGCACCGTGGAGCGGTGTCATCTGTTTGGGCATGGGAGGAAGCGCTGCTGGTGGGGATTTTTTGTCTGCATTGACCGCTCGAGAAGGACACTGTCCGGTAGTGGTTCATCGCGATTACACGCTCCCAGCTTGGTTTGATGCGACCTGGTTGGTCCTCGCCACCAGTCACAGTGGAAACACCGAAGAGACCGTGGCCGCAACGGAAGCTGCGCTGAAGATGGGTGCCTCGGCGGTGGTTATTGCCACGGGTGGCCAATTGGCTGGACTCCCCGAACTTTTCCCCAATTGCTACCTCGTTCCCACCGTCGGAGGGCAGCCTCCAAGAACGGCCTTCGGTCACATCTTCAGCCGACAAGTCGCCGTGATGGAACACCTTGGCCTTCTCCCAACTCAAGCCCCTGACGAACGGAGAGCCATGCTGGAACGTCTCGCAGCCAACAACCAACATTTCGATGTCATCGCCGAACCTGAAGGCGATATTGCGCTCCTCGCCACAGGGCTGATGGAGCAACCCATGTCCGTCATCGGCCCTTCTGAATTGGCCCCCGCGTTGAACCGTTTCAAGAATCAAATGAATGAGAACGCCGCTCGATTTGTTCGCATTGGTGTGGTTCCCGAAATGAACCACAACGAGAGTGTGGCATGGGGCGGGATTGGGCCCGATGCCGATCCTGAAGCTCCAAATCAGGCCCTTTTGGTCTTGACCTGGTCGGGCATGCACCCCCGGGTCCAACAGCGGTTGGATTGGATGGTCGCCCATGCAACCACAGAAACGGCCTGGAACCTCGTTGGCGAAGGGAATTCCTTGCTCGAATGCTTGCTCTACCACTGCCTGGTTATGGATTGGCTTTCAATTACGCTTGCGTTCTTGCACGGCAAGGACCCTGCAGCCATCGGGCCAATCAACGCCCTCAAAGACCACTTGAACTCCGTTCAATAAAGCGGCCCGCAAATCAGACGTGGGTCGGGGAATTTGGCCAAAGCACCCACGCGGTCTTCCGATGAAACCACCCCGGGGAGGTCTCCACCAACCGGCTCTTCAACCGAGAGTTGGACATGAACATGCGGCGGCCAACCCCCGTTTTCATGCTCATCGCCCAGCGTGGCCAACACCGTTCCGGCGTCAAACGTATCGCCTTTCTCCCAGTGAGCAATGCTGTCCCAACTCAAATGCCCATAGAGCACCCAGAATTCCGAGGTTTCCTCCGACAGCGGACCACCGACGTGGATGGGCAATGGAAGGCTATGCTTGGTGATGAGTGTTGGACCGTACGACCCGTCCTCGTCGTTGACGGTGACTTCAACCACCGTTCCAGAGGCAAAGGCATGAACGGGGGTGTTGACGGGAGCCCCCAAATCCAGCCCGACGTGGTGGTCCCTTTTTCCTTCAAAGAGCGCCGTGGTGTACATGGCGGGGCGTCGTTCATCGTAGCGACCAACCGAATAGAGGTAGGGAGCCTCCCATCCGTCTGGGTTCGGACGTGAAAAATCGTGAACCCAGTACGGACCATCGAACACGACGGTCGGATGGAAAGGGAATTCCCCGCCCGAGTTCATGGCTCAGCGTAAGGCCGATTCTACTTGAGGTTTCGGAGAATCATCAAGGCATGGTTCGGGCGTGGCCCCAGTATGCTCGGCAGTGCCATGGTCGTCTTGGCGCCGAGCATCCTGCCTGGCTGGGCGCTCAGTTCGGTGCTTGATGGAAGCAGTGACCGGTTCCGCAAAGCCCTTCTCGCCCCTGCCCTTGGCCTGCTTTTGTTCTATGGCATCTCAGGAAGCTTGGTGTTGCTCGATGTGTGGTCTCCAATGCTGCTTGGCTTGTCGTTGCTTGGACTCAATGCGGCCGCCTACAGGATGATCCACCAGCGCCATGAAGTGATTGCCAAACGGAGCCGATGGCAGCTTTTGGAGGCTGCCATGCACGGCGAACTTTCCGAGGAAACAACGTCTTCATCGCTCAGTAAAGAAGCAAAGGTCCAGCTCGAATTTCAGCGAAACCGACCAACGTGGTTGTTTGGACTGAGCCTCTTCGTGGCTTCAACCGCCCTGCTTTCGCCCCTTTTGCAAAGCCTTCCGTTTGGCGTGGATTGGATTGGGTTTGCAATGCTCACCCAGCAACTGGTCTTGGAGGGAAATCTTAGCCTTCCCGGAACCAACGATGGCTTCTGGACCTACCCCCCTGCCTACCCTTCCGTTGCCGCTTGGGTGGTGGAGATCACTGGGATTGATGCGGGCAAGGCCGTGTTTCAACTCGGCCACTACACCCTCTTCGTCCTTCTCTTGGGCATCATCGGCGCGATGGACCGACACGGCGCTGGAGCCTATGCCATGCTGAGCATGGGGCTCGGACTTGGATTGTTTGCCAAAACCTTCGATTCAGGCTTCCCGAGTGTGGCCAGTCAACTTGGCTTGGTCGTGGGGCTTTTGGTTCTCTTTCGCCACGCTGAACAACGGCAACGGCACCACACACTCGGGCTCTGCTTGGCGCTCTACTCGGTGGCTTTGATTCACCCCACGGGGGCCATTTACCTGGCGCTCTTGTTGCTGAGTCACGTCTTGCATGGTTTGGCCATTGACAACGAAGAACATCGTGAACTGCTTCGAAAACTGGTGTACATCGCTTCGGCCTTCATCACCATCGGCTTTGGCGTGGCTTTGCTCGTCATCGCACCAAGGCTGTTCGATGAAGCCGTGTTTTCAGAATACGGTTGGCAAGGGGGAAGGCCTTTGTTGGTGTACAACGGTGTGTTATTGGCCTTCGCAGCAGCAGCAGCCTACGGTTTACGCTCCACGCTGGAGGGGCGAATCGCCATCACCTGGTTTGCCCTTTTATGGATTCTAAGCGTGGTCCATTTGGTTGAAGGTTTGCGATTCATCCCCGTGCTTTCCCTGCTTTCCTATACCTTGTATTCCATGGCGCTTCACGCCTTCCATGTACCTTTGGCCGTGCTGGTGGCTTGGTGGTGGTCACCCAACACAGCGCTCACGCCGGTTGATGAATCACCCGTCAAACCGTGGATTATGCCGCGTCCTGTCTCGTTGACGATGGTCGTGCTGATCGTTCTTGGTTCGGTGATGGCCCAGACGGTCGCCGTCAGTTTGGCTGAGCACGAAGAGCTCCTTGCGGTATCTCCTGGTGACTTGGCGTTAAGGGAAGCCCTGGCTGAAATCGACGGAGCAGTCTACACCGAAAACATGCATTGGGGGTATGTTTGGGATGCACCACGGGAGGTGGACATGACTTCCATTCCAACCTTGGGACTGGTCCACATCGATTCAAGCAAGCATTCAGCGGCAACACAAGCCATGTTTTACGACAACACGACGTACTTCACTGAACACAACATGCTGCACGCATTGACCTCGCCCTTGGGCACCATGCAGTGGACCTTGGCGACCTCGCCTTACTGGGGGATTGAAGCGCAAGCCGACGGGGCAACGCTCTGGAGGCTTCAGCCGGATGGAGACGGCAAGGTCTTGCTCTTGGACGGCATCGACGAATCGGAATGTGCCGCTTGTACGGTACGAATGGACCCTTGGAGGGACCACAAATTCAGGGACCCCATGGAGTTGGGAGAGGACCGGCCGTTTCTACCTGAGGGCACCGAGGGTGCATTGCAAATCGACGCACCCAGCAATGCAGTGGAGATGTGCTTGACCTACGAGATCATCGGATCAACTGGTGGATTTTACCTCCAAGCCTCCAAAGGGCTCGAACGGCCTTACCACGGCCTGCGCTCGGATGCGGGATACCATCAAGCCTGTTTTGCTGTGGAAAATGGAAGCGATTTGACCGAAGTGGCCTTTGAATGGGACCGTGCCTCTCCCGACCGGTGGCTCAATCCTTTGGGATTGTCTGGTCGGGACACAGTCTTGTTTGACCGAACCGGCGTCAAACTTCAATGGTTGACATGGTCAACGGTTTGATGAACGGCAAATACCATGTGCAAGGAGGCCACCCCATCCCCCATGGAACACCTTGTTGTTCTTCTTCCAGTGCTCAACGAGGAGTTGGGATTGGCGTGGGTATTGGAACGAATCCCCTACGCCAAACTTGAGAAGATGGGATACAAAACAACCGTGTTGGTGATGGACGGCCATAGCACCGACGCCACCTCTTCAGTGGCCGATAATTACGGTGTCATGTTCGTGGACCAAGACGATACGGGCAAAGGAAGTGCCATCCGGCATGGTTTCCGTGAAGCGGTTCAACTTGAGGCGGACGCCGTCATCATGCTGGATGCTGACGGCACCTACGCTCCCGAAGAAATGACGGCGTTGTTGCAGGGACTGGACACGCACAGCGTCGTTATCGGCGACCGTTTAAACGGGCGAATTGACCCTGAAGCAATGACGAGATTGAATTTCATTGGCAACCATCTTCTCACGTGGCTGGCGACTGCCCTGTTCGGGGCCACAACCTCTGACGTCTGTTCGGGTTACTGGGCCTTTCGTCGAGAAGCCATTCACGCTCTTCAACTCAACAGCCAATCCTTCGAAATTGAAGCTGAAATGTTCGCAAGCATGGTGCATGGAGGTGTGCCGTTTGGGTTTGTCCCCATCAGCTATGGCCCCCGAATTGGCGAAGCGAAACTGGGCTCAACGGCGGATGGTTGGCGTATTTTGCGTAAATTAATCACGCGGAAAATCTTCCCTACACCACTGTTGTAGACCTTTCCAAGCACTCAAAACCAACGAACCGTTCGGAGTGGCATGCAACGGCTGAACGTCGCCGTGTTGGGCGCAGGTGGCCTTGTTGCTCAGCGCCTCCAGCAGCGTCTTGCCAACCATCCATGGTTTGAGCTCGCGGCCGTGGCGGGTTCACCGCGCTACCTCGGCATGGCCTTGGACGATGTCCCTTGGGTGCTGGAGGATGAGCGACCATCGTTGCCGGCCCTCCGCGTGACAGATGTTTCCAGCCCCCATGCGATTGAAGCCTTGGCCAAAGAAAACGTCTGCGTTGCGTTTTCTGCTCTACCCAGCGAAGAAGCAAGACGCCTCGAACCGATGTGGGTCGAAGCGGGGATCACGGTTTTCTCAAACGCAAGTGCCTTTCGACGCCAGGAAGGCGTCCCCTTTGTCATTCCTGAAATCAATCCACATGCCCTTGTGGAACAGAGCGCAGGCCCGCTTCGCCACGCCTGCGCTACCAATTGCACCTTGCTTCCACTCATCCTTCCCCTCGCAGCGCTCCACGAAGCCTACGGATTGGAAGGCTA
>CEVS01001597.1_pt1 | contig 12762 bp, 12 predicted proteins | sample 361571 | NCBI WGS metagenome assembly CEVS01 (sample SAMEA2623850, study PRJEB7988) | marine metagenome | isolation source: saline water (ENVO:00002010), including | reverse complement strand
TTTTTTTTTAATTTTAATTAATATTTACTTACCTCTTAATATTAAAAATATGTTTTTGAATACCCAATACCAGAAGTAAATTATAGCTAACATCATTACAAGCATAAATATAAGAATCATTAAACCAACGATTGCACTACCTTTTTTTGGTTCTCCTACACTAGAGTCGGCATTAGCCACCGCTGTCGCGTCGGCTTTAACTTCACCTGTCTCCCTGTCAACAGTTTCTGTTTTTTCTGTTTCTTCCTCATTATAATGTACACGATTTTGTCTATAACTTAACATATTTTTCATTTATCCTTAATAAATACATATGTTTTTTTTAATAATTAATAAGAATTCTTTTTCAGACATCAAGAGACTAATTTATCTTGATATCGTCATTCAGAATTCTGGATGTAATTTATTTAGATAGTCGCGGGAAATACCGTGGATCATCCAAAGTTAGAATTTCCCGGCTTTGAGGATCATCCGAAGCCAGCGATAGACATTTTCATTGTCTTCTCAGCTGGCTTCTTCCCGGGTCATCCCCATTTCATTTTAGATTTAGGTCTAGGTTTAGGTTTAAATTTAGGTTGTCTTTTTAGATCACTAAGAAGTCTTTTAGCGGACTTGTATTTACGTCCTTTTTTAGAAACATATGTAAGGTTAATACCTTTCTTTTGACATCTAATTTGTAGTCTTTTAAATGCCTCTGCTCTCATTTCTAACTGTTTTCTTGTTAACTTCATACGCTTTCCTCTTACTACTTTAGTAACGGGGACACCAACTGATTTTAACTTGGCTTTTAGAACTCTTGTAGATGTATTTCTGATTGAAACCTTAGGTTTTTTACCGAATTTTAATTGCCTGCGCGGCGGGCTGCTCCGCGGGCGGAGCGGCGGAGACCCGCGGACAGGTCTCTTTGAAATTGGAGTAGCAAAAGTGGGCAAGTAATCCTCTCTCACTTTCTGGGCATAATTAAGACCACTCTGAGCAACCTTTTTCGCCATTTCAATAGCATCTTGAGTCGGAGTAAATTCGACGCCTTCTCGTTGGAGAAACATCAATCCGCTCGCAACAAGCTGATCATTTATTTCTTCATCAGTCATATACACATACAAGCCATAGTTTATAAGATTTTGCCTTTCCTTACTCTCATTAGCTTCATAAAATGAAAACTTACTAAACAATGAACATATCTCACTACTTAGAATATCGAATGATATATACAACTTATTATAAGTTTCTGAATCTAAAAAACTTACTATTTGTAAAAAATCACCCATCGTTTTAAATACACTGTATTTGTAATGATTTTCACCACCCATTGCCCTCTTAGTAAGTTTTTCAACACTATTATTGTTTAAATCATTGCTTATGTTAATATCACTACAGTCCTTATTAAAATAACTGTTTACATTTAAAGTTACTATTATTTTATCCCCAGATTTAGTTGATTTTAATCCGCAATCTACTATATTCACGGGCTGTCCATTTACAGTACAATAAATATTATAATTAGTATCTTCAATTTTATTAATATCTCCTACAATCTCAGCCGCGATTAAGGTTTTTTGTAGTTTATCTTTAGTTGCTGCATCATATTCACTCGAGATGTCTTTTACAAATAATAATTCATTATAAGATTCGCAACGACTAGCCTTTCTTCTTGATTGTTCTAATATAGAGCTATATATGGGTATCAAAGATGATGAATTCGAAGTTGCATCAACCCTTAGTTCAACGGGTAAATTATTATCGTACGATCTATTTAGTATTTTAACCATTCTTATTATAGAATTATCACCTGTGCAATCTCCTTGACCTATATTTTTCAGTGGTACAGTACTAAGTCCGAATAAATTTAATATTCTTTTTGAAATAGATTTTGAATTTGATTCTGTTGAGAAATATTTATGAATTATGGTAAACTGCTTAATATTATCATTTCTAATTAGCTTCTCACATACATCTACTAGATTATACACATTCAGATCGTTTTTCAGCTCTACTGTAAGTTGGGTAACAAATTTTAACATATCGTCACTTTTTGCACCAAAGCCTCTACTGCCACAAAAATCATGCACGGCGTCGCATGCCATTAATATTCTAAAAAGTCCGTAAAAAATCTCCGATTCATCGTGTCCTACTGAAACGGCTATTCGATTTAATTTTCTTTGCCTTCCAAAACGCTCTTTATATGCTTTATATAAATCTATTTCCATATATACAATAAACCAAACATTTTAATTTCGGTTAATTAGTGAAAGTCCACTCGTAGTAATACCTGATTTGACCAGGTCTCTTAAGCTCATCAAACTTAAAAAACACAAAAGATTCATCGCACAACTGCCGGAGACTGTTTTCAAATGGTATCAACATAGTTCCTTCACTTATGAATTTAGGGTTTTCAACTATAAGCTTAGCATTTAGAATTCTTTTTTTGGCATCAAGTACAAATAACGCCATATATTTAGGTTCGAATAGACCACATTCAGATTCTTCTGGATAGAATCCAAAATAAAAGTATTCCTCTGATGTGTACATGTTTGAAGCCTGTTTCATTCTAAGACATTCTGTACAATAATGTTCGTCATACAACTCGGTGTCATTTCTCCCCATATGTAAAAGCCAATTTTGAGCCCATGCATTTCCATTTAGATGTGTCAAAAGTTTTAGTTCACCTCCCGAAGGAGGTGTTAAAGATTCTACGAAATCTGTAGTATGACTATCACTGCTTACAATATTTCTTTTATAGAATGGATACGGCGAGGATGGTTTATAGAATGGATAAATACAGGGATTAACAATAAAAGACAACAACGATAGACACAAAGAGAACATTCTATAATACTATTATGTATTATTTATTTAAGTAGATTCTAATATTTTAACAACTTTATTGATAGTTGGTATGCACACATCTACAACCTGCGATATTTTTGATTTAGATGGCTGTTTAAGTTTTAGTTCATTTTTTACCACGTAAAATAGAATCCCAGCCGTGATAGATTTTGGAGTAACCGAATCTAATATGTCTTTCTTTTTTGTATATATTTCATTACAGACGTGTATTGTTTTAAATGGTAGTTGTAATTGATTACAAAATTTTGCAAAAACATCCGTATCTTTATTATCTTCTTTCTTTCTCCCGAGGTATTTATAGGCAGGAACATCTTGCATTATTTCTAAGAATACTTTTTCTCCCTTTAGAAAACCTTTTTGATTACCAGTATTCTCTGTTAATTCAATTAACTTAGAACGGTCAATTGATACATTATTTTGCATAGCTGAAAAATACAAACATGCAGATATAAGCCCAACTCTAACTGAAGCCCTAGTCAATTTCCCAGATTCCATGCACACATGCCACATATTTTTTGCAGTAGGTAAAATAGAATGGGGTAATGAAAGTAAAGTCCTATAATTTTCAAACTGTTCAGATACCTTCCAAAATGTTTTTTGTTTATGTGAGAAAGTTTGTTGATAATGTAAAGTCATGGCCAATGATTTTTTATTAAATGAAGGTATAGTTCCTGATTTATCATACGGATTATCAGAAATATTAGCATCGCCTCGTTGATTTGAATTCTGAAAAGAACCATCATCCTTCTTATGACTGTTCCATTCACATGTTTCCCTTTCTGGTTCAAATACTTCAGCACACTCTAAACATACCATAGCCTGGTCAGATGGATTATATATTATTTTTGCATGAAGGCAGCAAATATTATGACTAAATTTTACAGGTTCTCTTTCACTGATGATTTTATCTAAATCTTCCCAGGCTAATAACATATCCTCGTTCATCTTACAAGACAATTATAATACATATTATACACAAGATCTTTAATATAACTATAAAAACGTAATATTTTGCGGCAAAATAACTAAATTTAATTATATTACACACACTAATAAAAACATGGGGGATACCGTTGTTATAAAAGATAACGATGTATACACTATAATTCTAGATAAAACTAAATGTATATATTCGGTTAATTTGAAAGAAGATAAACCATACAATGAAGAAAAATTTGAAGAATTCTTATTGTATTTTAAAAATACATGGGAATACATTAAGGATAATAAATTAAAATATCATCAATTAATTAATCTTGGTATAAATGGTAATAAGAATAATGAATTACCACTTGATGCTTATATTAAATTAATTAAAATTATAACCGAAGTTAATGACATTTTAAACAGCTATTGTCATTCTGTATGTATATTAACAAACGGATCTACAAAATGGAAGACGGCTTATGAATTAGCTACTAAATTATGGAAACCAGTTAAACAAAGACCTTTATTATTTACAGAGGATTCTAAACACATGGAAGCATTTTTTCTTACTCATAAATTAATGCCACAATTAGACACATTGAGTGAATGGGTAGAATGTGAAGACGGTGGCTATGTAAGAAAATAAATAAATTCACGATATTAATTAAATTAAATAACTTATAAAATGTAATGTATTTAATTTAATTATAACCTAAGTTAATTCGTTTTAATGTGTATTTACATGAAATTACCTACTATCTTTCTACCAGCTGGGTGTAATTTTAGAATATTAAAAGCAGCGTATATGGTAGCGATTATACCCATTAGAATATGAGCTCTCTTTACAAATTTAACGCTATCGGACTGGCTGCTCTTTCTGCACTCATTATCTAATACACCAACAGCCATCCATACAAAAGCGGCTACAATAAGGGGGAATACGATTGTGTATAGGTTTGATTTCAATAAACCAAAAATCGAGTCGGGTCTAACAGCTGACATTATTTTTATTATTAGTAATATATTTTTATTTTGAATTTAATTAATTATTTTTAAATCTTAATTAGGTCATTTTTCCAAAAATCTGACATTTTGTAATTTTTGTTAAGATTGTATTCTGTTTGTATTTTACTTTGAGCAGATCTCAGAGAATCAATAGTGTCTTCACTAAAAGAATGTATCTTCATATCGGTTAGGTATGTATATGAGTTATTTACTTTCATATAAGAACGTTTTTCAAGTTGTTCATTTATAAAACTAATCTTCTGTCGGAATACTTTTACATTTTCGTCTATTACATCATTCACAAAATTTATCTTTGAATTTATAAGGTTGAGGTCCTTGGACAGCTTATCTGAAATGTCTTTCTGTCTTTTCATGTAATATTCACACCTGATTGTCCAAAATCTATAGACAATTTCTTCGACGGACTCCATTTTAATTATTTCATTTTTTTCATTAAAAACATGTATATTCTTAGCAGACAACATACTAGTCAATTTTAGTTTCTTCTCAAATTCTCTATTGTCTCTCCAGTTTACTATATTTTCCAGAGGAATCTTGATTTCAAAATGTACATCAGTTTCAGTTGACTTATTAGTGTAGCTGTATATTTCGTTTTCTGTTTCTAGTTTGTCCAAATGTGATTTGTAATCTTCGGTCCAGGTTCCTATGGGAAGTTCTGTGATAGTTACAGTATTTGATTCGATTTTGTATACACCCTGTGTTATCCAACGGTTTTCTTCTATCTTAGTAATTTTACCAGTAAACCCTTTATACCATGGCATGAGTTCTTCAATGTCTGCATCAGGGTCATCTACTAGTTTAAGAAGTCTATCTTTTAGGTCATCTGGATTAAAACAAGGTACATCCGTTGAAAACCCAGTTCCAATTCCACATGCTCCATTGATAAGAATGAGCGGAAGCACGGGAACATAAAAGGATGGTTCAATTGAAAACCCGTCGTCATCTAGATAATTTAGAGTACTAAAATCGTTAGAATTGAAAAGATTCTTAAAATTCTTTGATAGGTGCGTAAAGATGTACCTGGGACTCGATGAATCTTTCCCACCCAGAAGTCTAGTACCAAATTGTCCAACCGGTTCTAGTAGATTCATGTTGTTAGAACCTACAAATGTTTGTGAAAGACCGATGATAGTATCTTGAAGACTTGCTTCACCATGATGATAACTTGATACCTCTGAAACGTAGCCGGCTAGCTGTGATACTTTAATTTCAGAATACAAATTTCTTTTAATGCATGCGTAGATTATCTTTCTCTGTGATGGTTTCAATCCATCTACAAGACTTGGGATAGATCTTACATTATCAGCTATTGAAAAAAGTACAAGTTCTTTATTTATCAGATCTTTTACTCTTACGTTACATTTTGTGTAGTCTAGTGTTTTAGGTGATGTAATATTGTCTAGAATCCATTTTTTTCTTGCATCAGCCTCTGTTTTTGTAAAAGCCATATGTAGGTATTTTTCATCTGTATTAGTTTCTACTTTGTAATCTAGAGTCATCATATTTTTAAAATATTCCTTGGCTTCGGTTGAAGTGCTCGTACCAAGTCCCTTATAGTATTTTATCTTGTATCCACTGATGTTGTTATGTTCTTTCCATTTATTGTAATCGCTTAGGTTGTAGAAAGGCATTACCATGTCTTTTTTTGATACTTTGATAACAGGCGTAACAAGTGAAGAAATGAAATCTATCTTCAAAAGTTCCGGCCAGGAATTACCAATGAAATTCACAAGAAGGCTTTTAATATGAAACCCGTCTGTATCAGCATCTGTCATTATAAGTATTTTTCCATATCTGAGCTCAGATACATTCTTGTATTTTTTACCATTTTGAAGTCCAAGTATCTGTTTAATGTTATTGATTTCTTCGTTTTTAGACAATTGTGAATAGGTTGCAGTTCTTGTATTTAGTAGCTTTCCTCGTAGAGGGAAAACACCGTATGTGTCTCTTCCAACTACAGAAAGACCTGAGATAGCCGTAGCTTTTGCTGAATCTCCCTCTGTAAATATGATAGTACATTTAGATGAATCTTTTGTACCAGCCCTGTTTGCATCATCAAGCTTTGGTATGATGATTCTTGATGTTTTCTTACCGTCTGTTTTTTGTAGAGATTTCTTTTCCTTTGCATCAGCCAAAGCAAGTACATTTTCTATGATGCCAAGCTTTGACACACTCTTGACAAATTCATCAGAAGCTGAGAATTTACTTCCAAACCCTGATACCTTTGTGATGTGCTTTTCTTTAGTCTGAGAGGAAAAAGAAGGATTCTCAATGATACAATTTATGAAAACGAAGATGTTATCCTTGATGTAATTAGGTTTAATAGTAAGACTTTTGTGTTTTTCTTGGATAATCTCTGTGATTTTTTTTACAATAGGTCCGATGACATGCTCCACATGACTACCTCCATCTGATGTATTTACTCCATTTACGAATGAGATACACTGAAATCCGTTTTCAGATGGGGCAATCGCCACTTGCCATCTAGGAGTTTCTTGAATAACTCTCGGACAGTTCTTTTTAAGACCGATATACATAGAAATGTATTCGGAAAAATCTTTTACATTTAGTTTTTTATCGTTGTAATATACATCCACACCCTTGGGTGTAATAGCACACATATCAAACGTGCGCCTAATTAGAATACATTTCGTGTCTTCATTTAGAGTGTCAACGCCAAACCTTTTAAAATCTGGCTTGAATGTGATTTTTGTGTATTCTTTTACTGATTTTCCCAGTTTTGGCTTACAGATTTTGCTTAGATTTTTTTCAAAGGTCTGTGTGTATTTTTTACCTCCGGATGCTGTCTCAACTGTAAATGTATCAGAAAAGATAGCTGCAAGTTTAGCACCGAGTCCGTTAAGACCTCCTGTTGTTCTCTTCTTAGAGTCGTCATGGTTACTAGTGGTTAGAAGATTTGCAAAAATTAGTTCAGGTATGTAAATTTTATATTCTGGGTGAATCTCTATAGGTATTCCAGAATCGTTATAGATTGAAATTGTATTATCATCGGAGATCCAAACCTTTATGCATGTCATATTTTTATTTCTCTGACGTTCATCAGAAGCATTTGTCAAGATCTCATCAAAAATCTTGAAGATGCCCGGATTCCATCGGCATGTCTTAATGCATGCATTGTTAGTTTCCTGATTTATAATCCAGCATTCAGATGATACATCTGAAATGTCTCCTACGTACATACCTGGTCTTTCTAAAACATGTTCTATCTGGCTATATTTTTTGTAGTTTTCAGCCATAATTCAATGTGATGTAAAGTAACTGATTATAAATTGTATTTTATTTTTAAACCAGTTATTTTTCTGTAAAATTTTATTGTATATTTCTAAACATCTGATGGATACAATGTCTTGAGATTATGTATCATACTGTTAATTTGTTCAGCTGTTCTAAGTCCTACAAATTGGGTTTTATTATTTTTATATTTTATAATAGTCGTTGGTATATTATAGATTCTATTTTTAGATAAAAATTCTTCAAATTCATCATTTTCCACGTCTATAGTGTATGTTATAGAATTTGGCATATCTACTAGTATCTGTTCTATTTGTTTACAAGGGAGACACCAATCTGTACCAAATTTAATAAATACGATAGTTTCTCCAAAGTCGATATCGTTTATACTATTATAAGATTCTACACTGTGAATTAATTGTGCCAGCTCCATTAGTATATTATTATATTATTTATTTTTAAGTTATATTTAAATTTAAAAAATATACACATTCTGTAATACGTTTATATGCTTGTTTCTAAATTCGACTTTTACAAATTTGATATGCAAGCCGTGGTGATAATCATATCAGTTGTATGTTTATGCTTAGGTATAAATAAATACATTCAAAAAGATAAACCCGATGAAGAAAAGAAAAACAATGAAACATTAATTTTTTTAGGAAGTATTATTCTAGGATTTTTGATTAGTTTGATTGTTTCTTATTTAACATTAGAATCGGATAATTTAGATACGTCCGATTATTATAATTAATAATATTTAGTTAAATTACTATGTCAATAAGTCTATCAAAATTTAATCCCCGTAAGATAGAAGAAAAAAGACTAACAGGTTCTGGACCAGCTACTTGCGTTTTTATAGGAAAAAGAGGAACTGGTAAAAGCACACTAGTTGCTGATATACTATATCGTCTACGAAAGATTAATGCTGGTGTTGCAATATCGGCTACAGAAGACGGAAATGCTTTTTATTCTAATTTTATACCAGAAATACTTATACATTCTGAATATAAACCAGAGATTATACAACAAATTATAACTCGTCAAAAAAAGGTAATAGACGGTAAGAAAAAAGAAACCGATAAAGATGTATTTGTTTTATTAGACGATTGTATGTACGATAAACGTATGATAAGGGATCCTAATATACGAGGAATATTTATGAATGGACGTCATTGGAGAATTACATTTTTATTAACTATGCAATATTGTATGGATTTACCTCCAGATCTTAGAGCTAATATCGATTACATTTTCATCCTTCGTGAAAATATTATACAAAATCAACAAAAGTTGTATAATAATTTCTTTGGGATATTCCCACATTTCTCTGTTTTTCAGGATGTGCTCAATAGTTGCACAGAAGGGTATGATTGTTTAGTTCTAGACAATACATCTAGAAGTAATAATATAACAGATTGTGTGTTTTGGTATAGAGCTACTCCCAATCGTAAATTTAAAATAGGCTCTAAAGACCTCTGGAGCTACTGTAAAAAGAATTATGACGCTAAAAAAGCAAAGGAAGTACCAGAATTTGATGCTAAAAAGATGAAAAAGAAGAACGCACCTAGCGTAGCGGTCAAGAAATTAAAGTAACTTATTTTTTACTAATGTACTTGTATTTGTAAATAGCTATAACTACAATTAATATAATTATAATATATAACGCCAATTTTATATATAAACTTGGCGTTTTCTCAATTGAATCATATAATTCTTTTTTAGTTGTATTAAACCAATTAATACATATAATATGAGGAGGATAAATATTAAACCAGTGGTTAAACATTCTAATGTCTATAGGATATGCACTTGTGACGTATCTTAAATTACAATTTGTGTCTTGGATAGCCGTAGAATTTCTAATTGAATTTATATATGTAGCAATAATTGGACTAATTTCTCCTTGAGTTCCCCTTACTAAGGTATTTCGCGATTTTTCCCATGATTCAGGTAATTGCCTTTCAGCCTCGGTCATTTGACTTTTTGTAAGTGTATAAGGGATATGTGGAACTACTAAATTTAAATTATTTGAATTGTAAATTTTTAAAGTATGTTTAATTGTCTTCCTCCAAGTAGTACCACTTCCAAAAAATTGTTCTTCAAACTGGAGAATTGTTCTGCCTTCATTTGTAAAAAATAAATCGCGTGTTACCTCTCTTACTACATAAAAGTCGTCATTTAAGTAAATAAAATGTTCTGATAAACCAGGTATTTTATGTAAAGATGTTTCGATTGCTAGAGAATTAAATACAAGACCTAATCCCATTTCTGAATGATCTATTAGTATTTCATTTTTTGTAATACATTCAGGAGTCTGTTGTTGTGTAACAATAAATACATTACGAACCCATTTCATATTCTTACGAATAAGTTTTAAACATAATGAAAGTTCTGAATCAGGTGGAGCAGAATCCGGACTCCATCTTTCCGATCTTTTAAAAGGTTTTTTAAGAGTATTTTCATATCTTTTTATCCACGCTTCATCTGTTGTATCTACCCAAGTAATAACAACATCAATTGGAAAAGAACCAGGATTATTCATTACATTATGTATTTATTTAAATTTATTTAATAAAGTTAAAAGTTGATAGAATTTCTATTGCACATATTAGATTAACTAACTATAATGGACATCAATTTTGCAGATTTTTCTATAATCCCAGAAGACTTAGATAATGTTCCTTTTATTTATTCATGCGCATAGATATTCTAACCCGTAAAATCTCATGTTTCTTTAAACGAATTTAAAAGAATATTTTTATAATTTAATAAAAAATGGTCGACATAAATTATATAAAAAAAACATTTGGAATATCTCCAGGAAATAATAATTTTAAAGTCTCAATACGATTCAATAATAAAACTTATAATAACACTTTCGAAACGGAAGAAGAGTGTATTAGTTATATTGTAGATGTAATTGGAGAAAAAGAATATAAAAAACGAGAATTTGAAACATTTAATCGTAATTTTAAAAAATATATTGAACATAATAATTTATTAACACCGGAACGAAATGAGATTTGGAAAATTATTTGTAAAAGATATTCAAATGGGGGTGACAAGTCCAGAAAAAGTCATATTGAAAAAATAAAAACATTAACATTATATGATATTTATTGTCAATTAGAAGAACAAAAATGGAAATGTTATTATTCAAATTTAGACTTTAATGTAGATATTCCATATTTGCGTCCGTCAATTGAAAGAGTTAATAGTATTATTGGATATAGTAAAGATAACTGTGTGATTGTATTACAATTTTGTCAATACTTAAAAAATGCATATGATTTGACAGAATTTGAAAGAGGTATTAAGTCAATTGGTACTGGGGTTTTAGATGAAAACGAAACTAATACAAATAGTTTAATTGGTGGAGGTAAAAAAAAAGGAAATAGAGATTGGAATCGTATTGATATAAATAAACCTGTTAAAATGACTAAAATAACATATTATATTTATGAAATTTTAAAAAATGAATGTGAATATCTGTCTAGAATTGAAATTGCTGATAAAATAGAAAAAAAATTTGATGTTAATTTTAGTAAAAACGGGTTAAATGATGCTTTAAATAATAATTATATATCAGCTGATAAAAGTGATAAAACTTGGAAATATAAGTTAAAAGATAAAGATGAAATTAAAATTATAAATGAAAATAAAAAAATTTGCTGTGGACAATGTAAAAAAGAATTTAGTATTTTAGATTTTAGAATCCGACCGCCGCGAGGAGGAAATAAAGAATTAGATTTAAATTCACTTTATACAGTTTGTACAACTTGTAATACAAATTCTAATAATAAATATAAAAATAAGGATATAAAAACATTTATATTACGACAAATTTCTGGACGAACTGATAAAAAAGGAAATATTACTAACGATAATTTTAATGAATTAAAAGGCAGTGATGGTAAATGTGCTATGACGGGTCTACCGTTGATTATAGAAACTAATAGTGGTAAGTTTAATCAAGCTTCGCCTGATAGAATAGATAATACAAAAAATTATGATATTGATAATGTTCAGATAATTTGTCTTGCTATTAATTTAGCTAAAAAAAATTTTAATATATCTAATGATGCTATTTTAGATATAATAGCAAATATTCGAAAACATATGAAATTAGATTAATTATCAATGTTTTTTTTTAAATTAAATTAAATTATTTAAAAATTAAATGTATACACATTTAAATACTAGTTTTATGGACAAAATCAACGAATTGAAATCAATTCCCATGCATGAACAACGTTCTGATGCGTGGTTCAAACAAAGAGAAAACAAATTGACATCAAGTGACGCAGGTACAGTTCTGGGCTTGAATCCTTATCAAAAACCAAAAGAAGTACTTTTTAAGAAATGTGGTCATGATCCAAAGCCATTTGTTGGTAATATTGCTACTCGTCACGGTCAAAAGTATGAAGACGAGGCTATTGAAAAGTATTGTAAACTAACTGGTCAAAAGAGTTACGAATTTGGTCTTATTGCCCATGAGGATGTCCATAAATCCGATGAATATTCATGGCTTGCTGGTTCGCCAGACGGTATTTCTATTAGTGTAACAGATCCTAATGCAAAGCCTATTTTATTGGAAGTTAAGTGTCCTTATAAGCGAAAGATTGTTCCGGGAAAGATTCCAGAGTATTATTATCCCCAAGTTCAGTTGAATATGTTCATTTGCGGACTAGAAGTTTCTGATTTTAT
>CEVS01033761.1_pt1 | contig 12774 bp, 16 predicted proteins | sample 361571 | NCBI WGS metagenome assembly CEVS01 (sample SAMEA2623850, study PRJEB7988) | marine metagenome | isolation source: saline water (ENVO:00002010), including | reverse complement strand
TCTGAGGAAAACAGACAACCTTGAATCTGTAGATTCACTGAGCATGCGTTGTAACTGACCTAGTTCAATTCCATGGGGGTGGGGCTTAATCGATTCCACCTTTGTAGGTAATCTTTCAGTGACTCTAGGCCAATGATGAGTTTCTCCTTCAGGGTCAATAAAATTTATTTCAGCATGAGGGTTTACGATACTTGTCATTCTAAGATATTGCCAAACACTCTGTCTGCCTTTCTGATATTTAGCCTTCAACTGAGTGGTAACTTCCAATCCATGCTGCTTCATAGTTCCATCTTTGAGTTCCCAAAGTTCCCGCCCTTGGTTACTCTTAACCGCTTTATTTTTCCTGGTATCTAAACCAATATCTACGACCGCGGCAGTTGACTCTGTTGCAATTTTGGAACGAACATGTGTTGGTTTACCAGTAGTCAACTGGCTGTACATAACAACCCCAGTAATTCCTATTCCTTGTTGACCCCTAGACTGTCTGATGGCATGAAATCGAGAACCGAACAATAATTGTCCAAACACCTTTTCAATACTTTTTTGTGGAATTCCTGGGCCATTATCCTCAACCTTCAACTCTATGATGTCTTTTTTCAAGTCTAGTTTTTTTATCTGAACATTTATTTCCGGAAGAATTCTTGCTTCTTCACAAGCATCAAGTGCATTGTCAACGGCTTCTTTGACAGCGGTAATCAATGATCTTGATAAAGAATCAAATCCTAAAAAGTGCTTATTTTTTTCAAAAAATTCAGATATTGCTACTTGTTTTTGATTCGACGCGAGTTTTTGTGCAATTCCAGCCATACTTAGACCTCCACCTCTGGTCCTCCTTCGTCCCAATGACGTCGGGCCAGTAGTGATATTGTTCCTCGCATGTCGACGGTTCTTAATCCTAATACTACTGTAAATCGCTGATAGCCGATTTCAGGACCTTTATTCATTTTCGAATGAAGCTAGGGTATTGGAGATTTTTTTGCTCCTAATCACTAGCCATATTGTCAATAAAAATGAAATCAAAATACTAATCGTATAACTCAAACCTTTCTCTTTTGTTTCTATTGCTCCTGCAATAACCCTTGTCTGTGAACCCCACCATGCATACATTATTGACGGTACAATCATAGCAAAGTTTCCAATAATGTAATCTTTCATCTTTAATTCGGTAGCCCCAAATGCATAGTTTAACACACCGTAAGGGATTATCAAACTCACTCTAGAGAGTGCAACAGTCTTCCATCTATCACTCGAAATTGCATTTTCTATGCCTTTTAATTTTGGATTTTTATCTAATAATTTTTGAGCGAAAGGATTGAACCATTTCTTTGCTAATAGAAATGGAATGATGGCGGCAACCATAGAGCCAATCCAAGCAATTAACACACCGAGTGAGAAACCGAATAGAATTCCAGAAAGATATTTGTGGAAACTAGCAGGGATAACTAAGATACCAAAAATAATGTACATTAGAATGAATACTAAAATCCCTATTATCCCTGAATCTGTAAACCAAGATAATTGTTCTATAACTTGTGTGAGTAAAAATTGTGTTATACTCATCGAAAGAATGATTCCGCCAATAACTATCAGTATTCCCGATGACGCAATTTTCATCTTCATTTGAATCATCCAAACAGGCTTTCCTGCCATGACGTTATGACTCCGGTGAATGCAGATGCTGCTACAGTCAAAGGGCTTGCCAAGTATAGTTTACCGGGTCCTGAACGACCTTGAAAATTCCTATTGATTGCCGAAACACTGACTTGGTCCGGGTTTGTTGAAACGCCAGGGCCAGCTCCTATACAAGCACCACATCCCGGGTCGATTAGTTTGACACCTACTCTTTCGAATAGGTCATGCCATCCTTTTCTCTCTGCTAATGCTTTGACTATCCCTGAGCCATATTGGATAAAGAATTCAACTCCATCATGTACCTTAAGGCCAGCATTTTCAGCCGCTTGACACACTTCTGCATAGTAAGCGATGTCATCTTCCTTTCCTGCAGTACAAGACCCACCATATGCAATATCTACTTTGACACTTCCAATTTCGGAGATATATGCTCCGTTAGTTGGATCGCTCGGTATTCCTTTGTCAGGATTTCCGGGGTGTGCTACCATCGGTTTGATTTGGTCAAGGTCGATAAAATGAACTCCACCATCGTATACAGCACCCTCATCTGGAGATACGCTCATAGTTTTCTGTTGTTCGATATCTAGGTTAGGCTGTGATTTTTTCATCCAGTCATATAGAGAACTATCAGCTTCACAAATACCGGTTCTTCCTGAACATTCAGTCGCCATATTACAGAGAGTTGCTCTTTCATCTATTGACAAACTAGAAAGTCCCGAACCACCAAATTCCATACTTCTATTCAAAGTCAGTTCCTTTCTTGCATGGTCTGCAAGAATATACAGAATAACGTCCTTTGCAGTGCACCCATGGGCTAAGTTGCCGGTCAATTCAAATCGAATCGACTCAGGGACTTTTACGAAAGTAAATCCAGAACTGATTAAATTCGCATACTCTGTTGCACCAACTCCCCATGTAAGTGCGTTTGACGCTCCACCCATACAAGTATGGGAATCAGTTGCTTGAATAAAATCTCCAATTTCAATAAATTCCTCTCTGGCTACTTGGTGACAAATACCCGGTGAAACACCGTCTACTGCGGAATAATCTCGTACGCCTGCATGCTTTTGGAAAATATTTTGCAAGTCCCTAAGAGTTTGAACTTTATGCATGAATGGGACGAATTTAGGGTTATGATGAGCATACAGCAAGTGGTCTTCAAAAACAGCATATTTATCGGGATTAGGCAGACTATATTCTGCCCCATATTCTTCTTTTAGGAAAGTGTGAACTTGTGCTGTAGTAAATTCATGAGAATAGCCTCCTTGAACTTGAGCGATTACTGGATCATTTGGTTTTACACATTGTCCTTGACTTTGTCCAACCAAGTTTCGAGCAATAATTTTCTCCGCCATGTTCATCGGGCGAGCAGTTGTTTCTATTGGTGGTAGTACAAATTCCTCATTCTGCAAGGCTTTAGCGAATGGAAATAACCCTCCCTTTTCAAGAACCAATTTTGTTACATTATCGTATTTAGTTGTAAATTCCTCTAGAGGTATTTCTTCCCCATCTTGTAATCTTTCAAGCATGGAATAATCTCCCATCAATTGACCGAGATTGATATTATTTCTTTCATGAATTGGAGCAAATGATGATGCTACGACTATATTTATTCCAGCCCAACGTTCGCACTGTGCCGCAGTTTCTCTACTTGAACCAGTTCCTTTTCTTTGACCAGACACTATGACTTCGAAGTTCCCTTCAATCAAAGCATTCTCCCTAAATACACGTAATCCATTATGTTTCAAGCCAGCATAAGCATTTTTTGCAATTTCAGAAGGTTCGTGGTCAAAGCATACCCAGGCAGGAGTCATTACATCTGTATTGATGTCATCGAGTAAATCATTAGGGTCAATATCCTTCATTTTGAGGTTTAGACCTTCATATAATTGTTTTTTAATAAGGTCTAGATCCTTAGTGAGAAATAGTACGCGCTTATCTTTTGCCAGCGCAACTTTTTGGGGAGGCCAATTTTTACGCATAGCAACCAATCTTCGGCATAAAGCAACCATGTATAACCGTTCTTCCTTGATTTATAAATGAAAAAAATAAAATCCTATTTTATATTTGAGCCAGTTAAGTAATTTCATTAACGATTGAACTTTTTTGTAGAATATACTTTTACGCAATCTTCATATAAGTTCGTCTAAGGGGTTAAGAGTGTTGCCCTAAATATAGGGTGATTTAATGAGAGAGGGAATAATATGGATGAACAACAACAAGTAGAAGATATTGTAAAATGCAGTGACTGTGGAAGTAGAAATTTGACACGAGACGAAACACGTGGTGAAGTCGTCTGTGATGACTGTGGTTTGGTTTTAGAAGATAACGTAATCGATCAAGGAGCAGAATGGAGAGTATTCTCTCCTGAACAAGGTGACCAAAGAGCTCGTACCGGTGCACCTATGACTGTGATGCTTCACGACAAAGGTTTGTCAACCGATATTGACTGGCAAAACAAAGATTATTCTGGGAAAACAATTAACTCAAGATATAGATCTCAATTCTATCGAATGAGAAAGTGGCAGAAGAGAAGCCGTGTTTCCAATGCTACCGAGAGAAATCTAGCAATGGCTTTAGCTGAGTTAGATAGAATGGCAAGTCGTTTAGAATTACCAAAATCCGTTAGAGAAGCAGCGGCTGTGAATTACAAAAAGGCAGTAGATAAGAGATTGATCCGCGGTCGTTCCATAGAAGGGGTTGCAGCAGCATCTCTATACGCAGCATGTAGGCAATGTGGAGTCCCAAGAACTCTAGATGAAATAGGACAAGCATCTCGTACTGGCAGAAAAGAAATCGGTCGAACATACAGATTCATGGTTAGAGAACTAAAGATGAAGATTATGCCAACAGGTCCAGAAGATTATATCTCAAGATTCTGTTCTGGTTTAGGCTTAGATGCTGAAGTTGAAGCTAAGGCATATGAATTGATCAAGGCAGCACAAGAAAAAGAATTGACAAGTGGAAGAGGACCAACAGGAATTGCAGCCTCAATTATTTACATTGCATCTGTTTTGTGCGGTAAGAGAAGAACACAAAGAGAGGTTGCTGAAGTTGCTGGAGTAACAGAGGTAACAATCAGAAACCGTTACAAGGAATTGATTCAAAATCTAAACATTGAATTAGATATTTGAGTATTAATTCAAAGATTTCCGTTGGTGTTCAGTTTATGGGCAAGAGCAGGGCTAGGCTATCGCAAATAACATTTGAGAGCGTAGCAACATTACTCGTGGAAGCTTTGGAAAGAGGCACCCAATCTTGGCCTTTACCCAATCCTCCAATTATCGATAGCGATTTCCCACCAATACATCCAATTTCTCCTCAAGACGTCATTGAGCAAGGCTTGGGATTACTTCATTCAGATAAGGGGATGTTTGACTCAAAACTTAATTCTGTAGTTGACTTGATAGTTCCTCACAGAATGAATCTTACAGATGATCCGTTTGAAGTACATCAGAAATGGCTGTCCAAAAGAGTCGGTGCAGTTTCTGAGAGAATGGTTTTCTTAATTGCTACTGAATGGCTTGCTCAATCTCTTGATCCTATTGCACCCAATAGCGATAGATGGTGGGTTAGTTTGTGCTTAATCAATGGGATGTCAACAGTTCCAAGAGGGCAACCAGTTCACCAAGGATATCATTTGTTAGAATCAATCGCTCTTGCTGAAAGACCGGGAACATGGCATACTCAGCCGGAATCAGGGCCTCAAAATGTAGATTGGAATCCACACGCAAAAGTACCAAGAGTGACTAGCGTTGTCGCTCATCAAGAAGGTATAAAATCAGCTATATGGCTTCTTGAAAAACTTGAGCAAGGTAATGATGACCGTAGGGAGTTGTTGGTCGAATGGACAAGACTACTGTTGGAAAGGCCAGCATTGATAGAATCTCTAAGACTTCCTGAAATACTGATGCGTAGAGCCCTTGATTCATCAGTAGAAGTAGCTGTAAAAATAACATTATGTTTGGCAAAATTAACTGACTATAATCGAGATATGGGACTAGCTTTGAGCCAGAGGCTTGCCCAACGAGAAGAAGTGGAAGTTAGGCGTGCAATGGCAGATGTGCTTACGAGATTATTCCGTCGCCTTTCTTCAGATGCTTTGCCTTTTTTTGAGAAAATGCTAGAAGATGATGATGAGATAGTTCTTGCCGCAGCAAGTTCTACAGTTGGAGATTTGAAATTTTTCAATACTGAACTTTGGGCTGATAAAATGTTAGAATTAAGCCAGCACAGATTACCATTAATTAGAAGAAATTTAGTTCAAGGACTTAGAGATTATATCGAGATGTTCCCAGAAGATGATAGAAATATACTGCCTCTCTTATGGCAAGATGGTGATGAAGTAGTAAGGACTCGAATGAGGGAACTACTAATTCGTATGGAAGAGGTTTCATCTGAACATTTCTCGGGTAGGATAACTGATTTACATGAGAAAAAGTGTTCACTAGAACCATTGTGGGAACAACTTAGACTTAGACGTCCAAAAAGAGCAGAAATCTGGATCGAATGGCTATCCAACGGCGGAGAACTGCCAACAGTAGTGGTATCTGAGAGACATAAGAGTACCATGGAAGCACCATCAGAACTTCCTGAACTTGGAGATGCACTTGAAACACTAGACCAAGAATTAGGCTTCTTAGACTAATTATTCTTGTTCCATCGCTTGATTATCAGATAGTGGCCCATTAACAACTAGCCAAACATAGGAAGCGTTCAAAACAGAAAGGGAGCCAATAAGCATTACAATCATCCCAGTTGTTTCAGGTAAATATTTGTCAATCTCAAAACGATTAATTAAAAGTACAAATGTATAGCAAATAATTCCAAAAACCATCACATATAGCCAACTTTTCTCTGGTCTTTTCCAAATTTTAATTATTGGAATCAGCCCTTTTCTGGCAAAGGTAAATCGAAACCAAGAAACATATAGGCACCCGATTCCAATTAATCCAATAACACCTCTAGTGAATGAGCGAGAATCCCAGGGGCCTTCAGGAGCGAGGTCAAAGAATGTTTGAATTACGCAAACACCTCCAATCAAGGCTAGATTCAACCACTTGATATCTTCGCCCATGGTAAGGCATGATGGGTTATGCTTGAAAGCATGTGCCCATTAGCACGAGTTATGGCGGCAGTTGAAGATGCTTTGATTGTAGCCGGTGGACTTGGAACTAGGATGTATCCAGTAAGCGCTTTTCTATCCAAAGAATCGCTTCCATTAATCGACATCCCTGTACTGATTCATTTAGCGCACGAGGCTAAAGCAGCAGGAGTTAAACGAATACACATAATATCATCGCCAAATAAGGATTTATCTCCACTTCTAAAAGACATTAGAGACTTACATTCTAACAGGCCCGAACTCGATGAAAAATTATTTTCTTCATTTAGTGATATTGAAATTAAAGTACACATACAACAACAACAATTAGGACTAGGAGACGCGATATCTTGTGCTTTAGATGAGATAAATGGTCCTTTTTTAGTTCTTTTAGGAGATAATGTAATTTTAGATAACCATGCATCAACAAAAGATTTCACTCCCTCTAATGCAAGTAAAATTTTAGTCCAATGTTATGAAGAAAACAATCTACCTTGCGGCGCTATTTTACCTGTAAAACAAGAAGATGTATGCAAGTATGGAGTTGTTGAGTTAGACGGCGACAGAGTCACAAAAGTTGTAGAGAAACCTAGTGTAAAAGATGCGCCTTCTAATCTAGTATTATGCGGAAGATATCTATTTACTTCAGATGCTCGAGACTTATTGGAAAATGTTTACACTGCTGAGAAATATGGCGAATTACAATCGATTAAATTACAAAATCATTGGATGAATGGGAAAGGATTCATTGGCGTAAGGTTAGAAGGTTTTAGCTGGTATGATTCAGGTAATCCATATTCATGGCTACAAGCCCAAGTAGACCACGCTCTTCAAAGGCCCGATTTTTCAGATGATTTTCGAAACTGGTTAGAATCTAGATTGAACACATAATCATCTTTGACCAGGTTTCCAAAATGAAAGCGGACTTGGAGCGATTCCTTGAGCACAACGTAAAGCCAAATGGTCTGCTCTTTCATTCCAACGATGTCCTCTATGGGCTTTGACATGTTCCCATTCAACTTTACGAATCGAAATAACTTCTCTCCAAAGCGTTTGAAGAGTCTCGACTAATCTTGTATTTGCTTTAGCCTTCCACTTTCCAGTGGCTAGATTTCCAGCATACAATGAATCTGTTCTAATTACAGCAGGCGTATCGTCGCCTTTGACAAGTAACCACCTCAATGCTTCAGCAAATCCAGATAATTCAGCAGTGTTATTCGAACCTATTTCTGCGCCTAAGTAATTTTCACTTTCAGGACTTGTAACAACGACCCCTGACAATTCCTCGAAAATTTCTCCTGTTCCTTTACCAAGCCCATTATCGCCTTTTACAACAACTAGGCCCCAAGCAGCGGGTGTATCTTTGCTAACATTTTGATTTTCCAAACAGGAACCATCAACATAAAGACTGATCATTTCTGTACGATTCAATATTCTCACTCGCCAATTTCAGCTCTATATCCGCTAGCATCCATCAAAGAGGAAACTGCACTAGCATCATCAAGCTTCATTTTAACGATCCATCCTTCTCCATAAGGACTTGAATTCATTAATTCAGGAGCATCATCTAATTCATCATTAACAGCAGTAATCTCCCCTGCCAATGGAGCAAAAATAGGTGATGCAGATTTGACGGATTCAACAATTGCGAATTCATCCATTTCTCCCATAATCTGGCCAATTTCTGGTAACTCGATATACACAATATCAGTCAGAGCGTGTTGAGCATGGTCGGTAATTCCAATAATCACCTCATCTCCATCAACCTTAATCCATTCATGCTCTTTAGTATAATACAAGTCTTCCGGAATCTCACTCATAACCATATCTCCTAAATATTGCCAACGTTAGGTAATTCATGAATGTTCGTAATCATATAAATCGGTTATTCTTGTTCTAAACCGATTTCTGTTTCTAGTACTTTTGACTCTAATTCAGCCCATGCATTGCCCACGGCAGAATCATTTTCGATTTCTTGAATCTCCTTTTCGATTCTATCAGCCATCTGTTCTTCATCTTCATCAGGGAAGTATTTACTAAGATAATTACTATTTTGCTTTAGCAATATAGCGGAGGCCAAACAGATCAAAGAGATTAGTAAAAAGACATGCCCAAACCCAACAACCGTAATTTCCATTCTACCTTGAATTAAACCGAAACCACATGCTAAAATCAATCCAAAACCAGTCCCGTAAAGTAAACGAGATGCGGCTTTGGCTGGTTCGTCCATAACATGTCCAACCTTAACTAATGCATGAATTAAACGCAAATCAATATGTTTCTCGCATCAGTTTGTGAATTTTATACGGTAAAAGGGCGCGATTAACAGGAGTAACTTCTAAAATTCTGCCATCGTCTCTTCTTCTAATGTCTTGAAGCAATGGATGTCTACTTTTTTTGTGCAATGTTAGCAATGTTGGCTTATCGACTTGCAATGCGCTTCTAACACAGTTGACGAATTCTTCACTTTCAACAGAAAATTTACCGATTTCGTCAATTACAAGTACTTCACATTCTTCTTTTGCATAATTTATTGCCGGAATAGCAACTTCTTCTAGAGCCTTTAGATCTAATCCATATCCAAGGACTCTCAAGCGGGAATCAAAGGTTTTGTGAGCGATTACTCCTTCTTCTTCGGTAATTATATTGATTACTTTGTAACCCAATCTTTCACCATTCTCTAAAATAGGTTCAGTGCGCATACCGCCAACTATTGGCTTTCCAGAAGGATTTCCTCGAATATTAATTTCCCGAGTTCGCTCATCCACAAGCATCTCAAGGACCTTTTCCATTACAGCGGATTTACCACTTCTCGGCAAACCTGTAATTCCTATCTTTGGATGTATTCCCATCTTAATCAACCTTGACTACGCAGTACCCAGTGGCTTATCAGTAATAAACAATGTTGTTATCAGTAAACATAACTTGATTTTCTAAAAACTTATCAAATTAGACAGAAAACTTCCGGAAAACAACATTAGCGGTATAGAAAGAGTATTTTCTCATCAAATCGAGAGTATTGATTCACCATTATTATACGATTTCCAAATTTCTTCAACCCATTCAAATAGCTTTGACATGGTATCTTTTTCGACACCAGCATGTTTTGCAATTGACGATAAGATACGCAATTCCTTTTTATCATATTCACCATCGACAGCAGATAGTAAAGCTCCGTCCCTCAATGCAAGTTTTAATCCAGTCTCCGATAGAAAACTGATTGTCTTTTCAAATTCAGGTGGATTATTCAACATATTTCGAATATCAACTCGCATTTCTGGGTGGAGCATTGAAGAGCCCATTATCGATTCAATCAACATTAACTCCTCCTGAACCAACGCTCCGTCTATTGAAGCTATAATTACCATCAATTCAGCATGCGCTTTGCGTTCATCTAAACTCAATTCATTGAGCGAATTGGGGAACAAAGACTTCACTCCGAGAGGTCATTTAGTAAATCATAACCGCTCTGCATCCATGAATAGCCTTCCACAGTCCAACTCAATAATCTGTCAAGCGATCCTTCCGATAGTCCAAGATGGGTAATTATTTCTTCCAAAACTTCTCTTTCATCATCATCTACTTCACCATCGGCAGCTGCCATCAAAACAGCATCACGTAGAGCCAATCTTCCTGCCTCATCACTAAGGCCAGCTAAGCATTCATCTAACGGTGGCGGCGATTTTAGTGCTTCTCTAATCATTGAGCGTTGATTTGGAGAGAGCAGCGCAGTTCCCAAACGTTGTTCAAACATTGCCATTTCATCTACTGTTAATTCATTGTCGACTCTAGCCATAAATGCGAGTAAGCGAGCATATGAGAAGCGTTCCTCACGAGATAGCTTGTGGATTGTATCGGGCAACATGAATCAAGCGTGTAGTTCATCACCCATGAACTTCACGCTGATTTTGGACTCCTAAGGCTTGAATTTCAACATAAAATGTCAAACCGAGAATTATTATTCTTCATCGGTATAACCGAATACAAACCATCTCATCGCTGCCCACGTAAAAATTCCCCAAATGCACATATTGATTAAGAAAATTAACCTTATCGGCAATTCAGAAATAATCAATAGAGAGTCATAACTTAGAGTTGAGGCAACTAAACCGAAAGAATAAACAGAGATTGCTCTAAGTAAGGTTTGCTTAATATCTCTTCTACCATCAAAGGTGAACCATCTATGAACAAAGTGTGCAATGGTGCTTGAAAATATCCAAGAAATCGTCCAAACAAATGTTTCGCCAACATAATCTATTACTGGTGTTACTCTGAAAATCTCCCAAGAAATCCAGAAAATAAGAGTGTTGAAGCCCCCTGCTGTAGCAAATCTTTGAATCGTCCCTCTAGGAAACGCCTCTTCGATTTTCACTTTTTTCAAGAATAAACCCTCCAATGGTTAATCATCTAATGTGGCAAAATCACTCAGTTTACCAGTTGGCATCGTTCTTAGTCTTGAATTATCTTTTTGAATTGCATCAAGGAGTTCATATTTACACCCTAATTTCTCTGCTAAAACTCCCAGAGCCATGAAATCTTTAGGTAAGCATTTACCTCCAAAACCGCGCTTTAGCCCATGAAGCGGTTCAAGATGAGAATCACCGATTGTTTGAGTATGTGGTACAGTAATAATTTCTCTAATTTTATCCCAATCTCCGCCAAGCTGTTGGCTTATATCATACATTTGATTAGCGAAAATAACCTTTATTGCATTGAATGAATTTTTTGTATATTTAACTAGTTCAGCTTCAGTAGGGGTGACTTGAAATAGATTCTCAGTTCTAATTACGCCTGCTTTTTTGTGTTGTTGAAAGACTCTATCTGCGACATCTTTATGATGCGTTCCACAAACCAATAAGTCTTGGTTAGCAAAGTCTTCTAAACTCCTTCGTTCAACTAGGAATTCAGGAGAATGTGCGATTTTCAGGTGCGGATATTTATCATGAAATTTTTGTGTAGTTCCAGGTATAACAGTGCTTTTAATTACGGCAGTAAAGCCATCAGGTAGAGAATCTAATATTTCTTCAATAATCTTTGTATCACAAGCTCCAGTTTCAGGATGTGGAGGCGTCGGTACTGCTATGTAAGCAAAATCCACATTATCGATAACTATTGAGAGGTCAGTACCTCTTGACGGGTCGTGAATAAATAATTCATGGTGGTCTGCAAAGCAATGTTCGATGGCTCCACCGACCATGCCTGCGCCGATAATTCCCACTTTCATATATTGAGGCAAGAAGACATGATGTATGGTGATTTCTATTATTCAATGAATGAGTGACGATAAAGTCGACTACTATGTCCTGTTAAAAGTAGAATCACCTTTCCCTCTAATTCTCCCTTGCTCATTTAATCATCATCAGAATATAATTCCTTTATCGCTCCGTCCTTAGCATTGTGTTCGAACCAGTCAGTTTTTACCAAATCTCCAAGTTTTTCAACTCCCGCCTCGATTAAATCTTTATCTTTTGCTTCGGCTTCATGCCATCGCTTTTCTGACATTTCAGCATATTTTTCGTCTGCTTCTCTGATCAATGATTCTCCAGCAGAAATCTCCTGTTGTAAATCATCATAGTCATTATTTTTCATAGCATCAATTCTTTGATTATCCTTGTCCAAAGGTTCAGATAAAATTCCTCCTGTCGGGCCTTTTTCATCAAAACCCCTAGAGCGACGATATTTTTTATTGGTAAATGCTGCCTCTATTTTTTCAAATTCTCCTTTCTTGTAAAGTGCAATTGTATTTTCGAATTCGGAATAATCGCGCTCCAAATCTATTTCGAACTTTTCTGCAAAATGATTTATTGCGCTATCTTTTTTATTTTTTATCACAATGAAGTTTAGTCCAAAAACAATCATTGTTAATAAAATAGTTAAAATTCTGAAATTTAATTCCTTCAGAAGATAGAGTGAAACTGAACCGCTTGAGAAAATTATGATTATATTACAAAACAAGAAAAGATTCAATCGATTAATGAGTTTGATAAATCTGTCATATTCCGAACTATAATCCATATTCTCAACCTTTATTGATTATT
>CEVS01059816.1_pt1 | contig 12791 bp, 2 predicted proteins | sample 361571 | NCBI WGS metagenome assembly CEVS01 (sample SAMEA2623850, study PRJEB7988) | marine metagenome | isolation source: saline water (ENVO:00002010), including | reverse complement strand
GTTTGTCCTTGTGGACCTGTTTGACCTTGTGGACCAGTTTGACCTTGTTGACCTTTAGCGCCTTGAACTCCTGCTTCACCTTGAATTCCTGCGGCACCTTGAATTCCCGCACGACCTTGAGCACCTTGAGGTCCTGTCTGACCTTGTGGACCAGTTTGACCTTGAGCACCTACATCGCCTTGAGCACCTTTAACACCTTGATATCCTTGTCTCCCTTGATATCCTTGAACACCTTGTCGTCCATCAACACCTTGTGGACCTGTAGCACCTTGACTTCCTTGAACACCTTGTCTACCTTGATATCCTTGAACACCTTGAGGACCAGTTTGTCCTTGTGGTCCAGTTTGTCCTTGAGGTCCTGTAGCACCTTGAATTCCAGCAACACCTTGAATTCCTGCGGCACCTTGAGCTCCAATAACACCTTGAGCACCTTGGTGACCTTGAACACCTTGAAATCCCTTGTTCCCTTGTTGTCCTTGTGGACCAGTTGCTCCTTGTTGTCCTTTAGCACCTTGAACTCCAGCAACACCTTGAATTCCTGCAACACCTTGAGTTCCTGCGGCACCTTGATTTCCTTGATACCCTTGTGTACCTTGAACACCTTGACGACCTTGATACCCTTGAGGTCCTCGATACCCTTGAGGACCTTGGTTACCTACTTTTCCTTGAGAACCTTGATATCCAGTTCTTCCTTGAGCTCCAGTAGCACCTTGAGCACCTTGTCTTCCTTGTTGTCCTTGATACCCTTGCCTACCTTGAACACCTTGACGACCTTGATACCCTTGTCTACCTTGAGCACCTTGACTACCAACGATACCAGTTATCTGACTACCATCACCAGCAAAATTATCAGCCTCAACTCTTCCAAAAGAGCCGGTTGAAAATGCCGAACCTGTTACAGCTGATTCTATATAAATGGCCATTAATTATTCCTCATACTATATATAATTATATAATCTCTTCTAATTTAAAACGATACTTTTTGCCGTTCTTCCTATTTAATAAATATAAGTCTTCATCACCTTCCTGAATTGTCCAAGAACCTGTCGTACCATCCACCTCGTTTCCTTTAGTTCCTTCGTTAGAAAGTTGTAAGTCAGCAGAATATATGTTTTCCCATCTTCTATCTGGTGCTCCTAAGTCTATTGTACCATCAGCACCAGGTATTACTTTAGTATCTTGAACCTCAAGAACAGTAACCTCACCACTAGCACCAGAAGTTCCAGTATTTGCCCTTATCTGAACCACACCATTTGAAGCTCTGTTACTTAAAACAACTATATCACTACCAGGAAATTGAAGAGCATATCTACCAGTACCACCACTATCTCGATAAATTAAACCACCACCAGAACCACCATTAGTGCCTCCAAAAATAATCCTACCATCATCACCAATGGTCATGTCACTACCATCCCAAGTAAGATCTGCATCACCCTCAATTGTATCAGCTGCCGTCCATACAGCAAGTTGATTGTTTGCTGGTGTTCCACTTACGGCTACGTCACCACCACCAGCGACACCTGTTAGGTTACTTCCGTCACCATAATAAGTTCCAAAAGAAGCAGTAGTTTCTAAAGAACCACTTAACCCAAAGTAAACTCTGTAAGGAGCTGCAGCAGTTCCACCTGGCGGAGTACCTTGAGGATCTTTTATCTTTCCTAATCTAATTATTTCTCTACTACCTGTAGAGTAAGTTAACGCAACTCCATGTTCTTTTTCATTCCAACTACCAGAGACTGCTGATATTTTAATTGTTTCTGATTTACCTTCATCATATAATCTATTATAGTTCCAACTCCACTCTACACCAGGACGTGCCAAAGCACCAGCATTAGCAGTCATATTTACGTTACCACTATAATCACTCTCTCTATACCTTTGTACGATTGTATTTTTAGCACCAGCTGCAACTTGTTGAGTAATTTCAGCTCTTTTTACATTTGTAAGAGCTGGTTTAGTTTGAATATTTCTACTTTCTAATAAAAATTTAGCCTGATTACCAGTTTCAAGTGAAGCAGTAGATTGATACTCACCTTCATCAGTAGATATCGTATAATTTTGTTTTTCTTCAGATAAAAATTTTGAACTATCCAAATGCCAACCAGCAATCTCACCACCAGTAAATAATACTTGTGAACCTGTTACGGCACCAGCGGCATTTACTTGGAATGGAGCAGAAGTTTGTGTGGCATGACCTACAGATATTCGAATAGCACCATCACCTGTCCTACCACCAGCAGTAGTTCTAGCATCTAACTTTACTATACGGTTATCATCAGAACCACCAAGTCCACCACCTAATGTTATTTGTCCTGAAGAACCAGATACGATAAAGTTTCCACTACTGGATCTTAGTTTGGTGGTTTGTATATTGAATCCACCAATCGTACCACCAGTAGCATTAACGGTACCTGTTAAAGTAGCATCAGATGCAGTTATCTGTCCATTAGACCTTAATATTAAATCACTAGCACCCTCCGTAGCAGCACTTCTAATGTGGTCACCTGTGAAGTAAAAACCAGCAAATCTATTTCCCCCACCTCCAGCTCTAAATAATGTTGTATTATCGTTTCCTATTAATACAAAATTAAATTCATCACTTGACGCATTAAAATTAGAATCTATAGAACCAATTAATCCAACATACATTCCAGCTCTGTTGTCATTATCACGCATTTCAAAACGAGGATAGAATACATCACCTTGAAATTTTGTTGCGGATATGTCCAAATAAGTATTACTACCTGATATACTTATTCCTATATCTCCTGAGTTGGCATTAGTTAGTTTTCCTAGCTGAGTTATGGTAGAGCCAGAGGTAATTTGAAGTGTATCCTCTCCGATAGAAAAGGCTGCAATTTGACCAGCAGTAGCAGTAATTGTTCCTGACATATCAACATTACCAGCTCTATCTAAATGAAAATTACTTGAACTGATTTCTATGTTTCCATTTGAACCACTAATAAATTGAGAACCACTACCCATGAAAAATTTGTCGGTTAAAATGTCAACAAGAGTACCATCATATTTTATATGTCTATTTGCACCATTACCAACATAGAATCTTGGTGTGAACGTTCCACCATGATTAGTGTCAAGTTGAATACCTTTTGAACCAAAATCTGAAGAATTATATATGCTAGTAGAATCTGTAAGAGAAATTGAACCTCTTACAGCATCTAATTTAATTTTATAAGCTCCATAAGCAGCTGCCCCATTTGTTCCACCAAGAACACTACCCGAAACTTCCCAACCACCTATTTTACCAGCATTCGCTGTGATATCACCTGTTAGTGACAAATCTCCATTATGAAGTAAAAAATTAGAAGAACTTATTGTAAATATATCAGTAGATCCTCTGTTATCTATTTGTATATAACTTGAATTAGCAGTTGATTCAGCATCACCTAAATGAAAGAATACTCCTTGAGAACCTCCAGTAGAATTATACTTTGTCAAGAATCCTTGAGCACCCTCTATATCAACAGCAGACATTCTAATTTCACCACTAGTACCAGTAGAAGTAAATTCTAAGAAACTACCTTGTGTAAGTGATGTAGAATTAAGAGTAAATCCACCAATCGTACCACCATCAAATAATACATTTGAAGCTGTTATCTGTCCACTTGATTTTAATATTAAATCATCATCGGTATCGTTTATCTGTGTTGATGTTAATTCAAACCCACCAATGTCTCCACCAGTAAAAAGAACTTGTGAACCAGTTATTTGTCCACTTGATTTTAATCTTAAATTATTATTTAAAGATTTTATTTCACCAGATGATAATCCAAATCCACCAATCGAACCACTTGTAGACTTTAAATTACCACGAACATCAACACTAAATTCTGCATCACCAAATGTAGCATCTCCAACTTGTATACCCTCATCAGCATCTAATATGATAACATCATCAGAACTACCAAGTGTTATTCTTTTACCACTTGTATCTAAAGTAAAATTAGTAGCAGATAGTTGTGTATCTGATAATGTAAATCCACCAACAACACCACCAGTAAACAACACATTGGAACCAGTAATTTTTCCATTTGCCTTTACATTAAAATCTGATGATGAGATAAAGAATTCATTACCACTAGCAGAACCACTTAGGAAGAAACTATCTCCTGATATAGCACCAGCACCAACTGAAAATCCACCTATCTCACCAGCAACTGCGGTAATAGTTCCTTGCATTGTAACGTCACCAGTATTTGTCAAATGAAAGTTAGACGAACTAATTTCTACATTACCATTTGAAGCACTTATAAATTGTGAAGTACCACCAAAAATAAATTCACCAGTGGAATATATGTGATTATTAGCATCAATATGTAATCCATGTTTTCCAGTACCACCTACACCAAAACCAAATGCCATAGAATTATTATTTATCGATAATCGTTTGTTAGATGCGTCTAATTCTATATCAGTTCCATTTTTTATTTTTGATGTATCTATAGTCCAACCAGCAGCAGTAAGTACATCACTCGAATAAGAAAAGTTTTCTCCAATTGACATTCTGTTACCAGGACCGTCAATATAAGTTCTATTTGCCTGTTCATATCCATGTGTTCCACTTCCTAATGAAAGAACACCACTACCACTTAGTATTGCTTGTCCGTTAGAAGATGATATCTGTCCTTTTCCAATCTTCCAACCAGCTGCAGTTAATACATCGTCTACATATGAAAAGTTTTCTCCAACATAAAATACAGGATTAGTTGAAGCACTTACAAAAAATAAATTAGCAGTTGGTGTGCCAGTAGCAGATGTTGCACCAGTACCGAGAGCAATTGAAGCCTTATTACCATTTATATCAGCAACCGTTCCACTCTTTAATCTACCAGGTACTAACTCCCAACCAGCTAATTTAGCAATATTTTTAGTTATAATTACGGCAGTATTATCAAGACTACCAGATAATACTTCTCCTTGACTTCCACTAAATACAGCAAATCCATATGGAGAATCTGTTGTACCATCATGCACAGGTAATTTACCAACAACTATTTTTGGTCGTTTAAAATCTACCGAACCAGTAAAGATTTGTAAAGATTGTGATGTAGCAGAAAGAGCAATCGAACCATCACTATCATCACTTTGTAAATTTCCAGGAGTTATTTCCCAACCAGCAATTTCATTTCTTGTTTCAGATACTTCAAATACTCTTGTTCCACTATTATTAAATCCTCTGATACCGAATTTATTAGAATCAACTTGACCTACTCGTAATCTCGTTGTTGAAGCATCTTGTAGAAAATCAATTCTTTTATTTGTTGAATCTATTTTTACACCACCATTAGAATCTACCTTTTCTATAGTATTAGAATTTATACCCCAACCAGCAATAAATCCACCACTTGTAGCATTTATAGTACCTTCAAAATAAGCAGAACCAGATGCCCATATTCCAAACTCAGAACCTAAAGGACCAAACGTTGGTGATGTAACACCAGCAAGGTTACCCATCCTAACTACAGCAGAACCACTTGATTCGTTCACATCAACAAAAGGACTATTATCAGAAGAAGCGTCTATTGTAATTGTCCCACCATTTATTCTAGCTGCCGTTCCACCAACATTCAAATCAGATAAGTCACCAACAACGTTATTTACGTTGTATGTTGTCATATCACCAGATACGGTTCCACTTCCGTTTATCTGAAATTGAACAACTTGTGGTAAACTACCACTATCTGGAACATCTTTAAAATACAATATATCATCATCACTAAATGTAGCGGATTTATCATTCATGAAAGTTACAGTTCCAGTACCTGTAGTTCCAGTAGAACCTGATATTACACCACTATCTGATACAAATAAAATACCATTGGTTGCCTTTACAACATCCTTTTGGAATATATGAGTTCGTAAAGTATTACGAACCATTACGTTATCAACTTCTAATAATGTTCCATCAGCTCCATTATCAGTAACTCTAAATCCGGTACCAGAAATACCAGATAGAAATGTAGCAGTACCAATGGTGTCGTTGTTTCCAAATATTATATCATTATTGACAGTTAAGGTATCTGTTATGGTAACACTATTAGGTAATCCTATCGTATATGATGGTCCTCCACCCAATGCCTGAGCATTTGTTCCTGTTATTTCAATTTCATCTGATGTTCCATTTATGGTTATGGTCGTATTACCTTGAACAGCATTGTTCGCAGATGAACCATAATCTACAGCAATAGTTGGTTGTGAACCTTCTCCAGTATTTGAACCTATTGTTAAACCTGTACCAGTACCTAATGATGCGACATAATCACCAGTAGTGTCTGTAGAAAGTGCAACTGAATTTGCAGCGATTGTAGCATTTAATGTACCATCACCAAGATTTGTTAACGTAACATCACCACTTAAATCACCACCCAATGTAATCTCAGGTGATTTATTTATTGTAACTCCACTTGCAATATCACCACTATCGATATCAACATTAGTCATGTCTTGATTATCAAAGTCAATAGCACCTTTAGCAGTAAAAGCACCTATCTCAGTTGGTGTTATTCTTCCAACGAGAGTCTGAGAACCCGTTATTAATAATGAACCAGTGAATCTATGAGTGTCATCTGTTGAATCACCGAATATAGTTGAACCACTTGAAAACGAAGATGTTATTTCACTTACGGATGATTTAACAACGTATCTTTGTGCAACCACATCACCTTCTGCCGTTATGTCACCAGTAGACACAAACCCAGCTGCAGTTATCGTTCCACTTGTCGTATCGTCAGCATCGTTTTTGAGAAAAGAATCATCAACATTTATTGTAACCTTGTTACCAGTAGCAGCAGTTGTTATGTCTGTACCACCTTCTACAGTAAAAGTTTCAGAATCCATGTCTATGGTAATAGTACCTGAATCACCGGCTATGTTTAAATCATCATCTACATCTAATGCCTCTAAAGTTGTCAACCTTGTACTAATTGAAGAACTCGGTCTTGTAAACGAACCACTAATCTCGGTAGCAATTTGAGCAGAACCACTTATTAGGGTATTACTTAACTCTGATTCAGCAGTAGTTAATCTTGTAGAGAAACTAGCACTTGGAGCAGTAAACGAACCACTAACTCTTGACTTAAACGTAGCATCAGAAAAGTCTATTTCTATATCATTGGCATTTGCAGTAATTCCTGTACCACCAACTACATTAAATGTTCTATTAGATGTTAAATCACCACCACCAGTTAATCCAGCACCAGCAATCAAATCTCTTGCCTGTAACGTATCAACGTTACCCTCTTCTGTGGTTAACCTACTAGCCAATGAAGAACTAGCATCCGTAAATGAACCACTAATCTCAGTAGAAATTTGAGCAGAACTACTTAATATACCAGAATCTAAATTTAACGTTACAGTATTTCCACTAGCTACACTTGATAATTTAAAACCACCAGCAATAGTAAGTGTTTCAGAATCTAAGTCTATAGTTCCTGTACCACTATCTCCAGCAAAATCTAAATCATCATCCGTATCAACTGCTTCTAATGTTGTTATTCTTGTAGAAAAACTCGAACTTGGTGCTGTAAATGAACCACTAACTCTTGATTTGAATGTAGCATCAGAAAAATCAATTTCAATGTCGTTAGCATTAGCAGTAATTCCAGTACCACCAACCACATTGAATGTCCTATCAGAAGTTAAGTTTCCACCACCAGTTAGACCAGCACCAGCAATTAAATCTCTAGCTTGTAATGTATCTACGTTACTCTCTTCTGTTGTTATTCGTGTAGAGAAACTAGCACTATCCGTTTGTAAAGAATCTATATTAGATTCTTCCGTTGTCAACCTTGTTGATATAGAAGATGATACATTTGTTAAATTAGAGTTAGCCATCTCAGAAACAATTAGAGAACCAGCATCAACTTGTAAACTACCTGTTACTTGTAAAGAACCTGTAAATTTATGAGTATCATCACTATCGTCACCGAAGATTGTCGAACCACTTGAGAATGAAGATGTGATAACACTAACGGAAGAACTTACTATAAATCTTTCAGCAATAATATCACCTTCTGTTTTTATATCACCAGTTGCCGTTATATCACCAGTAGATATAATTCCAGCTGCAGTTATCGTCCCACTTGTTGTGTCATCCGCATCATTCTTTAAAAAATCATCGTCAACATTTACAGTAACTTTATTACCACTACCAGCAGTCGTTACACTTGTCCCACCCTCTATGGTAAGTGTTTCAGAATCTAAATCTATTGTGATAGTACCAGAATCACCAGCTACACTTAAATCATCATCAGTATCTAATGCTTCTAATGTAGTGACACGAGTAGAAAAACTACCACTATCTGTTTTTAAATCTGTTACCCTTGTTGAAAAACTACCTGAATCCGCTTTTAAATTAGTTACACGAGTTGAAAAACTTCCACTATCTGTTTGTAAAGAATCTACGTTGGATTCTTCTGTGGTTAATCTCGTGGAGAAACTTGCACTATCGGTTTGTAAAGAATCAATATTGGATTCTTCGGTGGTTAACCTCGTGGAGAAACTAGCGCTAGCATCGGTAAACGAACCACTAATACCAGCTTCCGTTAAACCTCGTATGAATGTAGCATTTGTTCCCAACGAACCACTAATCTCAGTAGAGATTTGAGCAGATGAACTTAGTATTCCGTTGTCTAAATTAAGAGTTACTGAATTACCACTTGCTGTACTTGATAACCCACTACCACCAGCAATCGTAAAAGTTTCTGAATCTAAATCTATTGTACCAGTCCCACTATCTCCAGCAAAGTTCAAATCATCATCTACGTCCAATGCCTCAAGTGTGGTAACACGAGTTGAAAATGAACCACTAGCACTTTCTAAACCCGTAACACGAGTTGAAAATGATGAACTTGGTTTTGTAAAAGAACCACTAACCCCAGCTTCTGTTAGACCTCGTATGAATGTAGCATTTGTTCCTAACGAACCACTAATCTCAGTAGCAATTTGAGCAGAACCACTTATTAATGTATTTGATAATTCAGTTTCGGCAGTAGTTAACCTCGTTGAAAAACTTCCACTATCTGTTTGTAAAGAATCTATATTAGATTCTTCTGTAGTTAACCTTGTTGAAAAACTTGAACTAACATCAGTAAACGAACCACTAATGTTAGAAGCAATTTGTGCAGAACCAGATATTACTCCTCTAAATATACCAGTAAATGCTGTACCAGTAATAAGACCTGTTGTTTTATTAAAGACAAAAGATGAATCACCTTCAAGACTTCCACCATCGTTAAATTGTATTTGTGTATTAGAACCACCAGCACCAGCCTCAATTGGAACTCCATTTTGTAAAATTAATCCAAATGAACCAGTTGAAGTTGATGAACCACTAACCCCAGCAGTTACAGCTAATAAATTACTTGTTTTATTAAAAGTAAAGTTAGAACTTCCACCAAGACTACTACCATCATTAAACTGAACTTGTGTGTCCGAACCAGCAACAGTTGCAACACCACCACCATTTACAAGAAAGGAACCTGATATTTCAACAGAACCAGTAAACTCATGTTTATCACCACTATCGTCACCAAACTTTGTACTACCACTACTAAAAGATTGAGTTATGTTTGATACAGTAGATTTTATTATCATCCTTTCAGCAGTAATATCTCCACTCGATACCAAACCACCAACGTTTAATACGTTATCTTCAACAACTGAATTTATGGTAGAAAATGTAATTCGATGTCTGTGATTACCTTTAGCATATTCAGATACATTACCATCAAATGCGGTTGTTCCTATATCTTCAGGATCTGATTCGTAGGATTGAATTACAGGTGCACCTAATCTACCAGCAACATCACTATCGTTTGTAAATGTTTCTCTTGAAACTGAAGTACCAAAAGCAGTTACTCCACTACCACCTCTAAACTCAATACCAGTAGCATCCATTTTCAAGAAACTATCTTCAGAATTATAAATCAATAATCCTTTTTCTGTAAGTTCTACTTTTCTTGAATTACTTCGTAATGAAAAATTATCAAAATTTAATTCAGTTTCAGGATATTCTGGTGTAGCACTTCCTTTAATTACTTTATCGAAAGTCTTATTATCAAAATCTTTATTTCTTTTCTTTTCAGCGAATAGTGGTTTTTTTACCGTATAACCTGAATCATCGTTTATACTACCACTTAAAATAATTTTAACAAAAGAAGCAGGTTCTGGCATTTCAGCAGAAGCACCAAAACTATTATATTGTCCACTACCTAAAAAGTATTCTCCGTATCCGTTTGAAGCAGTAAAATCGTTTGCTGGTAAGAAAGACCTAAATCCGTTTGATGTAGAAGAACTATACTCTAATCTAAAATATTGAGGACCTAATGCCCTATCTTTTCCTTTACCACCAAATGATGAACTAAATCTAGCAACACCACTAAAAGAAAGAGTGTCACCTTGTGAAAATGAAGCAGTCACTACTTGAATTACTTCATAAGTATTTGTAGCAGACGTATAGTTAGCAGAACCTTCTGGTACAACAATGTCTAATGTGTTGTCACCACTTACAGCTTTTTCATCATCACTATATCCACTTCTATCTGTTATACTAGCACTAGCTTTTCCACCTAAATTAAATGACCAACTTAGTGCTGATGAAACAATATTTCTACCAGCAGATGTCGAATCTTCCTCAAAACTTTTATTCTTTACATACTGAGTTCCATCTCCAATAGTTAAAAATGAACCAGATTTAATTGTAACTCTCTCAGTACCACCACCATCTTTTATGTTTAAGCCAGGTGTCGTACTACTTAATTCTACAGTATTTTGAGTATTTACTAATTTATCATCTTCTATATTCCAACCACCTATAGTTCCATCGTTAGCAGTTATTGAACCACTAATAGACAGAGTAGATGTCTTCGGGTCTAAGTGGAACATTGATGATGAAATTTCTATATTTCCACCAGAACCACTTACAAACTGAGTTGTTTCTGAACCAACAAAAAATGATTGAGCTCTTACATCAAATATACTTGGGTTACTTCTAAACCTTAAAAAACTTTCACTATTAGCAACTAATTCTAAACCAACACCTTGATAGTCATCACCACTTGATGTTAGTACAGAACCACTAAAGAACATTAGTCCAGCACTACCTTTTCCTAAACTAGCACTTTTAAATCCTGTGTAATCTACTGTTTTTAGAAAAGCACTACTTTTACCTGATTGTTCAAATCCCTTTCCTACTTTATTACCAGTGTACATTGAACCTTTAAGTAAATTGTCTTCTTTTTCTATAAAGGTTGGTGAACCCTCAAACGTAACAAAAGACGATGTAATTTCAATTACATCACCTTGTCTATCTTCATCTAAATGTTGTGCTAGTTGTTTTGCTGGATTTAAAAATCTTAATCTAAATTTTACTGGCGTATCTCGTCTAAATTGTTTAGGTGTTATTATCTTTGTGGTGTTTGTTATTGGATTTAAACCAGATGTAGCAGTTTGGTCATCTGTTTCAAAAGAACCACTTGTGAGTGGATAACTTGTTATAACTTCAAAATCATCTGTTTTAGCTTTTTCTTCATTATATGCCAATTCAACAGCTTCTATTTTTCCACCATTTGTTTCTAAGTTAGACAAAGATACATTTATAAAACTTCTTTTAAATACAGAATCACCAGTGTCAAAATCTATAGTTTCGGATACACTTAAATTACTCTGTATATCTATTGGACTTGGTAAAATAATTGGTGATGTATTTGGAAAATCTTTTCTTATATCATATTGAAATTCACTTCTTACGTTGTAAATATCTTTCCAATCTTTTGGTATCTCTTTACCATCTAATTCACCCATGACATAAAAGAAAGCAGGACCATCAGCAATCTCATCTGCTGTTCTTAACGGGTCTTTCTTTATCCAAACAAAACCATTTCCAGCACCACTTAGTTCTTTAATATCTACAAGACTTGAGAATATTACAACACCACGAGAATCTACAAATTCAAATACAATATTTGATAAGTTTTTGAGTAAAGGTTTCCCAACAGGATCATTGAAAGTTATTGAAAAAGGATGTTTTCCATAACTTAATGTAGATGGTAATCCTGCTATGCTAAAGTATGTAGTATCGTTTGGCTTAGTTTCAAGAAAAACGTCTTTTTCTTTAAGACCAAGTATTTGGCTATGTAGTTCTGGCATATCATTAATAAATATTTAGGAAATAATTTATGAACGATATTTATATGTATAATGTATGGAGATTATCGGTATGAAAAAGAAATATTCTTTTACAATAGATGAAACACTAATGGAATGGTTTAGATTGTATGTTAGAGATGAAAGCACTACTATGAGTGCCGTTCTTAACCAACATATACTTAGCTTAAAACGTGGTATGACAAAACCACGAAATGTCTTAAGGTCTAGCTAATTATAAACTACCTTAGAAAACCCATCATCACCTACATTTACGGGTAGTAGGTAATCCATGAAGTCTTTGATTGTATCTAAATGAGATATGATAAAGACAGAATCAAACCTTGTTTTTAGATACTCAAAAGCACCTTTCATGTTTGAGAGATTATCCGTATCAAGTGTTCCAAATCCCTCGTCTATAACGAGAAAGTTAGGACTTGGAAGATTAGAAACATTGATTAGACCGACTCGAAGAGCGAGTGAGGAAACGAACTTTTCCATACCCGATGAGAGACTTAACGGCCATTCTTGGTCGTCATATCGTATATATAAATTTATACTATTTTTTTCACTAGCGATACCTAACTGAAAACCAGCCATCATATGGTCTAATACAGCATTTA
>CEVS01061466.1_pt1 | contig 12803 bp, 8 predicted proteins | sample 361571 | NCBI WGS metagenome assembly CEVS01 (sample SAMEA2623850, study PRJEB7988) | marine metagenome | isolation source: saline water (ENVO:00002010), including | reverse complement strand
AACTATAAGGTCTTCAACCATGTCCCCTTTTAGTCCGGGTGTAGTCTCAACTAATTTCTTTATAACCTGTGATGCTAAATCGTCAGGCCTTGTAAACCTAAAACATCCTTTTTTCGCTTTTCCTATAGGGCTCCTTAGTCCTGATATGATATACGTTTCTCTCATCTAGTTTCTTAATGTGGTTTTGTTTTTAATAAAATATTCAACCCTTTCTATTGTTTTTGTTTCTGAACAAAGCTCCATATAAATCTCTTTTTCTAATTTTAAAAAATAAGACTCGTCAACTTTTGTTCGTTCACTTACCTCTCCACCACAGAGAAGAAAAGAATACTTATCGGAAACGTGTTTGTCGTAATCACTTAAAAAGCCAGACTCTTTAAGGTTTTCTGTTTGGGTATACAGAACAGCAAGGCTTTGTGAACCCCTTGCTATGAGTTTGGTGTTTTTTGAATCTGAAACAAACCCTTTTTTGTTTAATTGTTTTATTTTGTTTTTAGCTTCTGAAATTGTCTTTTTTGGGTTAAACACTAAACTCTCCCTTAGGTCTAAGAGACCATTTCTTTTTGCTGTCTGAGCTGATGAAGATACTTTTTTGAACGTAAAGTTTTCTTGCAAGAAGGAAAGTCTGTTGTTTTCGGGGTCCCCTGGGGTTATTTCTTGGTCTAGTTTTTTTAATAGTTCGTTGGTGACGCCTCCGATAGGTATCAAACCAAAACCTAACTCTACAACACCTAAATAAGACTCGGTATAACACGACCTTTTATTTGAATACATGGCTAATCCTAGGTTTGGTCCCGAAACAAATCCAGAAAGTAGACACACTGTTGGAATTGAAGATGATTTTATCTTAGAGTTTAATTTCTGGACGAGTCTTATTGTTTCTTCAATTTTTTTCGTTTCTTTATTTACAATGTCATGAAGGTGTTCTCCTAAGAATACATTGAACGGGTTTTTGTTATTATTTAGCTTGAGAACAAGACCAGAAAAGTTTCTTTCGGCATACCTTATTGCTTTTAAAACTTCTTCTGTGGTTTTTTTTGTGGTAATATTTTCTTTTATCTCAAGAAGAGCTGTTTCGTCTTGAATGTCTGATAGGTTGGTGTTTTTGGTGTTTATTATAGTCTTTTTTCTAACACTATTTAATTTTATTAGTTGGGGTTCATTTGTTTCTAATGATGTTTTTTTTGTCTTTAAATCGTAACACGTTTTCTTGTTTTTTTCAAGCTCATAAAAGCGTGGGTTGTCTTTTTTTATAAGTTCCTCTACCCATTCACCAATTTCGTATTTTTCTTTTTTCATCAGTTTACAAACCTTTTTTATTCCTATGTTTTGCCATAAGGAAAAGGGGCCTATTTTCCAGCCGAAGCCGTGTCTTAATGTTTTATCTACTTTATAAATTTCTTTACTAATTTCTGGAATTATTAAGGAGCAATAACTAAACAATTCAAAGAAAATTTTTTTGTAAAACTCTCCATGTTTGTTGTTAATGCCTAATAGTTTTTCTGAAGGAAATCCTTCGTAAGGGTTTTTGTTTTTTGTTTTTTTTGTTCTAAAAAAAGATAGTTTTTTAATTTCAATTTCCATAAAAACTTTCTTGCCACTTTTTTCTAATTTTTTTTGGTAAAAACCTTTTTTTGTTTTGTCACCCCAAAATTTCATTTCATACATTTTTTGAATTTGTTGAGGGAAAGAAAAGGTTTCTTTAGATTTTTTATCTTTTATGTTTTTAATAAAATCCTTATTTATATTATACAGTGTGTCTAACCCTATTATGTCGATCGTTCTGTATGTTCCTGATTTGGGTCTTCCTATAATATTACCTGTAAGGTAATCTGTCTCTGAAACAGAAAGGTTGAGTTTTAATGAATTATGTACACAGCTCATTAAAGAAAATATACCTACTCTGTTTCCTATAAATCCCGGGGTGTCTTCACACCTAACAACCTCTTTTCCAAGTATTTTTTCTGAGTATTTAATAAAAAAATAAATCAAATCTTTTCTAGTCTTTTTGTTAGGTATTATTTCTATAAGTCTTAATTGTCTTGGAGGATTAAAAAAATGTGTTCCTAAAAACATTTCTTTAAACTTTTTACTCCTTCCTTGGCAAAGTTTATTAATAGAAATACCGGATGTGTTTGTGCTAACTATTGATTTTTTTGATCTGTTTTTTTCTATAACATCAAAAACTTTTTTTTTAATATTTAGGTTTTCTGAAACAACTTCTATAACCCAATCGCATTCTTTTATTTTGTAAATATCATCTTCTATGTTTCCTGTTTCTATGTTGTGATCTTGCTTTGTGTCTAAAAGAGGCTCTGGTTTTGATTTTATTGTTTTGTTAAGGTTTTGATTAACAATTTCGTTTCTATCCTTTTTATTTCCCGGTATATCAAATAAAGAAACAGACAAACCTACATCTGATAAGTAACACGCTATTCTCGAACCCATAATACCAGACCCTATAACACCTACTTTTTTTATATTGTATTTTCTCATTTATATATAACAAGAATAAAAAAAAAATCTAAGATGTTCAGATATTTGTAGATTTATTAAATGCACTTTAGTGATTATTATATATATGTTATTTATTTATTCTTACTTATAATTTTTATTATTAAAATGTTTATATGTTAATAAGTTTTATAAACAATCACTCAACATTATATAAACTTATAAAACACTGATAATGAAGACTATACATTATTTTTAAATTATATTTAAAAATGTTTGTAGATATCTTTGTGTTAGTTAAATATGTATTGTTTAATGTTTAGTTACTTTTCTTCCGATTCTAATTTTTCAAACAAAAAATCAACACTTTTATTAACATCAAAAACCAAGTCTTCTATGACCCAGTTTGATCTTATTTCAATCTCTTTTTCAAAATATATAATTTCTTCACTTGTATTGTTTGATAATATAGAACGGTAGTCCCACTTGTTGTTTATATTATCATCAAAAATAACCCTCAAATAATATTTACCAGGGGGAATATTTTGAAATAAGATGTTCGAACCACTACCTTTATTCTTGTACTTTTTCTTTAAATCTAAAGTGACAAGCTCAACTTTCATGTTTTTTCTTTCTAAGCTATCTGAAACATAACCATTTAGCTCACCAAAAAAGTCAGAGCCTTTGAATGTGAATTTTTGTGATATTTTTTTTAAAGTATCATTTTCAATAGAAACAATACTTCCCTTTTCTATACTTAGTGTTAAGGTGTTTGTGTTTATTTTATCATAATAACCAATTAATAAATTAAGCAACGAATCATTAGATTCTTTTTCTTGATATAATTTTTTGTGATTTTCCACGAAATCAGAAACACTATTTTTATTTATTTTAAATAAACCTTTAAAATTATTTTTGTCTTTATACCCTACTTTATAAAAAACAGAATCAGGAATCTTAATCGTATCTAATAACAGTTTGTAATTTAAGTTTTCAATGTTAGTAGGCTTGCTAAGTTCTAAATCGTAAAAAATAGTATCTTCAAGCTCAAATTTTAAATTGCTATTAAAAAGGGATGTAAATTCTATTTTTAAACCTGTATCCTTCCCAAAGGAAATAAACAAAGAATCTGACGTTAACCCCGCACTTTCATCATATGCTTTTATAATAGCAAAAACAGAGTCTTTAACGTTTACATTTTTGTAAACAAGAATGTTTTTGTTATCGTTTAAACTATAGTCTAGTTCCGTGTTGCTAATGATATCAACATCTATTATTTTTTTTGAATACACTAGCTCATATACGTTTCCTCTATTTCTTTTTCTTAACAGTTTTAGTTTTGATAAGTCCTCAGTATATAGGTTTACTAAAATGTTTTTGTTTTTGTTTTTTACACTAATTGGTGATTCAATAAAGCCAAAAGCTTCGCCTTTATATTCCGCTAAAAAGTTTTTGTTTTCATCTTTAAATGCATATAGCTTATATAGACCAGGCTTTACGTTGTCCACTTTAAACAACCCACTCTTATCACTAAAAGTAAAATATGTTGGTTTTTTTGTAAATAAATCAAAAGAATCTTTTTCATTATAAAGCCCAACGACAGCGTTTTCAACCCTTTTGTTATCTATAGGAGAAAAGACTGTTCCTGAAACAGATGATGAATCAATATAATTACCTGTAGAAAACACAATTTTTGAATTTGATAGTTCATTTCCTTCAGTAACATCTTTTATCCCACCAGCAAAACTAATTATATAGGTAGTGTTTTCTGTAAACGAAGAATCAAAAGACACATATACTTCATTTTTTTTATACTTAACCTCTTGGTTCCCTGTGTAGTAAGGTGATATAATCAAACTTTCTCTCAACTTTGACGCATCGACAGGTTCATCAAATGCAAAGAAAAAATTTCTTGTATTTGAGTTTACACTGTTGTTTAGAGGAAGAGATTGTATTATAATAGGAGGTATTGTGTCTTTGTATCCACCCGTTAGGGGGCTCATTTGAGCACAACCAATGCTTAATAAAACGAGAGCAGTTATTGCAAAGTGTTTCATTTTTTTAATATATAAATAATACTTGAAGGATTTCCCCTAATAAGTGATAATATGTTTGAGATCAAACCAATTACCAAACCCTTAATTATTGGAAATATGTTTTTTTTCTTTTTCTCACTTAGTATAGACACATAAAAAGCATCTAATAATAGTGGTTTTGTTCCCACCAACCGTAATCCAACTTTTTGTGATAAAAACATAAAAGATTCCTTGTTAAAATGATATAAGTGCCTAGGAACATCATAACCTGCCCACATATTATTATAGTAAATGTTATCGTATGAATCATAATTAGGCAAAGCGACTAACATAGTTCCGTTGCTTTTTAGTTTTCCTTTTAGTTTGTTCATTACACTTACCGGGTTTTCGGTGTGCTCAAGCACATGCCATAAAGTTATACAATCAAACATCTTGTTTTTAAATGTCCCCATGGAGCTGCTTATCCTTTCGTCGTTCGTTTTGTTTATAGGTTCGTAACCACTCGTTTTATAACCCCTTTTGCACGTGTACCTTAAAAAAGCACCAGAACCACAACCATAATCCAAAACAGATCTAGCCTTAAGTTTTTTTAAAATTATTGTCTTATAATAATTATTAAAATGTTGAGAAAAACCGTATATAAATGAAAAAAGAGACTTTTTCTTTTGGTATGAGTCATAATTATCCTTGTAATACTTATATAAGTCTTTGGGAACAGGATTAGTAGAAATGGTTTTACAACTTAAGCATAACATAAGGTCATATGTGGACGACTCATCAAAGGGGTCCTTAATGTTTACTTTTTTATAAAAGTTTCTTTTATTACAAACACCACATCTTTTTTTTGTCATTTTTTCATGTGAACCATTAATATAGAGACGTCTGAGGGTGAAACGCCACTAATCCTTGAAGCCTGTCCTATTGATAATGGCTTTAGGGCTGAAAGTTTTTCTACAGCTTCTGCAGATAGAGATTTAATGCTTTTATAATTATAGTTTTTTGGGATTTTACTGTTTTCTAGCCTTTTTATTTTTTCAACAGTTTCCATCTCTTTTTGTATATAACTCTCGTATTTGGTGTTAATTTCAACCTGCTCTGTTTCAAGTCTGTTTTTTGGATAGTTTTTCTTAACCTGATTGAAGTCACTCAGGTGAATATTAGGTCTTTTAATTAGGTCTTGAACAATTTTTGATTCACTTATCGGTGATGACTTTCTTTTTTTAAGTAAGGGGTTAATATCTTTGGGTTTGATTTTTATTTTTTTAACCGCTTCGGTTATTTTGTTAATTGTTTCTTTCTTTTTTAAAACCATTTCAAGCCTTTTTTTAGAGGCTAAACCCACTTCGTAACCAATTTCTGTTAGTCTAAGGTCAGCATTGTCTTGCCTCAATAATATTCTGTGCTCTGCACGTGAGGTAAACATTCTATAGGGCTCCTCTGTACCTTTATTTATCAGATCATCAATTAGGACACCTATATACGCCTCCGACCTACCGAGCACAAAGTCTTCTTTGTTGTTTATTTTGTTATGTGCATTAATACCAGCTATTAAACCCTGACACGCAGCTTCTTCATATCCGGTTGTTCCGTTAATTTGTCCTGCAAAATAAAGACTCTTTATGGGTTTTGTTTCAAGTGTTGGGAAAAGTTGAGTTGGAGGAAAGAAATCATACTCAATAGCATATCCAGGACGAAACATTTTTACTTTCTCAAAGCCAACAATAGATCTTAAGGCTTTTAACTGTACGTCTTCAGGCAAAGAGGTTGAAAACCCATTTACATAAACCTCAACCGTATTCCATCCTTCTGGTTCTACAAATATCTGGTGTCGCTCTTTGTCTTTAAACCTTGTTATTTTATCTTCAATAGAAGGGCAGTACCTTGGCCCAACTGATTTAATTCTACCATTGAACATTGGGGACCTATCAAACCCTTCCTCCAAGAAAGAGTGTGTTTTTTGGTTTGTGTACGTAATATGACAATCGAGTTGTTTTTTAAGTTTTTTGTTTTTTAAAAATGAGAAAAACCCATGGTTTTTGTCTCCAGGCTGTATTTCCATTTTTTTATAGTTTAAAGAACGCCCGTCTACACGAGGTGGTGTGCCTGTTTTCATTCTTCCTGACTTAAACCCCAAAACCTCTAACTGTTCGGTTATACCTTTTGAAGCTTTTTCCCCACTCCTACCTCCACCAAAATTCTTTTCACCTACATGAATTAAACCATTTAGGAAGGTTCCGTTGGTTAAAACAACAGATTTTGCTTTAATTTCCACCCCGAGAGCCGTCTTAACACCAACAACGGTGTCTTTTTTTACAATAAGTTGCGTCACCATCTCTTGCCAAAAATCTACGTTTTTGTTTTTCTCTAGTATTAAACGCCACTCTTCCGCAAACTTAACCCTATCACTTTGTGCTCTTGGTGACCACATAGCCGGTCCCTTTGATCTATTCAACATTCTAAACTGAACCATTGTTTTATCTGTAACAACACCAGTATAGCCACCCAAAGCATCAATTTCTCTAACTATCTGACCTTTAGCAACCCCACCAATCGCTGGATTACAAGACATTTGTCCTATAGTCCCCATGTTCATTGTTGCCAACAAAACCTTCGAGCCCATATTAGCTGCAGCAACAGCAGCTTCGCAACCCGCGTGTCCCGCACCAACAACTATTATATCGTATTTATCAAACATAATTGAAGTGTTCCACGTGGAACGTTATAGTTTATTGTACAAAGAAACATATTTATTTTCTAACACCCTCATCCTTTTTTTCTCTTTTTCTGTTTTGTCTTTATACCCTATCAAATGAAGCAGTCCGTGTAAAATAACCCTTGTGGATTCTTCTAAAAAAGTGTCTTTATATTTTTTTGCATTATCTTTTACTCGATCAACACTTATATACAAGTCTCCTTCAATGTGGTTTTTTTCTTCTGAAAAGTCAAAAGTTATTATATCAGTTAGAAAGTTGTGTTTAAGGTGTTTTTTATTGATTTCTAGTAGGTATTTATCAGAACAAAAAACACAGTTTATGTAACCCAAATTAACTTTTTCGTATTTACAAACCTTTTTTAGTAATAACCGTAATTTTTTTCTATTCTTTATTTTGAATGTTTTTTCCTCTGAAAAAAAATTAACAAGATGCATTCTAAAGTTTAAATAACATGTCAACAACACGGCCACCATTCTTAAACTTTGCTTTGTCAGCTAGGTTTTTAATAAGAAAGATACCCCTTCCTTTAACTTTATTTATGTTTTCTGGACTTGTTGGATCTGGAAGGCTACTAAAATCAAAACCAGCACCCTCATCTTCAATAACAAACCTTACACTTTTTTTGTTTTTACGAAGCTGAATTTTTACTTTTTTATTCTTATCTTCTTTGTTTCCATGTACAATGGCGTTATTTACAGCTTCTGTCACTGACACAAGAACATTGCCGTAAATATTTTCCGTAATTTTTATCTTATCTCCCGCGTTTTCAATAAAACTCTCAACTATAGAAACATTCTCTCTTAAGGACGGTATTTTTACTATCATTTTTTGTTATCGTATAAAAAAACCACAATTTTTATATCTAATTAATTAGTCTTATTTATACGTATATTGATAGTTGTGGGTTATTAAGTATTGGATGAAAAACTTTAATTACTTGCTGTAGCTGTACCCAGAGCAGTTGTTGCACATCTAAATCCAATTGTAGCGGCAGATGAGTCTTGTTCTAAAAATCTTCTTGTTCCTGGTGAAAGCCACATCGCACCATCAGCCCAAGATCCACCCTTATAAACTCTAGAGGAGTTACTTACCATTGAGTTAAAGTTTTCATAATCATAATCTTCTTCTTCATCAAGGAAGTCACTTTTTCTTATTGGGTTTAAATCTTCCATATCCTGAAAGTTTAACGGTCTGTATATATCAAACACCCATTCATTAACATTTCCAGCCATATTATATAAACCAAAATCGTTTGGTGCGTATTCATAAATTGAGGTTGTTACGAAGCCAGCGTCATTGAGTGCACCCGCAATTCCTGCGTAATCACCCCTACCTCTTTTAAAGTTAGCTTGGAATTTACCAAGATCACCACGCTTAGAACTTCTTATTGTTCTTCCATCCCAAGGGTATAACCTTCTTTGAGTTTGGTTTTCATCTAACCATTGATCACCAATCTGTCCATAAGCAGCATATTCCCACTCTGCTTCAGTTGGAAGTCTAAATTCTGGAAGATATATACCAGATTCAACTGGTGGAATATCCCCGTCTATATAATCTTCGCCATAATACTCCATAGCCTTTTGTTTATTAACAGCTTCTGTTCTCCACCTACAATAGTCAACAGCTTGGTCCCAACTAACACCCACCACCGGATAATATCTAAAACCTGGGTACCTTAAATAATTACTTACATAAGGTGTGTTATAAGCCAATTCTTTTTCCCAAACAGTAGTGTCAGGTAAAGCACTTTGAAAGAAAGCTTCACTTGAATCTCTTCTGATATAATGTAAGTACTCAAGCCAGTGTATGTTAGCAATCTCTGTTTGATCTAGATAAAAAGATTGAACCGTTACCGTTCTTTCTACATTATCGTGTGTGTAAAACACATCTTCTTCATAAGTTCCCAACACAGCCCTTCCTCCTTGAACAAATACTTGATTAGGTCCAGGTGTTTGTCCACCAAAACCAGCAACAACAAAACCCTCTTCATCCTCTTCTGCAAAAGCATCTGAAAAATAATCAAGGTTTGTGGTAGTACTCGTAGACCCAGGGTTTCTAGCTGATGGATTAGAATTTCCAAACGGTAAGATAGAACAACCTTGAATAAAAGTACTTATTACAACTAAATACAAAAAATAAGATATTCTCATTTTTATCTAAATTTTAAGCAAAAATACAAAAAATTAACTTCTTGGTTACAATTAACAATTAAAGTAAAAATTTATTGTTATTAAACCTTTATTTTTTTAAGCAAATTAAGTGTTTTTTCTAAATTTAAATAACCAAAAACACTTATAATTAGTTGATTGTTTTTTTCAGCAATAGCGTATTTATAACTCTCCTTATTAAAAAGTTTAAGCAACAAACCAAAGGTGTTGTTCTTTTCTTTTTCAGACTTGCTTTTAAAAAACACAAGTTTGAGCACATCTTTCTTGATGGTTATTTTATCAACATTGAGGTTAGCCCCCAACCTTTTTATCTTCATACACTTTATTAACCCCCTTACTTCTAATGGTAATGGTCCAAACCGATCTCTTAGGTTACTTTTAATTTGCTTGAACGACCCTTTTTTAGACATCTCCTCTACAAAACCATATACCCTTAATCTTTCCTCTGAATTTTGAATATATGTTTTAGGGATGATGGCTTTTTCATAAGGGTCAACTAAACAATTAATTGTGGTTCTTAGTTTTTTAATCTCACTCCTCTTAAAGGAGGTGTTTTTTTGTTCAACATCACTTAAAGCCTCATCTAAAATTTTGTTATATGTTTCAAAACCTAACTCATTTATAAAACCACTTTGTTCACCACCAAGTAAGTTTCCTGCGCCCCTTATGTCTAGATCTTTTAGTGCTATATTTAACCCATCACCCAACCCAGAAAACTCCTCTAAAACCACAAGTCTTTTTTTCGCATCACTAGTTAAACTTGATATTTTAGGAGACAAAAGGTAACAAAAAGCTTTTTTATTAGACCGACCAACCCTTCCTCTCATTTGGTGTAGATCCGACAAACCAAACATATGTGCTTGGTTTATAATTATAGTATTGGCGTTAGGAATATCTAGACCAGATTCTATAATATTTGTAGAAACTAAAACATCATAGTGGCCATCTATAAACTTAAGCATAGTTCTTTCCAGTTTGTCTCCTTGTTGTTGTCCGTGAGCAACAGCTATGTTAGCATCAGGCACAAGCTTATTAATTAAACTAGCTACCTCGTAAATGTTTTCTACCCTATTGTGAACAAAAAACACCTGACCAAATCTCATAAGTTCGTTTTTTATAATATCTCTAACCATATCCTCATTAAAAGGTGATAACTCAGTGTGCACAGATTGTCTGTTTTTAGGTGCTGTCTTAATGATACTTATATCTCTTACACCAATTAAAGAAAAATGTAAAGTTCTTGGTATAGGTGTTGCTGTTAGCGTTAGACAATCTAGATTGTTTTTCTTCTTTTTAATCTTCTCTTTTAACGCAACACCAAACTTTTGCTCTTCATCAATTATTAACAAACCCAAATCTTTAAACACAAACTTATCATTAAGGGCGGTGTGGGTTCCAATTAAAATATCAACCCCTCCGCTTTTAATTTTTTTTATAACACCACTCTTTTCTTTATTGGTTCTGAATCTAGAAACATAATCTATTTCGACAGGAAAGTCTTTTAACCTTTTTGTAAATGTTTTATAATGTTGGAAGGCTAAAATTGTTGTAGGTACAATTATAAGTACCTGTTTGTTTGAACAAACAGCTTTGAAAGCGGCTCTTACTGCTATTTCTGTTTTACCAAAACCAACATCACCACAAACTAACCTATCCATTGGGTAGCTGCTTTCCATGTCTTTTTTAACATCTTCAGTTGTTTTTACTTGGTCTGGTGTGTCTTGGTATATGAATGATGACTCTAGTTCTATTTGTAGATACGAGTCTTTTTCAAAAGAGTATCCCTTTATTTCTCTACGTTTTAGGTAAAGTTTTATTAGGTCGTCAGCCATATCCACTAACCTATTTTTTATTTTTTTCTTTTTCTTGTCCCACTCTAAATTGCTTAGGCTGTTTAAGGTAGGGGTTTCAGAAGCTCCTGTGTATTTAGAAACCTTATGCAGAGAATTCACATCTGTATAAACAACGTCGTTGTTTTTATACACTAACCTCAAAACCTCTTTTTCTATACCTTGGTGATTAATTTTTTCTAAACCAACAAACCGACCAACTCCATGGTCAATGTGAACAACATAGTCACCAACACACAACTCTGTGGTTTTTTTAATGTGGTTTTTTTGTTTCTTTACAACCTTGGACTTATAAGCATACCTAAAATATCTATTAAAAATTTCGTGGTCAGTAAAAACAACTCTTTTGTTTTCATGGTCAACAAACCCTTCACTTATTTTTGAGAGGTGTGGGCTATATTTTACTTGAGATCCTATAGATTCAAAATAGCTAGATAATTTTTGTATTTGCTCCTCAGACTGAAATGATATTTTAACCTCGTAACCCCCTTCGTTTAAGTCATTTATTTCTTTGTCTAGTAGCTGTAAGTTTTTATTAAAATTTTTTGGTGGAGAGGAGTTAAAAGACATGTGTTTTTTATGTCTTTTGTTTCCAATATGTATTATTCCAAAAGACTTAAGTTTGTTTAAAAAGCTCTTTTTACTATAAAAAAGTCTTTTGGGCTCTAACGGCAAAATAATCTTTGAGTCTTTTCCGATTTTGGAATAAAACCCTTGTGATTCTTTAAATTTTTCATCTATAATGTTAGCGGATAAACTTATATCGTCAGACCAGATAAGCCATTCGTCAGACATAAAATCTAATAGAGAAATGTAGTTTTTACTGTTTTTATCTTTCTGTATGTTTGATAAAAGCTTTGCGTTTGTTAATTTTTTAATTGTAAGTTGCGATTCGCTATCAAATTCATTTATCTTAATTATTAAGTCATCATCTGACTCTATCCTTATGGGGTTGTTGTTTGTGAATGAATAAACATCTACAATACTTCCCCTAACAGCGTATTCTCCAGGCTCCTTAACAAAATCAACCCTTGTAAAGTTTTGAGAGTTTAGGTTTTCTATAATGGATTTTTGACCAACCTCTTCATTTATATTTATGTTATACGAAAGTTTGTTGCTCGTTTTGTGATCAGGGTATAACTCTACAATACCCTCTGGGTATGTCACTATGTAGGTTTTTTCATGCTCTTTTGAGTCTTTTATGTGTTGGATGGTTTCTGTTCTCATTACAACATTTGCGTTGTTTATTAACTCATCGTCGTATGGTTTTCTGTATGAGTAAGGGAAAAACAAAACTTTCTCATGGTTTAGGAAATTACTTAGGTTGCTATAAAACAACATTGCTTCTTTTTTATTCGAACATATAAAGCAATTATTTTTGTTGTTGTTGTAAGAAATAGCAACAGGTATGATAACTTTCAAATTACCACACAACCCACCTAAAGAAATTTCTTTTTCTTCTTCTATCGATCTATTTAACTCTATTGTCTTAAGATCATTTGCGTATGAGTCTAAAAGTTTACTAGGTAACATCTTATTTTAAACTATTCAAATCAAGAATAGTTTGTAAAAAAGGATATT
>CEVS01053919.1_pt1 | contig 12807 bp, 7 predicted proteins | sample 361571 | NCBI WGS metagenome assembly CEVS01 (sample SAMEA2623850, study PRJEB7988) | marine metagenome | isolation source: saline water (ENVO:00002010), including | reverse complement strand
TACCAGATATTGGAGCAGCCAGCGTTCACGACGCTCTAGAAATCATCAAGTCAATGGCTGGAAAAGGAAATACAGCAGAAGAATTAGATGAAAGAAGCGCCTTCATCGGAAGAGAAATCCTCAAAGAAATCGAAGGCAGACTTGCATTTCTGAATGATGTTGGATTGGACTATCTCACTTTGGATAGAAAAGCCAACACATTATCTGGTGGAGAAAGCCAAAGAATACGCCTAGCTACACAAATTGGAAGTCGATTAACTGGTGTAATGTATGTTCTTGATGAGCCTTCAATCGGGCTTCACCAAAGGGATAATGATAGATTGTTAACAACACTAAGAGAACTTTCTGATTTAGGAAACACCTTACTTGTTGTAGAGCACGACGAAGATACACTTAGACAAGCAGATTGGCTTTGTGATCTAGGCCCGGGGGCGGGTTTAGAAGGAGGAATTGTCGTTGCCAATGGAACTCCAAAATCAGTTATGAGAGCTAAAAACTCAATAACTGGAGCATATCTATCTGGAAAGAGATCAATACCAGTTCCTGAAGAAAGAGTAAAGCCATTCAAAGGGCATCTCAAAGTCATAGGTGCTCGACAAAATAATTTGGACAATATCGATGTTGAATTTCCACTCGGCTGCCTCACAGCCGTAACTGGTGTTTCAGGCTCGGGTAAATCCTCTCTTGTATCTGGTATTCTAGCCCCTTCCCTTCAGAGAACCCTGAGTGGGAGCGATTCAGTTCCCGGCGCCCACGATGAAATCGAGGGAATCGATATGGTGGACAAGGTGATTGTAATAGATCAATCACCAATCGGTAGAACTCCCCGTTCTAACCCAGCAACCTATACAAAAGCGTTTGATGAAGTTAGGAAATTATTCTCTGAAACAAAACTCGCTAAGGAGAGAGGGTACACCCCAGGTCACTTTTCATTCAATGTAAAAGGAGGAAGATGCGAAGCTTGTCGTGGAGGAGGTTCGATTAAGTTAGAAATGAACTTCTTACCTGATGTTTGGATTACTTGTGATTCCTGCAATGGAACTAGATACACAAGAGAAACACTCGAAGTTACTTGGAAAGGAAAGAATATTCACGATATTTTGCAGATGCCTGTTAGTGAAGCTGTAGAATTCTTTGCCAATCACCGAAAACTTCACCGCACACTATCAACCATCAACGATGTTGGACTAGGATACATCAGATTAGGCCAACCTGCAACTACACTTTCTGGGGGGGAAGCTCAGCGTGTCAAACTCGCTAGTGAATTGCGAAGACCCCCTCATAGGCACACAATGTACATCCTTGACGAGCCAACAACAGGATTATCCTTTTCAGATGTTCAACAATTAATCGATGTTTTACTCCGCTTGAGAACAACAGGACACTCAATAATCGTCATCGAACACCATATGGATGTCATAAAATCAGCGGATTGGGTCATCGATTTGGGCCCAGAGGGCGGTGACCGTGGTGGGCAAGTGATAGCTTGTGGGACACCAGAAGAAATAGCGAACGTGGAGAGTAGTTTTACTGGCCAATTTCTTAAGAAAATCCTTTGATATTTGAAATATCAACAAGCGTAGTATTCATGGACGGTAGTCGCTGCGGATTATTTGCCCCCGTAGGGGGCAGGTGCCTAGAATGTCTTCAAACATAGTCAGAGTTGAAACCACTCCCAAACTTGGAGATGGAATGAGAGACGTTCGAGGAAATTCTGTAAAACGGCAACTAGAAGCCGATCATGGCATCGAAATTGGCAGCGTTAGGTCAATTGTAGGGTTCTTGATATCAAGTGAAATAACATCTGAAGAAATTTCAGAAAGAGTGGATGATGTTTTTGCAGACCCAATCATTGAGGAAAGTGCAACCGACTCTTTACATTTAGAAAACAAAGATTTGTTTTCTAGCGAACCAGACATGGTCATAACAGTAGGATTCAAACCCGGGGTTACAGATAATCCTGGTAAAGCAGCACTAGATGGATTTCGTACTATTTTTCCCGAAGCAGGAGAATTAGCAAGAGTTTCTACATACCTAACTTATGTTTTCAATCAAGTGCCGAAAGAAGTAGAAGTTGAATGGCTATCAAAGCAATTACACAACGGATTAATCGAAAGGGCATTGACTTCGTCCAAAGGTGAAGATTACCCAATTATCGAATATGCTCCGATTGTCCCTAGTGATTATGCACCTCCAGCGGTGGTTGATTTAGAAGTCTCTGATGAAGAATTGATGAAGCTTTCAGAAGAGGGACTATTGGCTTTAAATTTGGAAGAAATGCAAACCATTCAAGCGCATTACAGAGATAGCGATATCCGAGCGGCAAGATCAGAATTGGGATTGCCAGAAAACGCCCCTACTGATGTGGAATTAGAGTGCCTAGCCCAAACATGGTCTGAGCATTGTAAACACAAAATATTCGCAGCACATATCCACCACGTTGATACTGAAACAGGAGAAGATACAGAAATCGATTCTCTGTTCAAAACCCACATTATGAAACCAACTCTTGAAATGAAGGATGAAGTAGATTGGCTCCTATCTGTATTCCACGACAATTCAGGGGTAATCGCTTGGGATGATGAGTGGTCTATGTGTATGAAAGCAGAGACCCATAATTCTCCTAGTGCATTAGACCCTTACGGCGGAGCTATGACGGGAATTGTTGGTGTAAATCGGGACATCTTAGGAACAGGCCTCGGCGCTAGGCCAATAGCAAATACAGACGTATTCTGTTTCGGACCACCGGATTGGGAAGGAGACCTACCAGAGAACTTGTTCCACCCATCGAGGGTTTTCAGAGGCGTCCACGCAGGAGTACGTGTAGGTGGCAATGAGAGTGGAATTCCAACTGTTAATGGTGCTATTGTATTCGATGATAGATATATTGGAAAACCACTCGTTTATTGTGGTACAATTGGAATGATGCCGCGTAAATTAGCAGACGGTAGAGAATCCCATGTAAAGAATCCAGAAGCAGGCGACAGAGTCTACATGGTAGGGGGGAGAGTTGGCTATGATGGTATCCATGGCGCAACATTTTCTTCACTAGAATTAACCGAAGAATCACCATCGAGCGCAGTTCAAATTGGAGATCCTATTACACAAAAGAAAATGCTAGATATGATTCTAGAGGCAAGGGATGCAGGTTTGATAACATGCATTACAGATAACGGCGCTGGAGGACTTTCATCCAGCATAGGAGAAATGGCAGAATACACAAACGGCTGCCGCATTGATTTGGGCAAAGTACCGCTTAAACAAGAGGGTCTTTCATCTTGGGAAATATTAGTTTCTGAATCTCAAGAAAGGATGACAGTAGCAGTAAGAGAAGAGGATGTTGAAGCATTCGAATCCTTGGCTGACTTACACGAAGTTGAAGCAACATGGGTTGCAGATTTCACGAACACTGGCCAATTCCATGTTGTACATGGAGAAGATACTGTAGCTTCTCTACCAATCGAATTCTTACACGACGGTGTACCACAACTTCGCTTAGAAAGCGAATGGGCTCCACCAATCAATCCAGAATTTACCCCCCCTAAAGATTCGAATCACTCTGGCCTTTTGCTTAGGATGCTAGCGCGTCCAAATATTGCAAGTAAGGAAACATGGGTTCGACAATACGACCACGAGGTCATTGCTCAAACAGCAGTCAAACCATTTGTCGGTATAGAAAGAGATGGCCCTGGAGATGCTGGATTACTAGCGCCAGTTCACGGCTCAACACATGGGCTAGTTGTTTCAAATGGCATATCGCCAAGGTACAGCGATATAGACGCTGGAGCAATGGCTGCAGCGGCAGTTGACGAAGCGGTGAGGAATGCCGTTTGTACAGGAGTCGACTTGTCTAAGATTGCAGGCCTGGACAATTTTTGCTGGCCAGATCCAATAGAAAGCAAGAAAACTCCAGATGGAAAATTCAAACTAGCCCAATTAGTACGTGCAAACCGAGAACTAGAGAGAGTATGTAGGGCATATTTCGTTCCATGTATTTCAGGTAAAGATTCTATGAAAAACGATTATGGAAGTGGAGAAAATAAAATATCAATTCCTCCAACACTATTATTCTCATTATTTGGCAATCATCATGATGTACGCTACACTACTACATCAGACCTAAAACCAGGAGAAAGCCTCTACTTAGTTGGTGAATCAAAACAGGAATTGGGAGCTAGTGAGATTTCTTACATGCTAACAGAATCTGGTGAAGCAGAAGGTATTGGCGGAGAAGTGCCACGTTTACCACACCCTGAGAAGAATTTGGAATCTTACAAGCAACTAACGAAAGCAATTCAATCAGGAATTGTCAGAACAGCCCACGATTGTAGTGAAGGGGGCGTTGCTGTAGCGATTGCTGAGATGTGCATTGGTGGAAGATGCGGCGCAGCAATCGATGTTGATGGCCCTGGAGATGCAGATTTATGGGGCAGGCTTTGGGGAGAGTCTTTGGGAAGAATTCTTGTTGGAGTAAGGCAGGAAAATCGTGCAGAATTCTTAGCGGCTATGAAAGGCCAACCACTAACTTACATGGGCGAGGTAACAGATAGTAATACTCTGAGCGTTTGGGATGGAGACGATTTGATCATAGAGTCTGACCTTGAAGAGATGGTGATTGCTTGGAAAGGCAGCTTAGATATGACAGGAGGTGTTCAGTGATGGCTGAAAAACCCAAAGTAGCAATTCTTTTCGGTTTTGGAATCAACTGCGATAGAGAAACAGCAGCAGTTTTCGAATTGGCGGGCGCTCAAAGCGAAAGAGTCCACGTAAACCATTTTGTTAACGGCGAGAGAGACCTCTCAGAATTCCATATCCTCGCAGTTCCAGGAGGGTTTTCATTCGGAGATCATCTAGGTTCAGGGAGATTACTAGGTAACCGAATGAGGTTCGCAATGAGAGAACAATTGGCAGCGTTTGTATCAGCAGGCAAACCGATTATAGGAATCTGTAATGGATTTCAAGTTCTGGTAAAAACAGGATTACTGCCTGGGAGAGAAACTCCTGATTTCGAACAAAGAGCAAGTCTAACTTTGAACAATAGTGGGCGATACGAAGACCGTTGGGTAACTTTAGAATTCGATCCAAATAGCCATTGTATTTGGACAAAAGGCATCACTAGAATAGAATGCCCGGTCAGGCACGGAGAAGGACGGTTCGTGATGCCGTCAACTACTGATTTAGACCAATTAAACGAGAACCATCAAATTGTCACTCGTTATGTTGACCCACAAACTGAGCCAGGAAAAGGAATCACCGATGAGACACTCCCATTCCCATTATGCCCCAATGGAAGCATTAGAAACATAGCAGGAATTTGCGATCCAACAGGATTGGTTTTCGGACTTATGCCGCACCCAGAAGCGGCATACGCCACCTTCCTCCACCCGCACCACACAAGAGGAGAAGTCAGCGAAGAAATATTAGCAGAAAGTATGCAAATATTCCGAAACGCTGTTGAATACGTCCAAGCAAACCTTTGAGAAACAACGACCTTTGCTAACACACATGGCGTCTACCAAACTGTATATGGAAAGCATAGAATCTTGCTATCTCAGAGACTTCAAAGCAATGGTGACCGCTGTAGATGAAACCTCAGTAACTCTAGACCAAACGCTGTTTTATCCATTAGGCGGCGGACAAAACTGGGATACAGGAAAAATTTCTTGGGATGGTGGTGAACTATCTGTTACAGAAGTCAGAGGTAGGGCTGATGTACAGCATTTCGTTGGAGAAGACCATGGGCTAGAAATCGGTGATGGTGTTGAAGGGCAGATCGACTGGGACAGACGTCACGCTCACATGAGGATGCACACAGCTCAGCACCTAGTTAGCGGTCTTGTTTACGAAATGTATGATGGGGCGAGAACCGTTGGTAATCAAATCCATTCAAACCGCTCTAGAATCGATTTCAATCCTGTAAAATTTAGCGAGGAAATGATTGAAGATTTATTTCATAAAGCCAACGAAATTGTTGAGTCCAATCTTGAAGTTACAGACTGTATAATGACAAGAGAAGAGGTTAATGCTATCATGCCACCAGATAGAACAAATATGGACCTATTGCCCATTTCAGTTAAACAATTAAGAGTAGTCAGGATAGGAGATAATCTCGATCTTTGTCCCTGTGCAGGAACTCATGTAAGGGCTCTTGGAGAGATTGGAAAAATGGAATTTTTAGGTAAGAAGAATAAGGGCAAGGGAACAACTCGTGTAAGTTATACTCTTGAAGGATGTGAGAGTTAAATCAATGCTAAAATCACCATCTGGTAATTGGATAGTATATACAGTAAATGCTTTTTGAGAAGGTTATAAGTCTAAATCATCATCTAGTAATTCAGATATTTCAGAACGCAAATCTTCCCACCCGCTTCTATCTCGCTTTCTTTGCGCTATTGTAGCAAGTTCTACAATTTCTTTTAGTGGCTCAGGGGCATCTGATGCTGCTTTTTGCCCTTCAATTCTGTCAAACATTTCTCTATCTTCTCCAACACGGTCAGAGCGATCTGCGCGTTTGATTGGTCGACTTGGAACCGTTCGGGCACCATCGTGTCTATCTTCTGCCTCTAAACTCTCAACCATTTGAGAAAGTATCTCTTCAGCAGGCAATTCATCCTTCCATTGGTTTTGATTACCAATCTCTTGAACCACATTCATTTTGTTTCTTCTTTTGATTGCAACCTTAACGTTACCAACTATACTTCGCACTTTTTCAATACTGAGTTTCTTTACTTTAGCAATATCCTCGGGAGATATGCCGGACTCATAGAGGAAGATAATGTCCTTCACTAATGCCCATTCATCATTATTCATTGGCACTCCCCGATATACCGTAGAACCTGCCTTACAGGCTCCAACACTGTAATGTTGATTGGTGCGTGTTTAGAAGTCTTCCGCGCGAGGCTTCAAAACCCTCTGTTGTGACAAACCACCATGGCGAGAGACCCCCGGGCCGATATCCTCGAGGACGACCTCTTCCCAAAACAACGTCCAACTATACATCGTGTTCACGCACACAGAACACAAGATGGGACGATACATTTCAACACCAGGGGTGGCTTTATGGGCATAAATAATCGACAACCCGTCGAGCTACACAAAGGGAAAATATGGCACTTTAGCGACGAAGAAAAGCAACACCTTCTACTCGCGACAGCAGCATTCACCTTTGCATTAGGAGTATTGATGGCAGGAAGCATATTTGGAATAAGCCAGGGTGGATTGAATAATTGGATTGCAGTACTACTGCTTTCCATGCCAGTTATGCTTATTGCAGTGGGTCCTGCATTCTTGCTACACGAGATAGGACACAAAATAGTCGCAAAGAAATACGGATGTTGGGCTGAGTTCAGAGTAGATCCCAGTGGTCTAAAATTCGGAATAGCGTTAGTTGCTCTTACTGGAATTCTCTTCATGGCGCCTGGAGCGGTAATGGTTGCCGGCTTAGTCACAAGGCGGCAGAATGGACACATTGCGATTGCTGGGCCAGCAGTGAATTTTGGTTTGTTTTTGATTGGTATTCCTATTGGAGGAATTCTTCTAGGATTAACTGGCGCCACAGAATCAGCAGCTTACTTGGATTCAGGAGCAATAAATCTCAAGGCGATGATTTTTGACGTGGTTTATTTCTGGATTTTTGCCAACCTCGGATTAGGATTCTTCAATATGATTCCATTTGGCCCTCTCGATGGAGCCAAAATCAAAGATTGGAGCGAACCAGTATGGTTCTTCAGTTTCATGACATTCATTGCGATAATCTACATGTGGTGGAATGGAATATTCAGCCCAATAGACGACGCAACACTACGTATTGCTGAATGGTTTTGATCATTCTTCAAGGTAAGCGCTTCTCACAGGGTTTTCATCCAAGTGGAAGAATGAGTAAGTAGCCCACCAAGTAATCGTATCAAGAGCATCCACTAAGTTACTAGTTCCACTTCTCTCTTCACCGTAATCCTTGCCGGTTGTATCCATCCAATCAATCATCTCATCAACAGTATCACAGGTTTGGTGATAACACCAATATCCATCGACAAGTCCACCGAAGCCCATTGTAACCGTTCCAAGATTATCTTGGAAACTAGCGTGGTCAGAGCGGGCAGTGGTGTCTTCATACACGATAATCTCTGGTCTGTCTTTAGCCAACCAATCATCGACTTTCCAGGTACTCGAGTCATATCCTGTTCCGATTAGAGTTGACGTTTGCTCTTCAACTCCAATGGCATCCGAACCAATCCATAGTGCTAGATTCACCATTCCTGGTTGATTCATAACATCGTGATCAAGACTTGGTCCAATGTATACTCTCATCGGCCAAACCTCCTCATCTTTTGGATAACCATCAGGATCGATTTGTGGGTCAGGGTCACAGTTTGGCTCTCCACCTCCATGGTTTCCTCCACAAGGCGCTCCACCGCCACCCGGCCAGTTAACTCCAGCCATGTCTAAGTTCACGTAGTTGGTAACTTCGACGTTAGGATTGTCTTCCTTGACCCATTCCTCGGTCCAGTATTCACTACCTCGCTTTCCACCTTCTTCACCAGACCACAAACAGAAAACCATGGTGTTTCTTGTACTGTAGCTAGCCATCGCTTCTGCAACAGTTAGTACCATACTTGTTCCTGCAGTGTTATCGTAAGCACCGACTCTTGTTCCGTAGGTTCTCTCTCCAATAAGGTGTGGAGAAATCAGTCCACCGTTAATCGGTGGTGCAATATCAAAGTGAGCGCCGAAAACCATCCACTTGTCAGGATTAACTTCCCCGAATCTATATCCGCAGATATTGTATGCTTCGGGATTTTGCTGCCCAGTATTAATTGAATCGTAAACGAACCTTTGATTGATAACTTCGAGACCAAAACCTTCGAGTTCCTTTATCAGATATTGCGCTCCATCTTCATAGGCAGCATTCCCTTGTCCTGCCCACCTGTCCAAATATCCAACCGCACCATCGGCCAAATCAAGGGGATCGGGAGTTTCATCCGACATTACGTTGATGTAGTTCAGGACAGTTCTTCCATCCACCATACCCATAGAATGCCTACCGCCTTCGGTTTCGCTGTATGCTGCAGCAAATGGCCTTTCTATACCTAGTCTTACTGCGATAACTTCTCCACCGTTACTATCTGATGGCGATACAGCATCTAGTGAGGTGTTTGAGGAAATTCTAGCTATACCTTGGTTGTCAACACGTTCGTAACCATCTCTTGCATACCAAGTTCTCCAAGACTCAGTAAGATCTCGGATTGGCCACTCATCTCTACCGTAGTCACCAATCAAGACCACAGCAGTATCAGTTCTAGGAGGGGCTAGAACAGTCAACTGTACAGATTCTCCCGCTTCGATATCAACTATTGTTGAATTTTGAACAAACCCATCTTCAGGGTTCAGTATCAAGTAAGGAACAAATGCCGACAAATCAGATTCAGCAGCGATTGTTATCGCTTGAAACTCTCCGCCGATCCATTTAGCCGGAGTAATTACAACATCTCCTTCAGAGATACTAGGGTCACTGTCTTCACCAAAGCAACCACTCAATGGTGCAAGACAAAATAACAGGGCGAGAAAACTCGCCGTTATTCCCCGCTGCATGTTCAGGCGTAGGAGCAATCCCTTCTCAATGCTGCGATTGTTCGTGAACAATATTTTCAGATTTACATTTACTTTCACGGACCTCTGCTTTGAAACCGATTTGATAGTATAACCCCCACCCACTTTCATGAGCATCAAGTTGTCAATCAAGGATCAATCGGTTATTGACGAAATCCAAATTCTACCTAGAAAGGGTGTTCTGTACCAATTAAACGGCCCAGGCCATTCTGGTAAAACCATGAGGGGTTTTGCTGAAGCATGGACTGTGATGACTCTCATGAGAGGCGAATATGTTCATTGGATAGATGGAGCTTGTAGATTTAATCCTGCAAGGATAATTCAGACATTCCCACACAATCTTCCCGATGCAGAGCAATTGTTACACGGTTTGTTTGTAGGAAGGGGGTTCACAGTCCATCAATTTGTACATCTAATCGAAAGATTACAGACCGAAATTAAAATTTCAAGGGCCAAATTGGTCGTAATAGATGGCCCTATTGCTATGCATTTAGATTCACAAATAGGGGATTATGAGGCAAGATCATTATTCAGAAAATCAATGAATGTATTGAAGAAAATAGCAGAGGAGAACGACGTTGGAATTGTGATCATAACATCATCTAAGGCTTCCTCAAAAAGACATTCGAATTTGCTAACTATGGTTAGAAATAGATGCCAAGCATATCTATTTGGGGCAAGAAAGAAAATCCAAGGAAAGAACAAATTGTGGCTTTTACATTTGCCAACTAGGTGTTCCGGATATCAAGAACAGAAAAGCAATCAGGAGACATTGTACGAATCAATAAGCAGGGTCATCCACAGTCGACTTGGAATAGAAGGAATTGAAGAAATCGAATAATGTGTATTTTTTATTCCCGAGTTTAATCTCTTCATCACTCCATCCAAATGGCCCTAATATCGCCCAAATCGCTCTTATTGCCAAATTCTCATAGTACTGGAAATCTATCTGAATCTTCATGTTCCGATTCAATTCTTCTGAAAGAATTACCTTTGATTCTGGTAGATTTGAAAATGGTTTGGTGGCCACATATCTGACCTTTCTACCCGGCAAAATATCCTGTCCAATCCTTCTTGCACGGATTAGAGCGTTTTGTGTTCTAGTCGATACAGAAAAGTCTTCAATTCTTTTGGCGACTCTCTTTGTTATCACTAATTTTTGAAGATCGATTTTATTGGAATGAACCCTCTTTATTTCTTCATGTGCCATTTTGACAATTTTTTCTTGGATGGAAATAGAATTGCATCCCCCTCCTTGCTGAACATGATCTCTAATCAATTCAAGCGCTGTTTGTTGAAGTTCCTTTATCCATGAACATGTTGAATGCTGTCTAGCTTCAATCCCTCTCAATTTGAATCCGTTTTTCCCGTATGCCCAATATTTTGTCAGTGAGCCAGCGCCATGTATCCTGCTTGGTAAAAACGCAATGAAATCGTAAATATCTTCAAACTCCAACGGAATTCCTATTTTCTTACTTATCTTTCTTGAAAGAAGCAACGCCTTTTCGATTTTTTCTTCCCTACACTCTAAATTCTGATTCTCAATCCACACACAGTCGACTATTGCATGCAGGACATTCCACCCCTCATCCTCAGCAATTCGAATTGTTGTCAGTAATATGTCTCGAGCCCATGCACAAATTGCTTCATGGGCCTCAATCCTTCCAAACCTCGCGTTTTTGTATCCAGTGTAACCGAAACATGTCACTAGCAACCATTTGAGGGCATTTTGTTGCAAGTCATATACATCTCCTTTCTTCTTTTTTAGTCCCTTCAATTCCATTCTTCTTTTAATTAAAGGAGCAACAACTCTGCCAAGGAATCCATGCGTACGGGCACAAGTATGCGTTTTTAGACCAGGTACTTGGAGTGCAGATTGGTTTGAAGAAGGGAAAATTTTGGATGCAAAAATGTCCTTTCGCGCCCTTTCTCTAAACGTGAGATTAGCACCCTCGGGGTCTAGTGGTACGAAACATTCGACATCCGGGTAACTTGTAGTTGCCTGACAACATGCGCAGTTGAGCGTTTCAGGAGAGATGTTTCTAGTTGCAATTATGCTTGGGAATAGGCTTGCAAAATCTAGTTCGATTACATCAGCATAAACTCCAGGTTTACTATCTAGATACAAACCTCCACGATCAGTTGCTAGTAGTTCCCAGGCGGTCTTTGTGTCCTCGGCCCGATTCTTTTTCCAAGGGACTAAAACACCGTCTTCCATTGCAACCCTCATCTGTATTGCACTAATCACAGAACCCGGAGACAATCTCGAAATGTCTTGAGGCGATTGTCTAGAATGTCTGCTCAATTCGAATAGGCCAAGTATTCCACCTTCTCTAACAATAAAACTAGCATCAAGGTCCAGGTGTAGTCGTCCACTTAGGGGGAAATAAGCATCTTTGCGAATGACTTGGCCATAAGAATGCACAACCCTTGACACAGTTTTTGGCTCCAATCTACTGTCGATTCTACTTATATTCAATTCAACACCAGTCTCCTTTGCTAGTTTATCGAGAGCAGCAAAGTGTAACGCATCACCGCCCTTTGTAACGATAATATCTGGATCAATTCTACAAATGTCATTTTGAAATTGTGAAATGAATTCCTTCCCACACCCCTCTCGAACTAATTTGTGTTCAACAATTTTTGTAGGTGAGAAATTATCCCATGCGATGATTTCAACTGAATTTAGTTTGGAATTTATCGTATCAAACCCATTTGCAGAATTATATTCAAAAACCAACTCAATAACTTTCATTTTAGGCCAAGAATCATTTTCATCTAGAACTGAAAATGAACCCTCATTCCATTCAACCAATTGGAACGGAGAGATATCAAATTCGATGAAGAATCGTTGTGCTAAATGAGCATCAACAGAATATAGTGAGTATCTGTGGTGGTCGCCTCTTGCCTCAATGTGTTGTGCAATCTTTCGGATATTACGATTATCTAACACATCTATTTCGAGGACATTATGAATTTCAAATTCATCAAGAGATAACCTTTTTTTAACGGTCCTAATTTTGCCAATGGAGAATTTTTTACTTATTTCAGGTAGTTGTAACCATTTGATTAAGTTGTTCAATAATGTCGAATCTGCATTCACGTGTATAGAGGCGGACCAAGGTACAACAATCAGTTGTACATTTTGTTTGTCATCAATCAACCAGACATTCATTCGATTGCCGTCACTGCTAAGCCGGA
>CEVS01155248.1_pt1 | contig 12882 bp, 11 predicted proteins | sample 361571 | NCBI WGS metagenome assembly CEVS01 (sample SAMEA2623850, study PRJEB7988) | marine metagenome | isolation source: saline water (ENVO:00002010), including | reverse complement strand
AGCATTGCAAACCAAAAGGGACCGACCCACATGGTAGAGAAAAAGAAGGATATGTCGTATAGGTCCATGTAGGTAAGTTATAGGTGCATGATATAGAGGCTTGTTTTTGGATGTTGATCCAAGTTTGGTAGAACCTTTGAAACCAAAAGTTTGGTTAGGGAACATTATTTCCAAATATCATGGGAGATGGTATTCAGTTTGAACCACTTCCCGCTGAAAGAGTAGAATTCACGCCTCCTGTACAACAAGAACCGAAGAGTAGGGGTTGGCTTGGAATTGCATTTATTCGCTTGTTATCACTACTGATTGTTGGTGCAGCGGTTTACTACTCGACTGAAGGTTTAGTTGCAATGTTTGTATTATTTATTCTCATTGTACCAGTAGAGAAACTATTTCCAAGACATAGAGGCCAAAAGGTTAGACGTCCCTTGTATAAATTGGACATGAGTTATGCAATGTCCTCACCGTTACTCAACCTTATCGGATTAATTGCTGCAGTAATTGTTGCTATCATTTCATTTGCTTGGGTGCCAGGGCTAATGATGAGACCTATAGTGGCACAAATTCCTACCGAATGGCTCCCAATAGTAGGTTTTCTACTCTTTGATTTTGTTAGCTACTGGACTCATAGATTCTACCATGAGATTCCAATTCTATGGAAATTTCATGCCATACATCACTCAACAGAACACCTTGATTGGGTTAGTGGATTTAGAGCGCACCCATTTGATGGAACACTAATTGCACCAGCATTTGCATTCCTAGTTGCAGCTGGTTTCAGTCCACAAATTACCGGGCTGTTCGCTATCTTCCAGATTGTACTAGGATTGTTACTGCATGCCAATGTGAGATTTAGACTGCGCTGGTTACACCCTTTCCTAGGAACTCCCGAAATGCACCATTGGCACCACAGTAACGAAGAAGATGCCATATGGACAAATTATGGGGCTGCAATTCCATTATGGGATCAAGTGTTCGGAACTTACTACATGCCTAAGGATAAACGACCATCAGTTTACGGTGTCGATGAACATATTGAACCAAACATGGTAGACCAGATTATGTACCCTCTAAAGGGGATTGGAAACCCATTCAATATAGTTCGTCATCCTTTCAGATCAATAGGTATTGGAATCAAATTTTATTGGAGTCTAATAAAACAAATGAAGTGGGTAATTTTCAGACCAAGGGGAATGAAGCCCCCTATGTAAGTGACAATTTACTTACGCCTGAAGATTGTAGAAATATATGGCCTTTCGCCACCAAAAGGGTTGATGTGAGTATGTCTTATCGATTCAATCAAATCCCAATTATCAGCTAAAATATCAATAAGCATTTCCTCATCATAAGTATGCAAATCCAACCCACAACAAATCTTGGCTCCATCCCTAGAGAATGTCTCAATCACGGCATAACCTCCACTAGGTATGCAAGATTCAAGATTGGAAACATAGGCATCCCTTTCATTATCACTTAACAGGAAATGTAGTACTGCACGATCATGCCAAATCTCATAATCTCCTAATTCTAGTGGTTTGGATAAATCACCATGAATGAACTTCAAGTTCTTGCCATGTCGATTAGAAAGAATACGTAAAGCCTCAGATGAAATGTCAAGAACTGTCACATCGTATTCATTTTCGACCAGTGTATCAATCAGGGTTGTAGCACCTGAACCTACATCGATAATCCGTTTCCCATCGCACGATGAAATTAAATCCATTGAGACCGCATGTTCTTTCTGATACCATCCTAATTGCGTTGTATCTGCATCATTGTAGGCTGCATCCCAGTGTTTTGCATCACTTGGCATACATAGACCTCATTGGAAAGTTACGTCGACTTCCATGGTTTCACTTACTGAAACACAAACTGGACAGTTACATCCCTCGGTGATTAGCCATGACCTATCCTCAATGGTCATGTCTGAAGGAAGGTTAACAACTACTTCCAATTTAGCAACTCTGCGAGGATTAGCAGCCATAGTTTTCTCAACACTACCTGACATACTAGATACGTCGATTCCTTTGGAATCTGCGCGGATTGCTACGATTGTCATTATACATGTTAGCATTGAAGTTGCAAGTAAATCAGTTGGTGAGAAGGATTCTCCTTTGCCCTTGTTGTCAACTGGTGCGTCTGTAATTAGTTGCTTGCCAGATGGTCCATGAGTTGCAGTACATCTCAAATTGCCGTCATAACTAGCTTCAATCCTTACCATTTACTCACCATCCAGATCAATTTTATGACCCATCCTATCTGCTTTGGTTTGTAGATAGTCCCGGTTCTCGTTTACAACTCCAACAATCAATGGAACTCGCTCGACTACATTGATTCCATATTCTTCCAGTTGTTTTGCTTTGTCTGGGTTGTTAGAAAGTAAGCAAACAGCATCTACTCCAATCGCTTCTAGCATTGTACTTGCAATTCTATAGTTGCGCGCATCAGCAGGCAATCCCAGCATCAAATTTGCATCTAAAGTGTCTGCACCTTTATCTTGCAAATGGTAAGCCTGAATCTTTGCGTGAAGACCGATTCCTCTACCTTCTTGTCGCAAATAAACAACCACTCCCCAGCCTTTCTCAGCAATCGCTTTGAGAGCAGCATCCAACTGAGGTCCGCAATCACATCGAAGCGAACCAAATGCATCTCCAGTAAGGCATTCTGAGTGAACTCTCATCAAAACAGGGTCCGGTCCAGTCATATCGCCCATGGTAAGAGCAACATGGTCAAAACCTGTTTCAGATTCGTGAAACACACGAATATTGAATTCGCCGTGTGTTGTAGGCAGGCGTGCTTCGCTGGGGACTTCATCTACAATCATTGACACACCTCTATGATAAATCTAAATTCTCCAGCAGAATTATCGACATCAACTAACTTATGGCCGAGTCTTTCTACGAGTAATGGCATATCATGCATTGTTTCGGGGTCATCTGCAACAACCATCAAAACATCTCCTTGGCCTAAATCAATCAAGGCTTTCCTTGCCTGAGAAACAGGAACTGGACAATAATGCCCCAGAACATCCAGTTTATGTGTCGGCTCCACAATTTATCCGAAGGGATAGCCAACTTCAACCCTCCCACAAGTGAGAATTCATCAATGAAGTGATTTATTGGGCAACATGGCCGGAGAGGTTAAGCCACTTCCTGAGGAGGTCGATGACCTATCTTGGGCAGAAGTTGCTCAACTTGGAAGGACTTACCTGAGAATACCTGTAGCTCTTCTATTGGTTGAGGCCTTTTACTGGTTTATTACTCAGCCAACAAATACTCTGGGGCTTATCCAAGAATCAGAAGCTTGGATTTGGTATCACTTGACTGAACTGATCTATGGACCAGGTGCTGCAACACTATCCGAATACAACGGTTGGACTACTCTTGTAACCTTCCACCACCCTGATTTTAGATATGACGAACTCCGATTATATGTTTCAGATGAATGCGCTGGTGTTCATGAAATGATCTTCATATCAGTACTGATAATGATGACTACCGGTGTACCTCAGCGTCTAAGAATCAAGAGTGCTTTGGTCGCTTGTGGAATCATATATGTTCTGAACATCGTTAGACTACTTGTCCTCTATCCTCTGGCATTATCTGGATGTGCTGAAAACCCTGACATGCTAGGCTGTGAGCAGCCAATGCACGATTTCCATGCATTTGTCTATGAATGGGGATTCCTAATCGTATTAGTAATCATGTGGCTAATTTGGTTTAAGTGGGTCAATGCTGGTGACTTGATTCGAAGAGAAAATGAAGCAGGCAAAGACAAATGGGAGTTTGTCTATCGTAAGAATTGGACTACACTGAGTAAATCAGTTATCGCTCTTTCAGTGTTATTGATTATTGGAGCTTTTACTAATGTATTGTTAGATGATGAGGCAATGGAAGCAAAAGAAACCGTAGATAACTGTGAATTTTATTCGAGCGTTACTGGAGATTGTGGTGAAGCAAATGACATCTGGTCTCAAGAAATTCAATCTTCTTGGTCATTAGCGACTCTTGGCATGCTAGGGTTCGCTGCAACAATAATTACAATTCAGACTCCCAGTAAAACCGAGGAAGAATAGTTCATCCTTCAACAATTGATGCGCCTATTCCATTAGAGTTCAGAGAACGAACTGCCAAAGATGCATGTTTATTGTGAACCTCTACGATTGTATGATCGCTTGAAATTACGATGTCACCGATTGCTAATTCATTGCACTTTAGAGATTTAACTATTTGATCAACTATTGAAAACTTTGAGAGCGAGGTTGTGTCCAATTTGATTGGAACCATCCCAAACACATCTGCTGCTTCAGCATTATCTTCTTGCTTTTTGACAGGATCTCTATCTACTCCGTCTGGAAGTTCAGGAACTTCTGATTCAATAATTTCCAAAGAATGTGTCGCGCTAATCTTGTTCATTTGTGGAATATCATCTCTTCCAACTAGCGCCCAAGCCTCACCTTTACGGCCAATTCTACCAGTACGGCCAATTCTGTGAACATAGTTGTCTACATCATCAGGAACGTCGTAATTAATCACTAGAGTAATTCCGTCTACATCTATACCCCTAGCAGCAACATCGGTTGCAACTACAACTTTTGAATTACCATCTTTGAAATTTGAAATGATTTTGTCTCTTTGATTCTGTGACAAATCTCCGTGGATCCCATCAACATCGAATCGATGTTTCTTTAGACGTTGAACAAGTAAATCTACCATTCTCTTGGTATTTGTGAAGATGATTGTTTGGTCCTCATCAGTCATTCTTGCTAGAAGACGCCCAACGACCCACAATTTGTTTGCACGACCAATTCTAACACTGTACTGATCGATTGGAGGTATGTCCAACTTTTCCGTATTGGTCATTACGAAGTCTGGATCGTTCATGAACTCGTTAGCAGCATCAATAATTTCTTGAGGGAATGTTGCTGAGAAAAGTAAGGTTTGTCTTCTGTTAGTCATTCTCTCAATAACCCACATAATGTCTGGGAAGAATCCCATGTCAAGCATTCTATCTGCCTCATCAAGAGTAAAGAAATCCGGTTTTGATAAATCGATATGCCCACGCTCGGTCATATCCATTACTCTACCAGGCGTTCCTACAATTATGTCAACGCCAGCCTGCAAACTTCTCGCTTGTTTTTCCAAGTCTGTACCACCGTAAACGGTTTGAATAATCAATCCGGTTTTCCCCTGAATGTTGGACATCTCTTCTGCAACTTGATTTGCGAGTTCTCTAGTCGGTGCTAGAATTAGAGCCTGAAGCTCACCAGTAGGTTTGCATGCATTCATTATCGGCAAACCAAATGCTGCTGTTTTTCCAGAGCCCGTTCTTGCTTGTCCGATTACATCTTTGCCTGACAAAGCAATAGGAATTGTTTCCTTTTGGACTTGAGTGGAAAATTCCCAACCGATATCGGCTAATCCTGCTAATATTTCATCATTCAAATCCCATGCAGAGAATGGTGTGTTTGTGAACATTTTGTCACCTCATTCCGTCCCTTCCCAAATTGGGCCACCGGGACGGGGAGTGACCCCCGTGTCACGATCAGAAGTTTTCGCTATCCTTTGCCTCAGCCTTGAGAACACCCATCCAATACTTGTGGGCGTTATCTCTGGTGAGCGGCTTCTTCATCTGGCGAACATGCTCTAGAATGTACTGACGGAACTTTAGAGACTTGGTACGGTTAATGCCGTTAGGCGTGACTCCGTCCCATAGGTCGTTGAACTGCTTCTCTTTATCGTTGAATGATTCCTCAGACATGAGTAGTACTCCTTGAGCGTTTCGCCGACCTGCATTCCCCTATTAACCATGTCGAGGCTTACCACTATCTTTCTCAGGAGGCGGAAGTTCTTCCAGTCCCACGGTTTTACCTTGAGATTCAGCGATTTCAACATCAATTTTTGGAACCTTTGGAGCAGGCGCCAAGAAGGCATTCTTTTGCGCCTCCGTACCTTCGATTTGCGCATCGAAAGCCATCTCTTGCAATTCTTTCCTGATCTTTGGATCCTTTTCTTCACGAAGTAAGGCATTACAATGATTGCGCAATACTTCATCACCCATGAGTCGAGGTAATATTTTGACACAAGCCAATCGAACGCTTGTGTTTTTGTGGTTGCACCCTGCCAGAACTAGGTCCTTAGCACGTCCATGATCTGTATCTAATACCTCGATACACTTTATTGCTGAAACCATGACATTTGTATCTTCATCCAAAATCGCTCTTTCTGCAAGTATGGTTGCGATTCTTTGCTCCTTGTGGGCGAGAGGAACTAGACATTTAGCAGCCTGTCTGCGAGTTTCAACATCTTCATCTTCTAAGGCCCATCCTACCAAATCCCAAGCTGCTGCACCTCCTTTAGAGAGAACTCTTCTCAGCAAACCGGCTGATTTCCTTCGCAATTCAAGAGATTCTTCTTGCAATAACTCATCGATGTGGTCACAAGCCACCTCAGGCCAGGTTGTACACAAGCCACCCAATCCCGAAAATGCTGCATCTCTTCTGAATTTCACATGATGTCTCAACTCAAAAGCGAGTGTGCCATCGGTTGCAGATGGGAAAGTTGGTGCTACGATTTTCAAGCATTCACTTGCAGCTCTTCGAACGGATGATTCCTTATCATCGAGCAGTACTGAAAGATGATCAAATAACTCGTCAGGTCGCGACTCGGCTACAGATGGCAGAGCAAATAATGCTGCAACCCTTACCATTGGGTCATCATCCATGAGGCAATCGATTAGCACTTTATGCGCTTGACGTGCCATTGCTCCGCCAAGATTTGATAGGCCTCTGATTCCATCGAGTTTTTTCATTTCGTGATCTTTTTCTTTCCAAGCCACTTTGTAAGATTCGATTTGTCCGGTTGCTAACGGAATCACTGCTTGCGTGGGTAGCGCCATCCAAGGCCCATCACGAATTTCCCTTTTCTTGCTTTGCCGTCGTCCGCCTCCTACATTTATTGGACGTCCCGTCCGGGGGTCGCGAGCGATGTATTCACGTGACATAGCGATGGGGGCATAACGAAGGGGGAAATGAACCCTCGCTTTTTTTGTCATTCATTATTCCAAAATTATCAAGCCCTGTATGCTCTGCGTAATTTCATGCGCAGGGGGGCTTTGGCATTTGGAATCGTGCTATTTTTCCTATTGCCAACATGGTCTTCGGTTCAAAACGAACTACTCACATCATCGACCAATCAATCATTTCATCAAGACCAATTGTTCAATCAAACTGGATTCACTCAGGATGGAGTTTACACTGACTCAACTGGGGAAGTGCATGTTAATCGACCGGATATTCAGTGGCTAACCCCTGTAGACGGACCAATTATGTCTAGAACTGGAGCATGTTCAGCGTCAATTGAATCTCTTGGACAAGTATGGGTGATGGGGGGTTGGATTGACCCTGACCCTCAGCAACAAAATGATGAGGGGCCAACAGATTTGATTGAAATCATGAAAAATGATAACAAGACTTGGGAGCCATCTGAATTTAATCTTCCATACGCCCAGCAATATTGCGAAGCAGAGGTCGCTGGAAACTTAGTGGTCGTAGTAGGAGATTGGTTTCGCAACTCAAATCCTACACAATATCCAACTGGTCGCGTACAAATATACAATCTTGACAACAAAACTTGGTATGAAGGAAGTTCAATGCCATCCGGAAATGAGAGAGGATTAGGAGCCATGGCAGAAGCTAACGGTTTCCTGTATTATGCAGGGGGTGTCAGCAATCCTAATGCTAACGATGCAACAAACAAGACGTATCGATACGATCCACAAAATGACACTTGGTCAAGAATGGCAGATATGAATCATCCAAGAGCATCATTCGAAATGGTAAATTTCCATGGACAATTGTATGCGATGGGTGGTTTTATGGGGACACAAACCTGGAATAGACAAGCTCTAGACTATGTAGAACGATATGACCCAGCAACAAATACATGGACAAACATGAGCAAACTTCCTGTTGGCATGTTTGGATGGTCGGGGACCGTTCTTAACGATGAGATAGTTCTAGTTGGGGGATATAATGGTGGAACAAAAAGTACAGTTTACCATTGGAATCCAATTCAAGACACCTGGTCAAAGGGCAATGACATAGGATATATTGGACATTTTGACACAGTTGTCGAGGAGATAAATGGAAGTATAATCTGGGCATCTGGAGATATGTCATCATACGTCTATTACACATGGAGTCAAATGGTTTCACAAGACTCTGAGTATCAAAACAAATCGAATTCACATTCCGCATGGATTACTTCGCCAATTATCGACCTGCGTCCAAATTCCAATTCTAAAGCTACTCCAGTTCAACTAAACTTACAGGGAATTAATACTCCCGGTGGCGAGTTAAGTTTCCAATATCGAACTGCGGGTACATATAGTGGTATATCCTCTAACTTATGGGAAGGCCTAGACGGTACAATCAACACTACTTTCCCAACTGGAATAACAAATATCAACTCAACTAGAAATGCTGATTTCATACAATACCGAATCAAGTTCATTGTTACAGACCTAGAAAACTGGGACGAGCCGGATCTAAATTCAATGTCAATCCGTTCAGAACATGCAGGATTTGTATCTAGTATCCCATCTGTATTACACCCAAGGGCGGAAACATTTCACATCCAAACCAGCCATGATATTACCGCAAGTGGAGAGATGTATCTCGAGGTAGCATCTTGTGATTCCAATGGTGTGATTGATGGTATTTGGTCACGTATTTCCCATGATGGAACTTCATCCACAGAATATGACACTCAAGGCATGTTCGTTAACAGTAATGGAGTAATTAATTCAACACAATTGGGAGAAACTCTGATTGACTGGTATATCGACTTAGGAGATCTGACTGGAGTTTCACACATTTGCCTGAAAGTTGGAACTGATGGAGAAGAAACCACCGAGTTTATGTTTGGAAATTCTATTGAAATTGACAACTTACTCGAGGTTAGAATTACTGACTTAGGACAGTTTGAACCTGGAGACACTGTTACGGGAGGTATACCGATTAACATAGGAGTCAACCATAGTTTCCCATCTTCGGGAATGACATTGTCAAGCGGTGATTTACAAGCTAGAATTAATTTCAATATACATGTAAAAGACCCAACAAACAATAATTTTTCTGGATGGATTAATCAAACCACAGGATGGAATAGCCTGACAATTGGTGAGGATGATATCCTTTCTTGGACTCTACCGTCAGATATTTCGGGAATCGTCGACATCACTATTGATGCAAGAAGTGACCAATCATTCCAAATTTTGACTGATTCAAACCTTTCTAAGTTGTTGTTAGACAATGAAAATCCACTCATCATAGACACTATCCCTGCTAACGAAGATTATCTTGACAGTAGGTACGATAGGGAACTCACTTTGCAGGTCGCTGACACTTCTGGATTTGATGCAGAACAGGTTGCATTGGAAGTTTGGGTTCAGGCAATTGATGATGGCTCAGATGGAAGTTTCCCGGATGGTATGCCGCAAACTAGTGAATATAGAGAAATTAATTTCACACTAGAAAACGACGGTAGTTATTGGTGGTTTAATGGAACACAGTCTGACAAAGATAATGCCGACCAAGATTTAGTTTACATGAGAATAATCGGCAATGATAATGCAGGATTCTCAATTTCGAACAATACAATTTGGTGGAAAACAAGAGATGCTCAAAATGCCTTTGTTGATCGAATATACAACACAGATAGCACACAGTATTGGGAAGTTTCTCGAGGCATATCATGGGACATAGTGATTACAGACGGGAACGCACTTAGCGACATTATGTCAGTAAAGATTGAGCTGGGTGGGGATTCTGATTTTGGAATTAATTATGGCATTGCTGATTCGATTTGTACATCGCTAGGTACTAGAATAAATACTGATAAAACAACTTGTAGCCATACATTTGTCGGAGATGAAATGATACTTTCAGTTGAATTATTTTCAGACTGGGAGGTGGATATTTCAAGATTAAATCAAGGATTGGTTGAAATTAAGGTAACTGATATTGATGGAACTAGTCAATCTTCATTCCAAAATTTGTGGATTTATTCTGATGACTTCGAGTTCTCAATCTCTGAAGTAAGTGATATTTCCGGCCCAATTACCGGTGAAATTTCAAACATGTCTGTAATGCAAATAAATGAAAAATTAAGAATCCAAGGTTCGATTGTTCATTCCCTTTCTGGAGAAAATTATCAGGGTGAGTTATCTATGACGTGGTGGGGTTATTTGCAAGGCGAGGATTGGTTTGGATCTTCGACTGTTGAAGTGATCAACGGAGAAATAAATTCAACCATTTCAATGCCAAGCTCTGGAGGAATTATCGATTTTGATATTGCTTTCATGGACCCATTGGGAACTAGAACTATCGGAACATTTGATGCTCCAACCTACATGATTGATGCGAACCCACCTGTAATCCTAGACTCTAGTATTGAACAATTATCAAGATATCACTTAGACGATGTTGGAATAGGAGTAAATGTCGATGAAGATGTCTCTTGGTCTGGTCAATTGAACCTTACCTGCCAGATATTATCTAGTGAGGTGCAATGGGAAGAAGTTACAATTTCTAGTCTACCATCAAATGTGTTTCAAGGAAAGACATTGTTTTCATTCAATTTCGATTTCTCATCGCTAGGTGACCCCTCGTTACTATCACCCGAAGCAAATATGAATTGTTGGGCCAGTGGCAAAGACGATTCTGGTTGGGATGTAGAAACATTTGATGACTCAGGTAATGGCGAGCCATGGTTATCGATACCATTGACTTCAGTTGGACCAAATATAGAACTGGTCGATGTATCTCTTGATGGAACAATTGAGCCAGGTAAAGAATTACGCGCAGAGATAACTGTGAAAAATTCAGGAGAAGATTTGCAAGAGTCATTCAACATTACTGTGTACACTATTATTGATGGTGAACGTGAATTAGTTGGGAGATATTCACAATCTCAAATAAGCAGTGGTCAAGGAATCACCAAACGTGTTGCAATAACCGTTCCAGATGGTGAGTGGGAGCTCTTGGTAATTGTAGATGAAGAGCAAAGAATTTGGGAATTAAACGAAGATGACAACTCTTTCACAAAAGAGTACAGTGTTCCTGAAGAAGTTGGCTCGATGGTTTATGTCGGTTCAGGAGTGGGTGTAGCATTACTAATTCTAGTAGTATTATTGAGAAAGAAACGCTCACCTAGCGAGATTTCTGAGGCAAAGAAAATGCCATCAATCGACAATTTACCACGCAGCGGGCCACCTCCAAAAACACAATCCACAAACAAACCGGTTTCTACAAAACCAAAACGAGGTCCACCGCCTAAACAGAAATCTGTTGAAGAACAAACTATCACCAATGTTGCTGATGCAATGGCTAAACTTTCAGTAAATAACTTGCCAGGGAGACAAGACACTACAAAACAGGTTGTTCCTAATTACGAATCTCTTCCACCTGGAGGCGACTATGAATACCTATCAGAAGGAACATTCTATTCAGGCAATGCAATTGGTCGTTGGAAGTTAGAAAGTGATGGATCATTTACGAAGATTGAGTGAGAATTATGTCGCAAGAAATAGAGGACATTAAACGCGTTCTAACCATCTGTTTCAGAGGTGGAGTAAATCAGACAGCAGACGACCTAGAACGAATCCTCTCGTTTGACATGGGTTGGGTTGACACGGATACTGCTCATGATGCAATAAAAGCATTAATTTTCGCAGGATGGATTATTGATGAAGGAGGAGTTCTTTCCCCAAATTGTGACATCAGAGGAATTAATGCACCCCTAGGGTGGCAACCTAGACCATCAAGATTGACAGATCCAGTGGTCAATGAAGTTAAGACAGAGAAATTGAATACTCCTAAAAAAGAGCCAAAGCCAGTTATTGAAACAAAGAAACCTGTTGTCAATGATGGTTCAGACCCAAGAGCAAGAATGGAGAAACGCCTAGTAAAATTCATTGCAAAACAATCTGGAATTACAGGGGATGAAATTGTTCGTAGAGCGGAGAGGAAAGTCAAAGCTCTACGCTACTGTACAATGTGGCTGGCTCTTTGTCTTATCAGTCGAGAACAGAATCTTGAGATGAACTCAATAATTGATTCATTTTCATCTAGGTGAATTATTCTCTGCCATAAGAAGAAGTACAGGCAGTACAATTATTGACAAGACCAAGGAATAGGTCACCGTTAATGCGGTAACAAGACCAAATTGTTGGACAACTGGCATTGGTGAGAATAAGAGAACCAAGAAACCAAGCGCAGTAGTTCCTGCTGAGAGAACCAATGCAACACCTGTTGTGGAAATCGTTTCTTCTAGCGCCTCCCATACATCATCGCGTTTTTCTCGTTCTGCCTCAAATCTACGCCACATGTGAATAACATAGTCGATTCCAATACCAAGTGATAATGCAGTAACCATTACAGTTAGAACGTTCCATTTCAATGAAAGAACCACCATCGAACCGACGACCCATAGAGTTGCAAGTACTACCGGAGTTAGAACTACGAATGCTGGAACTGGGCGACGTGTCAATAATAGAAGGACAAAGAATGAGACGACGAATGATATTGCCGTAGATGAAAGTTGAGATGAATTTAGACCATCTAAAACGTTCTGTAAAGCAACCAAATCACCTGCTACATACACATTTGCTTTACCGGACAATTCACTACGCATCTTACCTGTGTCAGACTCTTCACCAAGTTCTTGTTCGAACCATTCAACCACTCTGCTAGTGTCGCTAGAAGTTGTAGCATCCACTCTAACCTCGATTCGAATATGTTTGATCATCTCACCATCAAGATGGACTGTATTCTGTACTCTTTCAGCCCATGAATCACCTGTGTATGGGTCTGCCACTGAA
>CEVS01038812.1_pt1 | contig 12895 bp, 9 predicted proteins | sample 361571 | NCBI WGS metagenome assembly CEVS01 (sample SAMEA2623850, study PRJEB7988) | marine metagenome | isolation source: saline water (ENVO:00002010), including | reverse complement strand
GAAGGATACATACTTTTGAAATCTAAAACTGCAATCCAAGGATGGAGACCTGCTGCCACATCGTGAACATAGCCACCAGTAATTTGGCCCTCTTTGGCTTCTGCTGAACCAGTTAATGGAACTGCCACCATTTCTCTATCAGCCAGTCTGATAATTAGCGAGTCGACAAGTTGGCTACTGCTACCGTTTGCAGCAGTATCAAATGAAACTTTAGCAACGGCTGCAACCGCTTCTTTACGCCTTAAGACTTGCAACTGATTGAGAATATCAATAGGTAAAGCAGCATCTCTGATACAATATTCCATCACAACATCAGGCCTTTCTGCCCATTCCTTATCCATCTTGGAAGCGTCAACATCCATTTTTTGCTTATCTTTATCTTCTGGAAATAATAGATTTGAAACATATGATAATGTCTCTCTCTGCGGTCTTAGTGACATTCTAACCTGCCACCAAGCATCAACAATACTTCGTCCTGCAACATTCCATGCTCTATTGCTTTGCCTTCGAGGAATTAGCCCCGTTCTAGTTCTCTTATGCTCTGCCTCTGATTGTTCAACTCTACCCCATCCAAACAATGAAGCTCGTTTACGCCAGTCTGATTTTCGAGACTGGACATCCGTTCTATCCTTGAGTTTTGGTAAATCAAAATTATCTATATTATATCCAGTTATGACATCAGGGTCTTGCCCTCTTACAACCAATGTTAGTTGTTCCATAATGTACGATTCATCGCCCTCAAAGGAGAATTCTTGCCGTACACCATTAGACATATCTTCTACCCATGCTGCTGCACAGAGTATCTTCTCATGTTCTATACTGGTCTCAAGGTCGAAAGAAAAAATCTTGAATGGAACTTGGAAAGGTTCGCAATCTGATAGATTTTTCACATCACATGAAACCGTTATATCCACTGCATATCTTCCTGCCCCTCCAGCCTTTAACACTCTGAATCTCTGTTCCTCATCATCCCCAATGACATCCCTAGAATCGATAATTTCACCCTTAGCATGAATGTGCATACTCAAGTCATTATCCAAAAATAAGCGATTCATGAAAGGTATGTCGCCAGCAAAAATTTGCCAGGATTGTTTGACTAGAAATTTTCTAAGACCTGGGACAACGAATGGTTGGCGAGCAGTGACCTTCCAAATTGGGCGCATTCCAAGATCTGTCAATTTCATCTCTGGCCCGCTAATTGACACAATATCTTCATTTGCTTCGAGGCGTTTTAATTTGTCAACGAAAAGTTGTGGTATTTCTTGTCCTTCTTGCCATGTACTTAGCGGAGTGATTTCAAATGTCGGAACCATTCCTGATATCAGTAGGCATACTGAGCGTCCATCTTCACATCTACCGAAGACTTCGAGAATAGTCTGATGGCCATTACCATCTTTGGAATCATCTACCGAATGATATCGGCCACTGATAATTCCAAGCCTACCGTCAAATCGCATAACCCTCAACATTCAGCCCAAACAATGGACTCCTATTGGGCTTCGTATGGTTAAAGAGGTATGAAATGTTGTTGAGCTTCGACATATTCTGGATCTGGATCCTCTTTTGCCAACTCTTTTTCTTCTAACTTATTGACATCTATACGTTGTAAGAAAATACTGAATACAAATATTGGTAACATCAAAGCGAAGGTTTTGAATTCAACTGGTTCAAACGTCGAAAGTGGATTACCTGTTATCAAAAGGGCTGCAGTAAGGAAGCCATAAGCAGCAAAAATAGCTGAAACTATCATCGGTAAAATTTTATTGATTCCCATAGTGAAGAATAAGGCTGCTAAAGCAGCAATACCGCTCCATAAGTTACTTCTTTCGACATCAAAGCCATAATTGTTCAATGTCTGAATACCTGTTGAAAAAGTTACAAATATAAAGGCAGATGTTAGCATTCTAGTTGACATTTTCACTAAGCTTGCTAATATTGCACCTATTGCAAAACATACTATTCCAGTAACTTGAGTCGCGCTTAAAGATAATCCTAATTCAGCAGCCAGTGGAGTTATTTGTGGAGATAAATAGTAACCTATAGCAGCACCAATGACAAAAGAAACCAGTGGTAATCTTCTGTGTCCTTGCAAAAATAGTAGAAGTGAAAGACAAAAGATTGCGATACCAACAGGAGCACCAATTTCTTCAATCTTTAGAGCCAAATCAGAAGACATTTCTTGAATCGAAGGTTGCCCCATACAACATTTCAACATCCGGGGGATTTTGAATTTTTACTATAAAAATGGCTTGTAAAGGATAATTTTTCAACAGTAATGATTGAAAGCCGAATTTCTATGGCAGGACTGTTGGGGTTCATATGAGTGAGGAGATTGATTGGGATAGTTTGACGTTCTCTCTAACTCCTACAGACACTATGTACATCACTGAAACCGCCATAAATGAACCATGGAAACCGGGCGATTTAATGCCTTACGGGGACATGAAAATATCTCCAGCTGCTGGCGTTCTAAATTATGGACAAGGTCTTTTTGAAGGAATGAAAGCCTATCGAACTTCTAAAGATAGAGTTGTTTTCTTTAGGCCTGAAGAGAATGCAAGAAGAATGCAAAGAGGTGCAGATAGACTAAAAATGCCGCCTGTTCCTGAATCTATTTTTATCGATGCAGTAGAACAATGTGTTCAACAAAATTTACGTTGGTTACCACCTACTGGTAGAGGCGCGATGTATGTCCGTCCATTATTGATGGGCTCTGGCGCTGTGCTTGGAGTTTCACCGGCTCCATCATACAGATTTTTGGTTTATGTTACCCCGGTTGGACCATATTTCAAAGGGGGAGTTACTGCAATTGATCTAGTAATTTCAGAAGAGCATCACAGAGCTGCCCCTGGTGGTTCTGGCGGAGTTAAAGCAATTGGAAATTACGCACCTGGTATGATGCCAAGTAAGAAAGCAAAAGCTGAAGGATACGCTGAAGTGATTTATCTTGATGCTGAAACTCACACTTGTATCGAAGAAGTTGGAGCTGCTAATTTCTTCTGTGTCAAAGATGGAGTCCTTTATACTCCTGAATTAACCGGAACTATTCTTCCAGGAATAACCCGTGATAGCCTGATAAAACTCGCTCGCCACAATGGTATTGAGGTGCATGAAACCAAAGTAACTGCAGAATTTGCAATGCAAGCAGATGAAGCATTTTGCTGCGGCACTGCTGCCGTCATATCACCAATTGGTTCAATTACAAAAGGTGAAAACAAAGCCAAATATGGTGATGGAAAACCTGGGAAAATGACTAAACTATTGTATAATCAATTAGTAGGAATTCAAAATGAAACCAATGAAGATATCTTTGGATGGTTACATGAAGTCCCGCTTTGATTAGCGTTTTTTGAAGCCGCGTTTCTTGAAACTACCTTTCTGCTTTACAGGTTGATTAGAGCGGACTTTACGCTGAGAGCGAGCCCTACGATCTCCGGTTTGCGGGCCTTGAGCAACTCGTTTTGCATCAGCATCTTTCATATCTCTCTGAATTTGACGCCATTCACCGCCAATCAATTGTAATAATTCTTCTTTAGTATTAGCACCTATTGATTGTTTAGCTCCCGACCTACTAACCCATAGCCTACCTTCTTTACCATGTGGTCTGCGTGGATGACTAGTATTTTCTTCTCGCTTAATCTTCTTGAGGCCGACTTTTCTTGCAGCCATAAATAATCCTTCAAGGTCTGGTTTGATTACAGATGAATCCTTGGGAACTCTTCGACCGTTACGGCGAGATACTCTTGTATCAAAATATCCTGGCCAAACAGATAGTCGGTCTGGATTATGTTCCACTTAACTCACCTATAACGGGGACAGGTGTTGAACTGATAAACGCATTCATTCTAGTAGAACGCCGTTAATTACTCCATCCTTGCCTGGACGGGAAGTGATTTTTACACGCCCTTTGTCAGTTTCAATAATTGCACCTTTGACTAAGACATTTCTACGGACATAGTTAGGATCTGATTCATTCTCTACAACATTCTCAATTGTACCAAGGGTAGTTTTACCGGTTTTTGGGTTGTTAATAGATACTTTATCAGCAGCAAGTACTCTAACTAGAGTGTTGCCACCGGTTCTTCGATAAACCTTCTTTTTAGAATCTCCAATAAGAGCTAGTTGCTTCTCTGTTGATATTTCTGTAGAACGCTTACCGCGAGCCCTTACTTTTCGACCACCACTAGGTTTGCGTCTTGAAATTCCATGCCATTGAGCCATTATACCGTCTCCTTGCAGGTGACACCGACAAACGAGGGATATATGAAATCAACCCTCACTCGCAAACTGTATCAATAGAGGAGATAACCTCTCCATCTACTGTTTCAAGCGATGCATAAACCCTATCACCAACAAATAATTGTTCAACACCTGATGGAGTTCCTGTAAAAATATAATCTCCCGACTGAACAGGTGCCCATTTTAGTAGGCTTTCCATTTGAATTTCAGGTTTTATCGTCATCGAGGATAATTTCGCTTCTTGACGAATTTCTTCATTTACCTTCAATCGAAGAACCAATTTACTAGATTCATTGGATAAGTCACTGATTCTTCCTTGCCATTTGGAAAAATTACCGATTATAGCACTGCCTTTGAAGCACTTTGCTTTGGACCATGGCAACTGTTCTTCTCTAAGTTCAGATTGTTTGTCTCTGTCGGTCAAATCAAGTCCAACTGCAATAGAATCTAATTCTAAATTTTCATCTAAACTAATGACACATTCAACCTCATGATGAACGCTTCCAGGATGAGAACTGACTTTTATTGAACCTGTGGTCTGAATACAGTTACTTGGTTTGACAAAAAATACTGGTTCTGATGGTTGTTGATTACCTAATTCAGCAGCGTGTTTTGAGAAAGTTCGAATAGAGCACCATAGGGCCATAATCGACCCAAAGATATCAAGCCCATGAAACCCTCGATAGTGAAAACTGTCAAAGACCATGAAGATAAGGCCATGATATGAGCAAGGATTGGAGTATCCGTAAACGAAGACCTGTTAGAAGAAAAAATATTGCTCCGCTGTTAAAAGAATTGGAAGAATCTTTGCAAATCGATTTGTCTGTTGATGGTGCGTTTCTTGAAATGGCCGAATATGGACCTTGGAAAATGGTTTTTGTAGATAAGATTGCAAAAACTGTTGAACTGAAAAATGAAGATGATGAAAGATTTGTATTTTTAACTCTCCGTGGTTTACTGGATTATCCCGGTTCAGCGAAATGGATTGAAGTTGATCACGGTGCGATTCCATTTTTGATGAACGGAGCAGATTGTATGGTTGCTGGAGTACAAGCAGCTGATGAAAATATCGAGAAAGGAGAGTTAGTTTGGATTAGAGACGTGACTCACAAGAAACCCTTAGCAATTGGTTGGTCATTACTTGATGGAAAAGAAATGGCTTCATCGACTAAGGGCAAAGGAATCAAAACCTTGCATTGGATTGGTGATGAGTTATGGGAAATGGAAGTTTAGTTATTTGTTCATATGCTCAATCAGGCGCTCAACAAAGCGTCTCTGTTCTACATCCCAGATTTGTATGGTAACTGTGCATGAACCTCTGCGTACAGGTAATTTTCCATCGATAAATCCATTCTGCAATAAGTCACTCTTAACCAATGGCAGACTACTCCCTTTGAAGTATATTTTACAACCTTTTTCAACGCATTGTGCATAACCGAAATCGAATTCAATCCGTTGATTTTTTTCTTGGATTGTCACGCCACCTGCTTTTAGAAATCTTTTGAGTGCAGATAGAATACTTGCTGGATCTTCATTGTCATTTGCAACGCCACCATAGGCTGACAGAAATGTCAACTCGGTATCATTTTGCTCAATTAGGTGGTCTAAATCACGACTCTTGGATTTCTTAGTCATCTCTCCACCAACTATAACCAAGAGGTAATGGCTTTTTGAAATACCGCATGTTTAACCATTAATGAGATAATTTATCGGGGTAAAACTCAATCAATGAAGGGTATTGGAGTGTTTATGACGCAGACATGGGTTGTTGACTCGAATTGCTTTATCCACTTGGGTTCAATGGCGCCAGATTCCTTTGTTAGAGATTTAGGGAAAATTTTGACTCAGGAGGGCTTATTTGTCACTCCAGGAGTACATGATGAAGTTAGGAATGTGAGATTTCAAAGATGGAAAAAGCAGCCTAATCTATTAGCCACAATCAAGCCTCTGTTGACTACAATAACAGTTGAGGAAGATCAGATTCGTGGGTTAGCATCTCAAATAGGCGAAAAAGCATCACCGCAAGATGTCGATTTATCATTGATGGTTTTAGCCTCAAAATTGTCAAAGGAAAGTCGCGATGTGGTACTAGTGACTGATGATTTCAAAATGACAACTACCAGTCAAAAAGTAAACTTAGGATTTTCAACGTGCCCACCTTCAACTTTTATTCAAAAATTAGCGAGAATTGGTCCAAAACAAGCAAAATCAGGGCTAAACAGTCTTTCAAGAAGAGTACGTGCTGCAGAAATGAGATACGCAATTAGTAGAGCCGGCGAGTATGATATTCAGGCAAAATTAACTTGGATGGTAGACTCCTTACTAGATACCAAAGGCGATACAAAAACAATTATTCAAAATAATCCTGAACAAACCTCGAGTCAAAAATCTATTCGGGCACTACGTAAACATCTCTTGGGTGGAGTTGTAAAAAAATCACATATGAATTCACTAGGCGCATTACCTAAAATTTGCGAACCTATACGAGAATTTGATAATTATTTATCATTAATATCTAAAAAACAGGAAACTTCGGACATTTTACAATTATACAACAACGGAATCGATGATATGAGCCAAGTTTTGGAAAGTATAGGACTTGGTTTAGCACCGCTGGACGAAGCATCTGCTGAAATCGCTCATCGTGCAATGGCGGGCCATGTATACCGAATGGAATCCGCCCTAGGAATGTTAGCAAAAATGTCTGGAAACTTAACTCTGGCAAGACTTCATCTTTCCAGAGCCCTTCAAAGTGCAACGCTCATAGATGACAGAGGTGCAGAAATGAGAGCAATGAATCAATTGGGGTTACTAGCGTTAACTGATGGTAATTGGGAAAGAGCGGCTAAGTTGTTTGAAACGGCTGATCGACAGGCTCAAGCAACCAAAGAAGAAAGATTGCAATATGTTGTTTGTGCAGGTATAATGAGACATCTTTCTGGAGATGTGAAAAATGCGAACTCACATATCGACCTAGCACATTCAATGGTCGAACAAAATAAGAATAACGCCGCAATAACACTCTCAAACCTTGGGAAAAGTCTGCTCGCAATTGATGAAGCCGGATTAGCAATCGAAGTATTGGATGAGGCCATGGAATGTGCAATTGAAGTAGAAAATATGGATCTTTTACAATCACTTGCTGAATCAATGGTTTTAGCTAATTCTGCTCTAACCGAAAAAGAAAGCCAACAAAATGTGGCTCTAAGAGAATATCTTGATGGATTAAATAATCTTAATAAATCTAGTTCTGAAGCGTTTGAAAAACAAATTTCCAGCATCGAAAAGCAAGCCTTAGAACTAACAAAGCCATTAGATGAAACATGGAATGACTGGCAACCTGCTGCTAAATTAATCTCATCAAATTCGCCGCTAACAGTAATTAGAATTGAGACAGATGAAGACGGACAAAATCTGGTAGTTTGTAATCACCTTGAACTGGGAGTGATTGGATTTTGGATACCAGAAGGCGAATTAAATATCTCCCCGGGTCAAAAGTTATCTATCAAGGAGAGTAGAGTTAAGGTAGCACAAGCCCCTGAATTTTTAGCTAAACAGCACAGTATAAGGGCATTAGTAGCAGTGGAAAATCCAGAACAAATGAATTTCTCAGCTGAATTAGATATCTAATTTTAAACAATCTTTTAAATTCGAAAGCGAAAAATAGAGTCTATTGAGTGTTGTACATTAAACCAATAGTCATAATATGAAATCAATGGAGGGAGTGGTATGCGTGCGGTGGCTTTGATATCAATTTTGATAATATCAAGCCTTGCCCCATTAATCGCTTATGCGGAACCGGCAGAACTGGAGTTCCAAGAATTAGGCGCACCTCTCTCCGATAACTGGGAAGAAGCCCCCATAACATATGGATTCTCTCCAAGCGTTAGGAATGCGTTTGCCCGAGTTAGCGACCTTTCACAATATAGCACATCCCAATTAGAAACTGCAAATCAATGGGTCGTCGTTAGTAAAAATCCTGTTGGCCAACCTGTCGAGGCTCTAGAAAATGTTTGGATTGTCGATATTGATTATGAAACTGCAATAGAACTTTTTGCAGAGTGGCAACAAGATGATTTCATCGAAACCGCCTATCCATTAATTGAAAAAGATATGAGGCCAAAATGGACTCCAAATGATTCTTTATTTTCAGATCAATGGCATCTACAAAATACTGGACAAACCAATGGAGGGGTAAGTGGCGAAGATGTCAATATCACTGGTGCCTGGAATAATTATCGCGGAAGCGGAGTTGTAATTGGTATTGTTGATGATGGACTAGATTGGGACCATGCAGACCTCGATAACTACTATGCTGATAATTTGGATTATGACTTCTGTGGAAATGATGGAGATCCAACTCCTGCATTTAATGATGGTCATGGCACCTCTGCTGCTGGAGTTGCGGCCGCTGCTGGCAATAATTCGATTGGAGTTTCTGGTGCTGCTCCTCTCGCAAGTTTGGCAGGATTGCAACTAATTTCCTGTTCTACCACTGATTCAAGAGAAGGTAATGCTCTAAGTCATGAAAGGCAATCTATCGATATTTACTCTAATTCTTGGGGGCCTAGTGATAATGGGAATACTGTCGAAGCACCTGGACCTTTGATGTTGGCTGCATTTGAAGACAATATTGAAATTGGAAGAGGTGGACTTGGAAATATAATCACTTGGGCAGCAGGCAATGGCCTTGATGATGATGATAATTCAAACTATGATGGATATGCAAATAGCAGACATACGATTGCTGTTACCGCTGTTACACACAAGGGAGTTCAATCTTGGTATGCGGAGCCTGGGGCCAATATTTTGGTTGCTGCTCCATCAGATGGTGATGGAGAAGGAATTACTACCACTGATATTGAAGGCAATGCTGGTTATGAAAATGGAGACTACACCGATGGTTTTGGCGGTACTTCTTCTGCCACACCTCTAGTTTCTGGTGTAATCGCCCTAATGCTAGATGCCAATCAAAACCTTTCTTATCGAGATGTCCAACACATCTTAGTGCAATCCTCTAGAAAAAATCATGCTAGTGACTCTTCATGGTCTACTAATGGTGCTGGTCATGAAGTTAGCCACAAGTATGGTTATGGCGTTGTAGATGCCAGTGCTGCGGTTGACTTAGCGGTTAATTGGAATCATGTTGATGAAGAAATATCTTGGCTGTCAGGAAACCTAGATATGAACGATATCGAAATTCCTGATAACTCTAATACCATTATTAGCGATTCAATTACTGTATCTGAATCTATCAAAGTAGAGCATGTAGAAGTAATTGTAGATATTTCTCACGATTACAGAGGAGATTTGGAAATAATTCTAACAAGTCCTCAAGGTACTGAAAGTGTACTTTCAGAAAAACATGGTGATGGCGGGAATGATTGGAATAATTGGATGTTCACATCTGTACATAACTGGGATGAAGATTCTTCGGGAACTTGGACAATCGGTGTCCAAGACCAGGGTAATGGGGATTCAGGTACTTTCCATGACTGGGAATTAAACATTTACGGAACTGAACTAAATCCTGATAGAGATGGAGATAATTTAACCAATACAGACGAAACTGAAATTCATGGAACAGACCCTGATGATATTGATACAGATGATGACCAAGTCAATGATGGTCTTGAAATCTTAGTTTATGGAACTGATCCTTTATCGGTAGATACTGATGGTGACGGTTTAGATGATGGCCGAGAAATCTTTGTCAACGGAACAAATCCTCTAGTCAGCGATACCGATGGAGATGGTATAACTGACGGCCAGGAAGTTATTCTGTTCTTTACTGATCCCCTTACACCAGATCCAGATGCTGACCTAGACAGCTTTTACTGGTTCCAAGATTGTAATGATTCTGACCCGAATATATATCCTGGCGCTCCTGAATTACTCAATTCAATTGATGATAACTGTGATGGACAATGGGATGAAGGATTTAATTCAAGTGATACTGATTTTGATGGATTAACTGATTTTGGTGAATATCATTTCTTCAAAACAAACCTTACCTTACAAGATACTGATGGCGATATGTTGAGTGACGGTGACGAAGTATTGGTCTACCTGAGTAATCCTTTGGTCTTCGATAACGATAGCGATCTAGATGGTTTTTATTGGTTCCAAGATTGTAATGATACTAACGATCAAATCAATCCTGACATGATAGAACTGCTTGATGGTATTGACAATAATTGTAGTGGAGGAATCGATGATGATTTCATTGGTCTTGACCGAGACTTCGATGGATTGCCGGATTTAGATGAATTCAACAGTTTTTACACCGATCCGTTGGATAATGATACGGATAATGATGGACTGACTGACGGTGATGAAATTTTTAATACCTCCACGAACCCATTGATTCCAGATTTAGATGAAGATGGTGATGGCTATAGATGGTTTGAGGAATGTGATGATACAAACCCAGAAATTTATCCAGGTGCAATAGAAATATGGAATGGAATTGACGAAGATTGTAATGAATTAATTGACGATAATATCAATCGTTATGAATATTTGATAGCCCCTAGTAATGCTGATTTAACAATTAACTCGAGTAGTGAGGAACTGAACCTTTCAATACAATTTGACTTATCTGAATCGGTTAAACAACAAATTGGGTTAGAATATATTTGGAAAAGAAATGGTGCAATAATTTCCCAAGAAGAGGTTTTACGTGAGGGAATAATCAATTGTACAAATAATTACACTGGCTTCAATGCTGTACTATGTGCTCAGAATGGTACTGTTGGACCATATTCGATCATAGTTACTGCAGTAGATGACAATCAAGGCGAAGTAAACTTTTCTTGGAATATCACGTACTTTATTTGGCATCCACCAGAACCGATTATCGAGCCTAAAGGGGACGATACAAATAGTGAGTCTTCGGGAATTGGTGATCTTGAAATGGGGACTATTGCAAGTATCATTGCAGGAGTTGTTGTAATCGCTTTACTACTAATCTTATTATGGGTTAGACAAGGTGGACCAGTTGCAAAAATTCCCAACCAACCTCCTACTCAAGGATATCAGTATCAAAATCCACAGCAATATAGTGATGTTCCTTCAGCACCTTCGCTTCCAGATTTTAACAAGAAATGGAAATAATCATTTACTATTTACGTAGTTCCAACCTACTAATCTTCCATCGGTAGCATCGACTACTAAGTTAAACCTATGATCAAGGCCATCAGCGTCCCATTCTCTAGAAAAGTCAACAGTTGTAGCACCATCAGTAGCATCTCCTATATTAGAAAAAATTGAATTTATTCCACTGCCGGGGACTACTACAAGATAACCTACACGCGTTTCTGGATGAAATGTTCCAGATGAAGTGAAAATCGCTTTCTCTCCTGAAAGTTCTGGGAATCGATTTGAATCTAATAAACTGGTTTCTATGTTACTCAAATTCAAAACTTTAGGTATAAACTCCCTATTATGGGATACTGAGTCATCGTATACACCTTTAGAATCAAAATCGCAGTTTTCGGAACTTACTTCACCTGTGACATTGAATTTTACCCATCCAGCATTCTCATCGGTAGCTATCCAAGATACATTCCATTGGGTTGTAGAACCTAGATTAGAATCAATCGCCCTCCAAATATATCCTCCATCGTCAAGTGCTGCTGTAGCTCCTGACGCAGCGCTTTGGAAATAATCAAAACATTGCATTGCAGTATCTAGATTATGAGTCCTAATTGTTGAATGATCGGGCATATGAATTCCATTCACGCCCCATTCGTGCAATTCATCATCATCTGGTGAAAGTTCATTTTGCATCGGTCTAGCATCATAAGAAATTCCATATTCTAATGATTTGCTACCTAATTTTAATGAGGATTTTTGGAAAGTGTGGCTCATTGATAATTCTCCTTCAGGAAGAACATAATCTCCTAAAAGTTTCGAGGTTGTAGAGCAATCTTGTCTACTACTATCACTTCCAGAAATCAATACATCCACTGTTTGTCTAGTTGCCCAAGGATTGCCTTCTTCTACCCAAAGGGTCATACTTGCTGAACCTAAACAGTAGTCTTGAACGTCTTTATTTGTTGCAACAATTTTCCACATTTCGGTAGAACCCAGCACTTCAGTGCCTAAAACTCTCCAATCCCATCCAAGTCTAAATCCTGAAGCACCATCGTCGATGTAATCATTTCCAAGTAATTCTTGTAGTTCAACTGGTTGTAATAGTAATGAAAAACCGGGCGTAATTACTTCTAAATCACCAAAAAATCCTCCGACACCATAATTCATTAGATTGCCTTCGAGTTGGTCTGTACCTAATCTCAACTTCCAATCGACATTATTTCCAATTGTTGCTCTCTCTCTCAATTCTGTCCATTTAGTAGAGGTTATCTCTGCCTGTCCCTCTCTTCTATCAGGGAAATCTGAGCAAATAGTATTACCAAATAACTCCTCTTTACTATGGAAGGCAACTTCTAAGTCATCGAAATCATAGGTTGAAACGGATTCAACAGAAAGCCAACTCATTCCATGACCGCCACGAACATTTACTGCACCTACCCGATCATTGGAAGATTGCGAAACCAATTGGTCGGTTCCACCTTCAGAAATCGAAACACCACCTGTTCCGCTTTCAATATCGATTTCTATTTTACAGAACTCATAATCGGTTTCAATCTGA
>CEVS01022111.1_pt1 | contig 12935 bp, 9 predicted proteins | sample 361571 | NCBI WGS metagenome assembly CEVS01 (sample SAMEA2623850, study PRJEB7988) | marine metagenome | isolation source: saline water (ENVO:00002010), including | reverse complement strand
CTTTCACCAGATCCTAAATTTCCTATACCTGCAAAACCATCTATCGGTAATCTATCAACTGGCCCGTCTATTTCACTTGCCAGACCCTTTAATGTTACAACTCCTCCATCATTAGGTAACCGCCACTCATGTTCTAATTTTAATTCCCAAGCTGTTTCAGGCTTTAAATCAGGGTTTCCTGTTCTAATGGTTTCTTCAAATTGATCATAGCTAGAAATAAAATCATCGAAGTTAATCTGACCAATACTCCTTTCTAAGCTTAATCTAATTTGCCTATTTTTTTTATAATCCCATTTAACATCTATACGTGGCTTCCAATATTTAAATTCTCTCGAAAGAGTTACATCACCTGATTGGCTTATTTCCGACCATTCATAATTTAAAGCTAATTCAGTTCTAATTTTTTTTGTAAAAGGGAAATTGTAAGATAAGAATGCTTCATATCTGTCCTCCTCAACAGTCCCTGAGGTATTTAATAAGCCTGAATCTGTTTCATTGGAATTACTATCAAAATAGATCAAATTAAAAGTTCTATCTAATTCATTGTAGGCGCTTTCAAATCCGTACTCAAGATAACCACTCTTGCTAAGTTGTTTATTGAAGCTTAACCGAATTATTCTTTCACTTTCACTTCTATCATTTGTTTCAATGCTACTATTATAAAAATTTATAGTATCATTTAAAAATGAGATATCTTCTTGGTCCTCATTTTCTTTTGTAAAAACAGCTCTTAATTTAAATGAGTTGGCATTATCGAATTGATGTTCCCAGTCACCTCCGAATTCCCAACCATCATTATTTTCTTTTCTATCCCAATCAATTTTTTCATAAAATGCTTCATTATTAATATCAGATGGTGAAAAGTATTCTTGAATCTGCGGTCCATTTTCCTTTCCATCAAACCAAACCAAAGCATTAATTCTTAATGTATTTTTATTATTAATCTTTGAATTTAAATCCAGACTTATTCTGTTGCTAGCTTGATATTCTATTGTTTCTCGTAATCTAAAATAAAGTAGTGATTGTGATTGATCGACAGTAAATTCATTGTATTTTCTGCTATTTAAGTCACCAGTTCTTTCTAGACCTAAAACAATATCGGTTTTCTTTATTTTGGTTGCCCAAGACCCAGTTCCTCTCCAATTACTATCACCTGATGTCAAGAATCCTAGAGCAGAGCTCCATGTTCCAGAACCCTTTGATGAGCTACTATCAACTATAATATTTACAATTATTCCATCGGAACGTACATCAAGTCCTGCCTCTGTACCTCTTATTACCTCTATTTTGATTAATGATTCAACATTTATTCTTTCTAAGGTTTTTATAATATTATTACTTTTTGAAGATTGCCTCTCACCATTAATTAAAATTTGAGTTCCAGATGAACCAAAACCTCTTTTTTTATTATTACCTCCCGGCTCATAATTTTCTGAAGCATTCCCCGAGCTTAAGTTCTCTACGCCAGGAATTCGTTTAATAGCATCCGCAGCATTTGTTATATTAAACTTTTGAAAATAAGTTTGGTCATAAACAATTTTATTATTCTCTTGAGAAAAAATTTCAAAAGGCAATAATAATAGTATCAAGAAGCAATATAAAAACTTAATTTTAGAGACCATTTAAGTACTTATGATCTATTTTCATACCACCCATGAAAACCATAGGGTATTCTATGAGGAAGTTGAGCAGTTGCTACAGGACCATCACTCACATTTTGTGCATCAAGTATAATAAGGTTAGATCTATTTTCTTTTGCATTATATTCAGTTGCGATTAACCAACCCTCGCCATCAGGACTATTTTTTGATTTAGGAGCAAAAACTGGTTCACCAACAGCACCACCTTCTGCAGTAGTATATGAGTGTCTCTCTGATGTAGAATAATCGTAATGAATAATAGAATTCAAAGACATTCCCTTTGGATGTTTTCCGATATTTCCTGCGTAATATCCATTTGAATATTTTTGTAACGCAAATCTTTCATCAAATCTTGGAAATTCACCTGTGATAGTATCTAGAGAAGTTTTTGATAGCTTGGATTTATTTAAATCGATTTCCCATCTTGCATGTTTTGCCTCTACACCAGATTGTTTTGGCATAGTCCCATCTGCATAAGGGAATAAAGGTGGTAAACCAAATTCCATACAGTCACTTATAATTGAACCATTTTCTTCATATGCATTCATATAATGAAAAACAAATGAAGGGTCGGATTCAATCCATACAGCATCTTCAGCGGAACCATCTCTCGGGAGAATGCAAATATGTGTCCCTTTTTCAGGCTCCCATGCAAATGCAGGACCTCCATTGATCACTCTTTCGAAATCACCTGTAAGAGGAAAAACAGGTATTATAATGTAATTTTCGGTTGCATAAAAATCATGAACCATTGATGGGAATGGAGCTTTTATAAGTTCAGATTTAGTTATTTTTCCTTCTTTGGAAACAGCCGTGAATCTGATTGTATCGCTAAAAAATCCATCCGCCATATAACCAAAAAATAATAGCTCACCAGTCTTAGGATCAACCTTTGGGTGAGCTGTAACTGGTCCTTGCAATTTTCCATCAAAAGTATGCGAGCCAACTGATTCTAATGTATGTGGATCAAACTCGAAGGGGGCATGAGCTTCTTCAAGAGCTAAAAGTTTTCCTGCATGAGAAACAATTGCTGTATTTGCTAATCCATCAGTTTCAAGGCCCTGTACAGATGGGTCAGTATCTGTAGGATCCATTCCACTAGGAAATAATGCCTCGCCTGCCTCATCTTCTTTTGTCCATTTTACCGTTCGCATCCATCGATTGAGATAGGATACTTTTCCATCATTTATATGAAAGGCATGAACCATACCATCACCACCAAACCAATGAGATTTTCCACCTCTTGGAGGAAATTTTGGATCAGGACCATTTCTGTAATAAGTACCATTTATTCCTGAGGGAATATCTCCTTCAACTATTAAGTCTCCAACATTGCTCTCCATTCTTAATGGTGCAAAATTTCCAATAAGGTGGTCTTCTTTCGGATATGGTTTAGCCATTTTATTCCTCGCTTTTATTATTAATTTGAGATTTATTATAATTATTTATTATTTACATGCAAAAGGTATTGTTGGTTTATTATTGCTGTGCTGTAATAAATATATATTTTCAATTGGAGGACAATTAAATGAAAGAATGCGTTCAGTTTTATATTAATGGTGAGTGGGTGGATCCTGTTAACCCTCAACACCTTGAAGTTATTAATCCAGCGACAGAGGAATCTATTGCAAAAATCGCTATGGGAAATAGCGATGATGTTAATAAGGCGGTAGCAGCTGCAAAAAATGCTTTTGATAGCTTTTCTCAAACATCAAAAGAAGAAAGATTATCTCTAATGGGTAAAATTCTTGAAGTTTATCAATCTAGATATGATGAAATCGCTGAAACTATTTCATCTGAAATGGGCGCACCATTATGGCTTTCTAAGGCTGCTCAAGCTGCAACTGGAGCAGGTCATTTTGCAACATTTATGGAGATTCTTAAAAATTACGATTTTGTCGAAGATAAGGGAACGACTAGATTACGTAAGGAGCCAATTGGAGTTTGTGGCCTTATAACTCCATGGAATTGGCCTATTAATCAAATAGCTTGTAAAGTTGCCCCTGCATTAGCCGCTGGTTGTACTATGGTATTAAAGCCATCTGAGGTCTCTCCTTTAAATGCTATTTTATTCGCAGAAGTGCTTGATGAGGCTGGAGTTCCTGCTGGAGTTTTTAATTTAGTTAATGGTGACGGAATGAGTGTTGGCGAAGCTATGTCATCTCATCCTGACATAGATATGATGTCTTTTACTGGCTCTACAAGAGCAGGTATTGCTGTTGCTAAAGCATCAGCTGATAGTGTTAAAAGAGTGGCCCAAGAGCTGGGAGGTAAATCAGCTAATATTATTCTTGATGATGCTGATTTTAATAAATCAGTTTCCGGAGGAGTAGGAAGTGTTTTTACTAATTCTGGTCAATCGTGTAATGCACCAACAAGAATGCTTGTACCTGCTGATAGACAAGATGAAGCTGTGGCAATTGCAAAAGCAACTGCTGAAGCAACGGTTGTTGGAAACCCAACTGATGTTGCTCCAGGAGGAATGGGCCCTGTTGTGAGTGAGGTACAGTTTAATAAGATTCAGGCTCTTATAGAAAAAGGCATAGAGGAGGGTGCAACATTAGTGGCTGGAGGTCCTGGTAAACCTGAAGGTTTAAACGCAGGCTATTATGTAAAACCAACTGTTTTTTCTGATGTTAGTAATGATATGACTATTGCGCGTGAAGAAATTTTTGGTCCTGTACTTTCAATTCTTCCATATAAAGATGAGGATGATGCAATTTCTATCGCTAATGATACTGAGTATGGACTATCTGGATATGTTTCTGGTAGCCAAGAGAAGGCTCAGAAATTTGCTGAAAAAATTCGCTCAGGAAATGTTCATGTTAATGGTGCTGGACCAGATTTTGCCGCCCCATTTGGCGGATATAAAAAATCTGGCAATGGAAGAGAGTGGGGAGAGTTAGGTTTTGAAGAGTTTTTAGAAATAAAGGCTATTTTAGGATATAACGCCGCTTCTTAACAATAAGCAAACTAAGATAATTATTAAAAGGCTGTATTTATACAGCCTTTTTTTATTAATTATAAATAGGCGGTTTTATTTTTAAAACCGGTTGTACGGTAATGGATTTATTTTTATTAAATTCAAGAGTAACTTCAATTTTATCACCCAATTCAAGACTCTTATCTAATCCAGATAGCATAATATGATAACTTCCGGGCTTTAATGATATATTTCCATTTGCAGGAATATTTATTCCCTTCATAAGGTGCCGCATAGATGTAATATTATTTTTTCTCTCTGTTTTATGAATCATTACTGATTTTGCATTTGGAGATGATGCCTTAATTAAAATATCAGGTTCAGAGTGAGAGTTTTGTATTTCTAAAAACAAAGCGCCCATACCATTCGGAATTAGTCTAGCCCAAGAGTTACTAACCTCGATGTGAGCATTTGCATTACCTGATGCAATGAGCGAAAAAAAAATTAAAAAGAAGGATAATCTTTTCATATTAATTAGAAGGAAGAATATTCTCAATTGCTTTGATAATCTTTCCTGCATTTGGTTTTGTCATCATTGAAAAAATTTTTTGATACGATCCATCAGGGGCAATTAGATATTTATAAAAATTCCATTTTGGAGCCTGCCCTGATTGAGAGTTTGCCCAAACATAGAATGGATGAACATCCTCACCTGTAACGTTAACTTTAGTCGTCATAGGAAAATCAATACCAAAAGTTGTTTCACAAAATTCTTTAATTTCTCCATCACTTCCAGGTTCTTGACCCTTGAAGTTATTTGAAGGAACTCCGATCACAACTAAACCTTTATCTTTATACTCCTCCCAAAGACTTTGAAGACCCTCATATTGCCCAGTGAAACCGCATAAAGAGGCTGTATTTACAACCAAAAGAGCTTTGCCTTTAAATTGAGATAAATCCATCTGACTTCCATCAATTGACTCAAAACTAAAAGAAAAAGCATTGGTTCCATCCGGATAAGCCTCTGCATAGCTATTACCTTGGTTAAAACCTAAGAATACCAATAATGTTAATAATAATTTTTTCATTTTCTTACCTATATTTAATTTAAATCTTTGGAAGTAATTTCCATTTTAGCTTTTTATTTTTAATCGTAGCAATAAGATCAAATCACGATTTTTGTTATTTAATTTTTATTAATTAACTTCTATCTAGCTTTAATGATTTTGTAAAATTAAAACTTAAATTCTATATGCGGTATTTTGGCGCTACTTATCTTATAACTTGAGAAGAATAGCCAGTAGATTATAATTAAATATTGATTTAAAATAAAACTACTAGGGGTTGATTCAATGGATTTAAATGCAGGACCTGAGTATAAGTCTTTTAGAGAGCAAGTGGTTACTTTTCTTAACGAAAATTCTCATATGGCCGGTAAAGGAAGAACTCCAGTCAGACCTAATCAAGAAGAATTAGAGTGGCAAAAAAAATTAATTGAAAATGGCTATGCTGCGAGAACAATACCTAGTGAGTATGGTGGTTTTGGAGCAGAATCAGATGTTCTAAAATCAAGAATCATTGCGGAAGAATTTAGCCAGTCAAGTATTCCTATGGGAATGGCAAATCAAGGTATTTCAATGCTTGTACCAACTCTTTTGGAGTTGGGTACAGATGAACAAAAAAAATCTTGGATTTCAAAAACTATAAGCGGAGAAGTTATTTGGTGCCAGGGTTATTCTGAACCTGGTTCAGGCTCTGATTTAGCTTCTCTTCAGACTAAAGCCATTATTGATGGTGACGACTTTATTATTAATGGTCAAAAAATATGGACATCTGGTGCTCAAATTTCAGACATGATGTTTTGCTTGGTCAGAACAGAACCTGATGAGCCTAAACATAAAGGTATTTCATATCTTTTAATTGATATGAAGACACCAGGAATAGAAGTTCGACCATTGATGACAATGACAGGTCATGCAGAATTCAATGAAGTATTCTTTACTGATGTCAGAGTCCCAAAATCTCAAATCGTTGGTAAAAGAGGTGAGGGTTGGTATGTGGCTAATGCTACATTGACTCATGAAAGAGGCATGCTGGGTGATCCTAATCAATCGGCAACTAGACTAAAAGAAATAATCGATTTAATGCAGCAAGAAACCGTCAATGGAGAAAAGCTTATTGATAATCCAGTATATTTAGATCGTTTAATGAGACTTCAAGCAAGAGTTTTGAGTATGTCCTTTAATAGCCTTAGGCTGTTAACGGCTTCACATAAAAAACTAGATGCTAAAATGGCAAAGCTAATCGTTAAACTAAATGGTTGTCAGCTCAACCACGACCTAGCGGGTTTTGCAATTGATTTACTCGGTGAGCTTGGAACAATTTATGGGAAAAGTAATCATGACCATGGATCAGGAAAGTGGCAGTGGAAATATATGTTTGATCTTGGTCTTATTATTGGCGGTGGAACGGCTCAAATACAAAAGAATATAATTAGTGAAGCTGGACTAGGGATGCCAAGAGAGCCTAAACCAATGGCTGAAGGAAAAAAATAATGGAATTTGCTTTATCCGAGGAACAAGAAATTTTATCTGAAAGTGTCAGAAAAATGTTGGAAGATAATATTGATATAGATCTTCTTAGAAATCACTCAAAGGGCGATGATGTAATTCGAGGTAATATTAGGCAATTAATAGTTGAGATGGGTCTTCCTGGAATTTTAATACCAGAGGAATTTGGCGGCTCGGGTCTAGGAGTTTTAGAAGCAGCCCTTATTGCAGAAGAATTTGGTCGCTACGCTGTCCCAACACCTTGGATTGGAAATTCAGTAATGGCTCCAATAGCCTTACTTTATGAAAAAGGAAATTCTTTATCAGAAAAATGGCTTCCATTAATTGCATCTGGAGAGATAACTGCTTGTGTCTCTCTTACAGAAGCGATTGGTAAACGAAGTAATGCGGGATTAAGCTCAAAAGACTCAAAAGTTACTGGTACTGCTATTTTTGGTCTTGATGGAGAATTAAATCCAAGAATTATAATAACAGTTTTAGAGGATAACCTTATCCTTATTGATACTGAGAAACCAGGCGTAACAATTAGTGAAATTCCAACTATTGATTCTACTAGACCAGTTGTCGAGGTTGTCTTTGATTCCGTCGATTTTGAAATAATACCTGGTGGAAAAGATGCAATTCAAAAAACCATAGGAGTGGGGCGTGTTCTTTTAGCGGCAGATATATTAGGTGCTAGTGCAAATATGATTAGTAACGCTGTAGAATATTCACTTGAACGAAAACAATTCAATAGAGTGATTGGTTCATTTCAAGCTGTTAAACATATGTGCGCAGAAATGGCTGCTGATCTTGAGCCATGTAAATCTTTACTTTGGTATGCCGCTTATGCTCAAGATAATATTAGAGAAGAAGCAGCCCTTTTATCTTGTCATGTAAAGGCTCATCTATCTGAAGTTGGACAGGATACAGCAAGAACTTCTACACAAGTGTTTGGAGGTATGGGTTTTACAGATCTTTTGGGTATGCACTATTGGTTTAAAAGGATAGGATTAAGTAGACAAATACTTGGCGGTCCTGAAAAAGTTAGACAGGAAGCCGCAAGGCTACAAGGGTTTTTATCATAAATACTATAGGAGTTTATCTTATGAAGAGATTGGTTTTATTGGTTTTATTTTTATTTCTTGCTGGGACGACTTATTTTGCTGGCGGTATTTATTACGGATGGATAGGTAAGTTAGAGCAAGTTGGATCCATTCAAGGAAAAATGATTCCAAGCAAAATAATTTCTCAAAGAACCGAAGCACAAATTAAATCTTCTAAAAAGATTGGCGTTAAAGAGCCAAAACAAATTCTTTTTGGTGACCTTCATGTTCACACTACATTTTCTACTGATGCCTTTTTATGGACATTACCAATGCTTAATGGATCAGGGTCAGCACCAATGGCTGATGCTTGTGATTACGCTAGATATTGTTCAGGTATTGATTTTTGGGCAACTACGGATCACGCTGAAGCATCAACACCAAGAAAATGGGAACAAACTAAAGATCTTGTTCGTCAATGCTCTTTTGCCTCTGATAATGAAGAAAGTACAGATGTTGTCTCATTTATTGGATTTGAATGGACACAGGTTGGCGCCTTACCCTCTGAGCATTATGGACATAAGAATGTAATCTTTAAAGATTTAGAGGATAAAAAGGTTGCTAAAAGACCTATTGCAGCATCCGGAGTGGCTGTTAATGCCTTAAGAAATAATGCAGCAAATACTTCTAATAGTTTTCAATTACTGGGTTTTACAGATCTTAAAAACTTCCAAGAATATGCAAATCTTCAAACCTTCCTAAAAGAACTTCGCGAAGTACCTTTTTGTGATGCCAACTTACCTTCAAATGAACTGCCGTTAGACTGTTTTGAGACAGCTGAAGATCCAGGTGAGTTAATTCGACGTCTTGAGGAGCAATCTCTTAGCCCACTGATAATTCCTCATGGGTCTTCTTGGGGATTTTATACTCCACCAACAACCGCTTGGGATAAACAACTTAAAAAAGAAATGAGACCTGAATCATTCCCTATTATTGAAGTTATGTCAGGACATGGAAATTCTGAAGAGTATCGATCTTACAGACAAGTTATTGGTGAAATTGATAACCCCATCTGTCCGATGCCAAGTGAAAACTTTCTACCTTCATGTTGGCGAGCAGGCCAAATTATAGAGTCCAGATGCTTAAACTCTGGATTAGATAAAGAGGAATGTTCTTTTAGGGCTGAAAAGGCAAGGCAGGTAACTGCTAATCTTGGGGTTGGTTTTCATTTAGCTGTTCCGGGCGAAAAGACAGAGGATTATTTAAATTCAGGACAATGCCAGGATTGTTTTTTACCAGCATTTAATCATAACCCAACGACCTCAGTCCAATATGGTTTAGCCATAACAAATTTTGATGAAGAAGAGCCTGTGAATTTTAATTGGGGTTTTATTTCTGCTTCGGATAATCATAGGGCGCGAGCTGGAACAGGATATAAGCCTGTAGATAGAAAGACAACTACAGAAGCCGCTGGTGCGAGGAGTGAATTTTATAGAGGATTATTATTACCTAAGCCTGGCCCAGAGGAAGCAAATATTCTTCCTTTAACTCGAGAAGAGATATTGGCTAGTAATGCTGGCTTTCAATTAACAGAGCTTGAGCGCCAGCAAAGTTTTTGGACTCAAGGAGGTTTAGCAGCAGTTCATTCAGAAGGAAGAAATAGAAATGCGATTTGGGATGCTATGGAAAGAAAGGAAATTTATGGAACTTCTGGTCCTAGAATATTACTTTGGTTTGATCAGGTATCTGATCAAGAAATTAACCCTATGGGCTCAACTATTTCTTTATCAAATAATCCGAAATTTAATGTCAAAGCGGTTGGTTCATTTAAACAAAAGCCTGGTTGTGAAGACTTTGTAATGGAAGGGCTTCCAAGAGAGAAAATTGATACTTTATGTGGAGGTGAATGTTATAACCCTTCATCAGAAAGATTAAAAATCACTCGTATTGAGGTTGTTAAAATTACTCCACAGATTTCTCCTGATGAAGATGTATCCGATCTTATACAAGATCCATGGCTAGTTTTACCGTGCGATGGAAAGAATGGCTGTGAAGTTGAATTTGAAGATCCAAGTTTTATAGAAAATGGTAGACAATCTATTTATTATGTAAGAGCTATTCAAGAAGCTACTGACACAATTAACGGTGATAATCTGAGATGTAAATATGACAGCGAAGGCAATTGCATAGAGGTAAATCCTTGCTGGGGTGATTATAGAGTTGATTCTGAAGATGCGTGCTTATCAAAGGAAGAGCATAGAGCTTGGTCCTCACCAATTTACGTTTCTAAAAATATAAATTAGATAATTATGAAAAAGGCTTTTGTTTTTTTTGGGATTCTCCTTGGTTTACTTTTCATTTTGTTAGGTACTTTTAATTCTCAGAGAGAAGAAAATTTAACAGATGATATTGTTGCTTTAGTTGATAATCATCCAATCTTGCGATCAGATTTAGATTTAGCGCTAGAGGCTTTATCGATGAATAAAGAAAATCCTCTAACCGATGAACAAATTAGACTGGTTAGGGAGAGATTGATTGATGAACAACTTTTACTGCAAAGAGGAATTGACCTTAATTTACATCAAACATCAAACCCAATTAGAAAATTGATTGTAAATTCAATGATCGATAGCATTTTATCAGAAAACAATGACTTTTTACTAGAGGATTCTGACTTAGAAAGCTTTTATAATGATAATATTTCTTTTTTTCTTCCAGCAAAACAACTCAGATTAAAAAGAATTTTTATACAATTTAGATCTCAAGAAGAGGATGAGGAAAAGTTAGATTCAATAAGATCTAGATTAATTGATGGGGAGGATTTTGAGGTTGTATCTAATGAGGAGGGTGATAAATATTTACCAGAGATACCTGATACATTTCTTCCGGAGAGAAAGTTAAAAGATTATATGGATCCCGTTTTAGTAAAGAATGCTTTCAATTTAAAAGATGGCCAAATTACAAGCGAAATAGAAACTAAAGAAGGGTACAACTTTCTTTATTTGGTTGAATCTGAAAAAGGAGAACCACTCCCTTTTATTGATATGAAGAGCAAAGTAAAAGGTGAGTATATTCGTCGTAAAGATGAGGAAGCTCTTCTTAATTATCTGACTTGGTTAAGAAAAAAATACAATATTATTTATAACGAGAAGATCAATGAGTAAATTTAAGTTAGGAGTAGTAATAGTATTGTGTTTTCTTTTTTCGCTTCCAGCAAACTCTCATCAAATTAGTCAGTCTTTTTCAAATTGGACAATTGAAGAAAGGAATGTGACGGCAATTTTTTCAGTTGCCCCAAGATATATAACACTATTACCTGTTCTTGATGGCTATTATGATAGTCTTGAAGATCAGCTATCAAATCATTTAAAGAAAAATATTAAAATTCTATCAAATGAAAAAGTATGTGAAATTTCTTCTCAAATACTTACTAGGCAGAATGAGGATAATTCTATCAAGGCTATGTTAAATTTCGAATGTCCTGAAAACGGTAATATTTTATCTATAGAAAATAAATCTTTTTTTGATGCATCAGCAGGTCACATACATTTTGCTCGAATTAAAATTAATTCCAATGACTGGGAAGAAACAATCTTTACCTCAACAAGAAAGAAAAATGAGTTTTCACTTATTTCAGGAAAAAATCAGCAAAGTGCTCTCGAAGTTTTTTTTGATTATATAAAACTTGGATTTGAGCACATATTACTTGGATTTGATCACTTAGCTTTCTTGATGACACTTCTTTTAATTAGCTTAAATCTAAAAAAAGTATTTTTAACTGTAACTGGTTTTACAATTGGCCACTCTGTAACCTTGGCTTTGGCGGCCTTAGGTTTAATACAACCATCAACTGTTGCAATAGAAGCTTTGATAGGATTCACAATATTACTTGTGGCTAGCCAGGCTTTACTTTTGGAGAATGAAAAGAATGGAATATTTTTGAAGAGCTCATTGTGCTTTTTAATAACTTTAGGACTGGCCTCTATAATATTTGGTGGAATTGTATCCCCATTAACTTGGATAGGATTAATAATATTTACTATAAGCTATGCCTATCTTGTTGAGACAAAAAAAGATGCAGAGGCTTACAATCCTGCTCTGACACTTGTTTTTGGTTTGATACACGGATTCGGCTTTGCTAGTGTATTGCTTGAATTAGGGTTGCCTAAAGGCAAGACTGTTTCAGCCCTTTTTGGGTTTAATTTAGGTGTTGAATTAGGGCAGATACTTGTTGTTGTGCTTGCGATTTCCACTCTTTACGTGCTAGGGAAAACAAAGCTAATTAATTATAAAGAGAATTTGTATAATATTTCAGCTTTGTTATTAGTTGCGTTAGGAACCTTTTGGTTCGTTGGGAGAATTTTTTCCCTTTAATATGAGATTTTAAAATGGTTGCAGAAAAAGTAATATTACAATTTAGTTGCCCTGATAAACCAGGAATACTTGCTGCTGTGACTCAATTTCTTTCAAAGAATGATGCTTTTATGACTGAGGTATCTTCCTTTAGTGCGAATGATACAAAGCGTTTTTTTAATCGTATTGCCTTCCAGAAAAATGACTCAAGGGCTTTTGATCTTGAAGATTTTGAAAAAAGATTTTTAGAAGATTTAAACGAATTTGATATTGATTGTAATTTCTATAATGCTGAAGTTCCATGCAGAACAGTTATTGCAGTGAGTAAATATAGTCATTGTCTAAATGATATTATTCATAGGTGGGAAATTGATGCGTTACCAATAGATATTAAAGCTATTGTTTCTAACCATGATGATGCTCG